>Ga0209390_10010726_pt1 | contig 10667 bp, 9 predicted proteins | sample BON01_FD_187212 | JGI IMG/M metagenome (GOLD analysis project Ga0209390, IMG submission 187212) | Freshwater microbial communities from Lake Bonney liftoff mats and glacier meltwater in Antarctica - BON-01 (SPAdes) (version 2) | ecosystem: Environmental > Aquatic > Freshwater > Ice > Glacier... | reverse complement strand
AAAACCCCGCAACAGCCCATCACACAATCATGACAGCACGGCGCCCAGACAACATCCGCTCATCTATACTGGTGCGGGGTCGATCCATCTGGTCCATGGCCCGCTCCTGTCGCCGGCTACGGAGGCCATTGCCCCGAAAGGATTCACATTTTCGCCATTTTGGCGGGCTTTACCTGTGTTGCGAGCGCTGCGTGGTTTGTGTTCGGTTCTGTATTCATAAACATCTTTACGTTTTCTTTCTTGTTTTTCTACGAATTCAATGGATACCTTTGTCACGGTGCTCTTGATGTACGCATACGCCTGCTCATATGTCAGTCCCCCTTTTCTAGATGTATCTTTATTATTCTAATTCCTGCGTATGTGTATCTAAACATACATACGCTTTCCCTCCTCTTCCATATTCGTACACATTTATCGCCATATTCATGTGTATGTTTTGTGTTATGTTCCATATTTATACCCATCTTTTTGTTCTCTTTCTTCTTGTTCCGAAACTTAATAGACACCTGTGTTACGGTACCTATTTATGTAATGATACCCTGGCTCATATCCTTATCCTCCACTTCCTTCTGTATTTCTATTTTGTAATCTGTACATCTACCATCGTCCGGTCCTTATGACTACCTTAGTCCTCTAAACAAGCAAACCTAACAATCACATATATGTGTAAATATATTGAAACTAAATAGCGATATACCTAAAATCAAAACGACCTGTGAAAATAATCCACATATTTAACTCAAGCAATGAAATGTAAAAATTAAAAATTAAAATTACTACGTATAATGTATGCAAACATAAACAAAAATTGAAATGTACAAGATATATCCAGAACATCAAATATTCCATAGAATTAGAATAACTTGAATACACCATGAAATATGTAAAAAAAGACATCAACTCAACTTAATACTTAAAATAATTATAACTTGCACACATTAAATGGTACTCATCAGAATCGTTTCCAATTTGAATATGTACCCATGTCACGGTGACCCTTCATCAACACAATTAAACTTAACAATGAAAATAACATGTGAATGAATGGAAAATAAATAGAGACATGCGTAAAATCACAATAACTTATAATAGTGATCTACATCCTTAACATAAACAATGAAATCTGAAAATCCAAAATTAATCTACTATTATGATTTGTGTTTTGTTCTATTCCTCGATTGCTTATATATCTATTAGTGTTTCAACTATTCCGTGTTCACAAAAGACACGTTAGATGAGGAGGGACAAGCAAGAGACACAAGAGTAAATGTGACACTTTAATGCTTCTGAAGTCGACAAAGAATTCTCCGGTCGCGGCTGGCTGAAATCTTCAGCTTCTCGCGAACTGGATCGGAAAAAAGACTTTGCAAAAGGTACGTTTGACCTAAAAAGGGCCTAAACTAAACGTTCTGATTCGTGACAAGATCTCGTTTGTGGGCTTGCTCACTTGACGGGCGGCGGCAAATCTTGTTCATGGGCGCTTTATTGCTCTTTTCTATTTCTCTTTTATTCAACTACATTTGTGCGCGTTTGTCATTTATTCCATGGTCCATTGCGGAAGTGCCTTCGAGCTAGGCGCTTCTGGGCTTTCATGATTACTGCACACCACCTGTGTGCGTTCCTGATGTACTTGGCGCTCTAGTTGTGTGGCGGCAAAACTTTCAAAAAAAAAAAACGATGCGATGGCGCAAGGCGCGGGTGCTGGGCTTATGCACGAGAGCGGCCAGGATTTAGCGTCGTGGAAGTGCTTTTCATACACATATTGTGCTCGAGGCGGAAAATCCTGGCTGTGCCGCACATATCAAGCGCATCGCGTCGAGGAGGTCATCTTGTTGGAAGTAAACAGATTCGAAGGAGGGCACCACAGATAACGCGGTGGCAAGACGTACGATAAAGCCAGGAGTTTGCACCGCACTAAAGTGTACGCCTGTGAACATATGGTCCCCGTCAGAACATGGAGCCAAAAACCTGTTCACAATCTATGTACCTCAACTCGTGTGTCCCGCAGGGAGACCTGTGGACCACGCGGTTGCCCCAGCGCCATCTTATTCAAACAATTGATTACAAGGTTTGAACTGAACTTTTGGAGAGTGGCCCGGGGATGTGATAGCCTAAAGAACGAAAGATTCTGCCAGTGCACTAAAACCAAACGATGGGTTCGTTTTAAATATTACTCTGTAAGGAAACAAATTTGCGTCATCAAAAAAACGTACGGTTGCCGTCATCAAAAAACGTACGGTCAAGAATTGTGAAACAAAATCAAAGAGGTTCAAACACGTTGAGGGGGTATGACATCCCGGTCCATGAGAATGGGGTTTGTTATACCGAGGTCGTACAGTGGGGAAGCGGGAGGGTACCGGGATTCGGCCAGATTACTTGGCGAATCGTGCTGTACAAAAAAATGAGGGGCCACTTGCGAAAAAATTGAACGGAAATCGAGAATAGCCGGTTAGTGAGCGGAGGGGGTGCGGGTGCATAGGGACAGTTGACTCGGGGCGCAAGGTGGCGCAGTCCTAGAACCAAATAAAAACGCTCAAAGATTGTCTTTGCTGTCAAATCTATTGCGCTCAGCTTGGGACTCCTTGGTACTTCATTGTTGGGGCTTGCTGCGCAGTCTCTAATAGGGAGTCCCGGTACCCTCGGAGCGGAAGGACCTCAGTACATACAGGTGGACAGATAACTTTGGACCCCTGCAATTTAGTGCAGAATCTTTCGTTTTTTTAGGCTATCACGTCCCCGGGCCACTCTCCAAAAGTTTAGTTTAAACACTGTGATACATTGTTTGAATAAGATGGCGCTCTGGTCGCAGGACTGTTTTTCAAGCCGCAAAAACGGAGGAAAATTCTGAGATGTCGAAAACGAAGGAAATTTCCTTTGTTTGACAAGTAATGCTGGAGGAATGCAAGAAATCCCACCAGATGGATCAACTGAGATCAAGAAACAAAATCCCAAGTGGGAACTTTACTTTTCACGGTTCTTTTTTAAAAAGAGCTGTTCAAATATTTGAGAGAAACATTATTTGACTAAAGATTGAAGTGGAGAATTTATAAATTAACTCCACAGTAAAATTGACTTTCAGATTTCCGGCGAGGAAATTTGCTTCGGGAAAATCGTTCGATTTTCGGCCTCGAAAGAATCCTGCGACTGCGATTGGCTTTAAATGTAGTCTTGGCCGATATGAGAAATTTCGATCTTGCATTTGAAAATTTATTTCGATTGAGTCTGTAAGTGTTCAACAAAGTCCACTTTCTACCGGTTACCATTTGCTGTTCTAGGGCCCCATTTTTTAAAAAAGCAGGTCCGTGGGGCACTCAAACGGACAGGGCGCAACAACATAAAACTTCCCGTGGTCAATATAGTCTGTGGCTCGTTTATTGTTGGGAAATAACACGAAAGTCGAGTTCAACCGTGGCTTGAAGTCATTTTGATTGATGTTGCTGTTATTGCTTCATAAGAAATTAGTCTAGTAGCTGTGCTTTGATCGAATCTTTTTATATTTGAGTTCTTGGTGTTCATGAGAATGCTTATTAGGATGATGTGCGGATCTTTTGACACATAAAGACTACTTATCAGGGCGTTGGTTCCAGTACTGCGCCAATTTGCGACCTTTCATACCAGACCTATGCACCCACACCCCCACCGCTGATGCTGCATTTTTTTTCGATTTTCCTTGTGACACACATAAACTAATTGTCAGGGCGTGTCAAAATGAGGGATTTGTTTTTGGCTACAAGTCGAGGAGGTTACCAGCACACATAGTGTTTTCAAAAAAAGTTGTTACAACCTATCCCGCCTTCACTGACTTTATTGGAGATCATTATTGATCTTCCCATTGGTTTTCCAATAAACAACATTATCTCTCTCTATCCCGCCTTCACTGACATGTTCCAAAGCTCTTTCCCACTTGAGCTCGAAGCTCAGACTTGTAGATCTCTTTTTGCTGAAACGTTGTAAATTTGAACAGACATACAAGCTTTAGCTTTGAGATTAGGAAAGAGCTTCGGAAAATGTGACAGCAAAGTGGAATGGGCTATACTGTGACTAAACGTTTTTGTTGTTGCAAAAGCACTCAGTCAATTTTCCGGCAAAAGTTGACACGCCTCCAAAAAAATGTTATCAAAACATATCCAAGAAGTCTGTACTTTCTGTGACCAAATTATAGGTCAAAAACTAACATGGAGCGAACTCGTCAAAAAAGATGCCTACTGTCTCAGGCTGCAATAGCAAGTCATAGGTCTTACTGTCGTAGATTTTTCAAGAAACCCTACAGAAGTAGTGAACCACAATAAGCCTGGAAATCATTGCAACGAACTTCGACATTCTTACTTCTACCGACTAAATTATTTTCCTTACTCTTTTTGGGACTGTCACTCAGTGGTATACCACAAAACGTGGAATCTGAAGCTTGATAGGATTTCTTGCGAAACTGCGACTTTTTTGTTTTATTTGAGGTGAACAATACAAGTCATCAAGTTGAGGAGGTTGCCAGCAGACATACTGAAAATTTGCTACCACCAAGCATCCGACGGTCGGGGCTGCCGCTGGGATTGATTGATGATGTTTGATGCGAGCGTCAATAAAAACAGTGTTCACTGATGTTTTATGGCATGGTCTCAATGAGGGGATGGAAACGAACCAAGGATTGTACAATTCTTGGTTCAAAAAAATCCTGTTGGAGTGCGAAATGACCAAACACTTGAAGTAACTGAACTCGAATTCAAATCATAGGTCTCTCTTGGGTTTGGCAGTATTCCATGATTATCCGTAGGAGGGAGTAATCTTATGGAGGAAGTGCCACAAATTCAAGGATTGCTGTCATAGTTGAACAAAGTTGAACACCGATAACGACGAAATCGGCCAAAGGAGTCGCCAGTAACCGAGGCGTTTGGGCCATCCGGCCCGGGCTTAGTGTGTTTGTTTGTTTGCAAAACCGCCACACCGCTAACCACCCCAAGCGGTTAAGAACGCGTACGAGTGGTGCGTAGTAATAAGGTAGGTAGCCCGGGCCGGGATTTTTTTTAGGTTGGGTACCAACAACTCTTTTTTTCCTTCCCTATTTTGCTCAGCTTCCATCCCCAGCCCTGATAGGAAAAGACAGAGAGGATGAGCAAGGGATTGATTGATGTTGCTTTTATTACTTCGTAAGAAATAGTCTAGTAGCTTTGCTGGAAGCCCTGTGTGCTCGAATCTTTTTCTTCAGATTCGTGAATATCAGTTTTTTTCTGACGTTTTTTTTCCCTCTTTTTTTTTGGTGTGTGCAAGGTCTTTATCTCTAACAAAAGCCTTTCCTCCGCCCCTCTCAACCACGCTCCTGTGTCTGGTTGTCGCCATTCCTCTTGTGTGCTGATTGTACATGTTTGCTTGTGTGTATGTGCCTCTGTATGTGCATGTGAAAATGTGTAGGTAAAGTACCACAAATATAATCTGATCAAAATCCCACTCAGGAGCAGCAGCTTTAAGCGCACCAATGATGCTTGTGTGCTGCTCATTTGCTTCTGCTTCTTTCACCTCTAGGAACCCCTCGTCCCTGTCTGTCGACCGTTTAAATTGAAAAATATATACGATCTGCAGAACCTCATTGATTGCGACCCCATCTGGTCGCCTGCCCCAGGAACGATGTACGAAGAAAGACTCTGGATCGAGGTTGTACCGTGCCTCTTGACTTTTTTTGACGGGTATTGTCACCTCTATATCCTGTGCCTTCTCCGCCAGCTATTCCTTACTGCAGATTCTTAGAAACTCTTCTCGTCGCCACAGCGTGCTCATGTTACTTTCTTTGTCAAGCGTGACTAACTTGAGCTTGCTTTTTGGCTATGTGCAGCGTGCATGCTGTCATACAGGTGCCTCCAGATGGAGTGGTGGGCAGCCGTAATTTTCGTTGTGATTCCTTCGCAGCCTGCACTGTTGATGTGACCGTGTGTTTCAGCCGCCAGACCGTCGGTGCTCTCACCTCGGGCCTTTCGCGCTATTCTGCACAGCCGACACCCTGCTGATTGCATTTTGCCTATTTTGGTCAGAATACTGGCTGTTGTCGTATTTTCTGCCACCGCCATCCCCAATCGTCTCCTTAGCTGCCGAGTTTCCCGAATGCACCAGCGCAGGGATGTTTTGGAGGTGTTTGGAGTGTGCAGAATAATCCGATTTTTTTGAGGGTAAATTCGGGTTTTGAGAGATATATGAAAGTTTGGAGATGATGAGTAAGGATTTTTTGATGTTTTTGGAAGGAGTTTTGAAGATTTTGAGAAAAATTCTGAAGACCCGTAACTATATGTTTTCAACATATTTTGACATGTGTTTTGAAGATCATTTGAGATATATTTTGAAGATATTCTGAAGATACTTTCATTGGATTTTTGTGCTTCTCCAGCACAGTATTTTTTTGTAACTCAAATACTTCCCTTTATAAATACACGCGTAATGTTCAGATGCGACATATTTAAACACGTGTAATTTGCTGATGACTCATTTGAAGGATTGGAATATTTTTGTCACTCAGATACTTCCCCAGCATAAACCTTCCTGCATCTTGTCTCAGCTTGAAGTTTGTTACCCATGAATCGTAGAGAGGCTGGTGGATGTCTCCCCTTTTTTTCTTCTCCTTGATACAAGTCTTTTTGAAATCCTCCTTATCCATCCATGTACCATGCTGTAGAGCCGTTACCATACTCAGATCATAGCTTACATTGACTCGTCGTCTTCGTTTGCTGATCTGTTTCCAAGCTCCTGTCACACGATCCCGGTGCTTGCGCACCTCCTGTTCTGCTGATCCTCGTCTAATCGCCTTCCGCCATCCGCTGTTCCACGTCGACTTTCGATCTTCATAGCTCACCCTACCTCCTTTTCGGCGAGGCTTTTGCCATGTGAAAACTGCTCGATTTGTCCTGTCGTGCCATTCCGTGGGAACATCTTTGCCTGAAATAGCCTTGTCTGCTCGGATGTCGGCTTCTTTTTTTGCAGGTTCTCCTCGATGCGCTTTCACCTTGACCAGAAACGTCGCTGCTCCTGCTGTTGTTCTTGTTCGGAGCTCTTCGATTATTTCCAGTAAAATGTCTGCGTCTGGTGCTCCTACCAACGTCGCTTTTCCGCCTTCACCTACCCATATTTTTACAGCTGTTAGCAGCGCTTGGTTGTCGCACAAATACAGCATGGGTTTTGTCACAGGAATGCCACGTAATGCCAAGACAAAGGCTGCTAGTCCCAGACGGTTCGAGCTGGATCCTTCCTCTTCGCGTCCCACCTTCCTCTTCTCTGTGGGTTCACCGTGATACCCTGCTCACATTTTCCTCCGTTTTTGGTTAGATCCATCACCCACTGTGACTGTGCCTCGGAAGCCATAACCTCTTAGTCTGCCGATCTCTGTGCCCATCCAGTATTCCTGCTCGATACCTGTCAGTCGTATTTGACATTCGTCCTTTCCGCCCGACGCCCTCGCTGCTGTCAACAAAGCCTGAATTTGTTTTATCGTGACAGTCAGATCTTTGTGAACCCAGCATGAAGCGTGATCCTCACTCATTGCCATTTTGATGTTGCCTTGCTTCCATCATGACCTGTATCGTACGCTCTGCCCGCGGTGTGCCTTCTTTTTGCTCCCGTTCTTTTTGTTCTTTTCCTCTTTCGATTTCGTTTCATCACAGTTGGAAAAGATTTCCTTCCAGCTGAGCTCAAATGAGCGGATTTCCCCCGCCCCTTTTTTTGACTTGCACCACACGAACCAGTCGTGCATCGTGCTTGCCTCTTCCAGCCAACTTTCCTTTTCTTGTTTTGATAGACTCACCCATATCACTCAATATATTGACAATACATCTCCAACAACAATATATGACCACATCGCCAAACTTTCCATAACAGGCTCTTTTCCTATGTTGGGTTCGATCTGAATCGTGACACGAAGGTGAGGGACAAGAGAAAGAAAGAAAGAGAAAAGGAAAGAGAAGGACCTGTGTGCAGCAGCAAAATTATCCTGGGTCGGCAGGGAGAGAAACACAGACTACATTTTGTCGCACGTTTTGATGGGGCCTAATTGAGATAATATTCTACTTATTAGAATAAAGAACACACACGGTGACCACACCCTATGTCCAAACTAAGCTCAGTTGCATCATGATTGATCCAAAAGTTGATCATAATCAAATTGATCTCAGCGAGTCCTCGAACCATCAGATCCAAGAGACCTACGCAACAACTACTGAGCCCCGGATCCTATGTCAGCGATGCTGCATTGTGGTCAGTTTTGAGCCCATCATTGAAATTTCAGTCACTTCATCCGTTGTGCGGATTTTTGGCGGACTTTGAAGGTAATCACGCCACACTAGCGGGAAAACTGACAAGCACCCATAGAGCACCGAACGTGTCCATTCGATGAGTGACATCTCACCCTGTACACAATCGAGTTGTCACCACTTTCACGTGGGAATACATGTAATAAAGATTGACGACGCCCGATGTGTTTCTGCCCCAAAGAAAGACAGAGAGAAGGAAGGAACAAATCACAGAGCAGAAGACTCGGAGGAGGGACATACGATCCAACTCTTCATAGACTAGGATGCGGTGCCATGATGCGGTGCCATCTCTCAATCTCATACACAAACACACATATACAAACACACAATCACATACAAAATACCCACAGACATACACACACACTCGCACGCACTGACCCTTCCCCTCTAAAACCCTCATCTTCATAGCTATAGATATGTAAGTATATATCCATGATTATATGTATACATGTTGGTATGTACATGCAAATACATGATACATATGGACGGGAGTTTGCACACCATTTTACAATGGACTTGTGAAGGAAGACATTAATGATTTTGCGGAGGGTCATCAGCAAAGATGCTTTGTTGTTGGTCTAGCAGTACCATAGTGGGTTCGAGGTATGCACCTGGATAATTAACAAATTCGAAAAAAAGGAAGAAAATTCAATGTTCTGTTTGGTTGGAAATTCACCCACATAACCTATCCCACTGACGGAAAACTAGTCTCTTTCAAACATGAAAGACTTGTATCTGAAATCTTGTACAACTACGACTAACCAACGCGACCGTGACGAGTGAACTGGTGTCTGACAACGTTGAACGGGTCGGTCAAGATCAAGGACAGCTTAAGGCCTCTTGCCTTTGAAATTCGTAATAATTTCGTGTATGCACGAACAATTTTGGGCATGCTCGTTGCATGTGAAAATTGGTCCCAATTCCACATCATTCAGCAACCAATCACCAAGTTTGCTTCGGCTTCGGCTTTTTGTAGTATGTCACAGAGTGACAGTCTCAAAAAGAGTACGGAACATAATTTAATCAATAGAAGTAAGGATGTCGAAGTTCGCTGTATTGAGTTCCGGCCTTTCTTTTTGAGCTGTCACCACACCGCTCGCTTTACCAAACCAAAAACTCCGAGGTCGCTCGGAGACATCCTGGAGGACCCGGGACTGAGCAAACACTCAGCCCTGTGGTCAGGGTGTTAGTCTCTCTCGAGCACGAAGCCGCCCCGTTTTACGCGAGGCATCAAAATCCCTATGCGGTAGCGACCTAGGGTGATTTGGTGGGCAACTGAGCCCACCACTCCTCGCTCTTGCTTTTCTTGCCTTACAACCTATGACCGCGCCCTCCACCCCTCTGGAGCAAGACACACACCCTCTCCTGGCCCTGAACTCCCAGAGGAGTATAAACTCGTCAATATCCCGGTTCAGTAGCTCTCAAATGCGAAAAACGCGGGTGTCTCTCCTTCGGGGTTTCTTTTTCTTCTTTTTTTCTTTCAAAAAACAAGCGTTGCTTTGCTTAAGTTGTGAGAGGTGGAGGATTTCGCAGACCTTGGGACCACATTGCCCAAAAAATCTTACCATCACTTAGGACTCTCACCAATGAAGCCGAACGAACTTTGGACCTGCCCACACGACGAAGCCGCCAGGGCACAAGCCCCTGGTTGTCAACGTAGTAGGTGTGGGTCCGTTCGAAGAGGAAGAGGAGGGGACCGGTGTAGACTGCGACGTAGTTAAGGTGTAGGGTGAGGATCCGGCCACCCCAGGTCCCCTGAAGAGGAATGACCCCGGGACCGTAATGTTTCCCCAATATCGGTTTAATCAAACAAAGCAACACACACTCAATGGCATACTACAAAACGCCATATGCAAAACCACAACTTTCTGGTTTAATCCAGGGATGAACACTAAATGTGATTGATTTGAAGAAGCTGCCAGCACACATAAGACCGGCCTAATGGTGTTTCGAAAATTCGTTACATCCTAGCGTCGGGGCTGCCTCTGGGCTTTAGGGTCGGTCCTAACCGGAATATTCTACAATCCATAATCCATTTTCCTTCCTCAAAAATATCACAGCTGTGACATTTGATGAGACATTTGTGAAATTTTATGGAATTGCAAGATCACTAACAAGACTTTTCTCGATCCATTTTCCTGTGACCAATTCCGGCGTTCTCCGTAAATGTCCCATGTGGGACATAATTGCAAGGTCCCCATTCGTATCCATACAAGATATCTCCAGATTATCATCAAATTTGCAAAATGCGGACCTGCGTGCGAGGGAAAAGGAAAATGGATTATGGATTATGGAATACTTCCGGTTAGGGCTGACCCTAGTACACCGCCGGCGAGCCGCGTCACTTTGTATAGATACAAAAGTTCACCGAAGATTTTTTTTTTGTGT
>Ga0209390_10010722_pt1 | contig 10671 bp, 8 predicted proteins | sample BON01_FD_187212 | JGI IMG/M metagenome (GOLD analysis project Ga0209390, IMG submission 187212) | Freshwater microbial communities from Lake Bonney liftoff mats and glacier meltwater in Antarctica - BON-01 (SPAdes) (version 2) | ecosystem: Environmental > Aquatic > Freshwater > Ice > Glacier... | reverse complement strand
CGCCTGCGGAAATCTACCACTCCACCATCGAACCCCAGCAGGCCGCCTAACGGCGGCCATACCGGGCGGGGCGGGAGCTTTGCTCCCTCCCCTGCACCCCTCCCTATAAATCATTTTATCCTCCCAATCCCAAACCCGACTGCATAACTAACTTTCACGTTCCCCCTGTCCAACCAACCGGGACCACCTCAAATTGCCCAAAAGGGCACCGGCCATCGTCACCCTTTAGGGGCACGATCTTCCTGATCGCACCCCGGACTGAGTTCATCTCCATTCATTTATACTTTAGAAACTTACCGGTAGAATGATTTTTCTAACCACAGATTTCACAAATAAATACCGGATACCAATCCCTGCGCCATTGCCTTTTATGAGGATCGGGTTCATGAAGTTTTGTTCTTCCTGATCGCACCCTCTACACGCTCACGCGCTCCGTCGTGGCTAAAGTTTTAGAGCTTCGGGACATTGGTATTACTGGTTTTGCTTTCACCGGATGCGGGCGAATGTAGGAGATTACCCGTTTCGGTTCCCTTTTATCACGAATCCAATGGTCGAACCAATCGCGTTGCCAGCAGGGGCCGGAACGGTTCAGCGCCACCGTTCGCTGGTTTTGGCCATGCGAACGGTGTTTCCGAGAGGCAGGGGACGCCGGCTGAAGCACGGTGCCCCGTCGGGCTACGCCTCTTTCTTGTGGGGGAGGGCGCGGGTGGCGATCTCTTGCCGGATGCGGGCGAGGTAGTCGTCGAAGAGGTGGGAGCCTTCGTCGCCGCGGGCGCGGGAACGGAGAGACACGGATTTTGATTCCGCTTCTTTGCCACCGAGGATCAGGGTGTGCGGGACCTTATCCAATTCAGCGCGGCGGATTTTGGCCCCAATCTTATCGGAATGGCCATCCATGGTCACGCGGATGCCCGCAGCTTTGAGCTGATTCAACAGATCGGTGCCGTAGTCGTTAACCTTCTCGCTGATGGGCAGGAGGCGGACTTGCTCGGGCGCAAGCCAAAGGGGGAAATCACCCGCGAAGTGTTCGATCAACACGCCGCAGAATCGTTCCATCGAACCGAACGGCGCGCGGTGAATCATGACCGGACGATGCGATTGATTGTCCGCGCCGATGTAGCTGAGGTCGAATCGCACGGGGAGGTTGTAGTCAACCTGCACGGTGCCGAGTTGCCATTCTCGGCCGATGACGTCGCGGACGACAAAGTCGATTTTTGGGCCGTAGAAAGCGGCTTCGCCGGGCTCTTCGGTGAACGGGACGTCGAGGGTCTTGGCGGCGTTGCGACACGCTGCTTCGGCTTTGTCCCAGACCTCGGGTTCGCCGGCGTATTTATCGGAGTTCGGGTCACGGAGGCCGACGCGCACGCGGTAGTCGGACATGCCGAGGGTGGAGAGCACGATCTTCACGAGTGCGAGACAGCCGATGACTTCTTCGGCAACCTGTTCTTCGGTGCAAAAGAGATGGGCATCGTCCTGGGTGAAACCGCGCACGCGAGTCATGCCGTTAAGTTCCCCGGATTGTTCCCAGCGGTAAACCGTGCCGAACTCGGCGAGGCGCAGGGGCAGGTCGCGATAGGAGTGCGGTTGGGAAGCGAAGATCTTGATGTGATGGGGGCAATTCATCGGCTTCAGCATGAAGCCGTCGAGGAGCTTGGTCGGATCCATGACCTGATCTGCACCGATGGTTTCACGGCCGGTGCGTCGATTGATTTCGTTGGCGAAATGCGGGGTGACGGCTTCGAGGCGCGAAGTGAGTTCAGCGCAGGAGCAGCCTTCGGTCGCGACGCGGGCGAGGTCGTCGGGCTCGGGGATCGCGGGAAATTGCGACTCCTTGTAATAGGGGAAGTGGCCGGAGGTTTTGTAGAGGGAAAGTTTCCCGATATGCGGGGTGAAAACTTGGTGATAGCCCTGTTTGCGGAGCTCATCGCCGATAAAGTTTTGCAGCTCTTGGCGAATCACGGAGCCGTTGGGCGTCCAGAGGATGAGGCCTTGGCCGACGTCTTCGTCGATGACGAAGAGTTTGAGATCTTTGCCGATCTTGCGGTGGTCGCGGGCGCGGGCCTGCTCGATTTGGTCGAGGTATCCGGCGAGTTCTTCCTTGGTGGCGAAGGCGGTGCCGTAGATGCGCTGGAGCTGTTTGTTCTTCTCGTTGCCGCGGTGATAAGCACCGGCGATGGAGAGGAGCTTGAAGGCTTTGATCTTCTTGCTGTAACGGACGTGGGAGCCGGCACACAGGTCCATGAACTCGCCGTTCTCGTAGAACGAGATCTGTTCGCCCTCGGGAATGTCGTTGAGGCGGCCGAGTTTGTAGGCTTCCTGGCCACGGGATTTGATGATTTCGACGGCCTCCTCGCGGGAGACCTCTTTGCGGCGAAAGGATTGGTTCTCTTTGATGACCATAGTCATCTCGGCTTCGATCTTTTCGAGATCTTCGGCCGTGAATTTGTGGTCGAGATCGAAATCGTAATAGAAGCCGGTGTCGGTGGGAGGACCGATATCGAGTTTAGTCTCAGGGAAGAGGCGGAGAACGGCGGTGGCCAACACGTGGGCGCACGAGTGGCGAATTTCTTCGAGCGGAGTCATCATGGACAGAGCGATTGGGGGTGGTGGTCCGGCCTACGATTGCCGGCCCGGGAGAGGAGAAAATAAGGGTTTAATCACGATTCGCCGCGATAAGACACGATTATTCGGTCAGGTTTTTTCGAGGTCATAGCCGTCTTTGCGATCTTTCATCGTCCAACCGGCGGCGATGATTTCGGTGCGGAGGGCGTCGGCAGCGGGCCAGTCCTTGGCCTGTTTGGCGGCCCAACGTTTTTCGGCTAGGGCGGTGACGGCGGCGGGGATTTCCACGATAATCTCAGGGGGAGGGGTGAGATCGAGGCCGAGGGCGAACATAATTTTATCAAATTCGTTCAGTAACAGGGCGGCGTGGTTTCTAGTAAGCTTTTCGGGACGAAAAAATTTTATTTCTCGGAAGAGAGCACCCAAGGCTCCCGGCGTGTTTAAGTCATTTTCAAGTTCCAGAAATACATAGTGAAAATCAGATTCGTCAGTGCCGCGCATGCCGTCGGCCTTCTGTCCCAAAGCTTCTCTGTAATTTCGAAGAGTGCTCATTGCCTTGGTGGCCCCAGATAAGGATTCTAAAGTGAAATTCAGTTGCTTGCGGGGGTGGCCGGCGAGGAGCACGTAGCGCACGGCCATGGGGGAGTGGCCCATCTCCTTGAGCTGATCGAGGGTGTAGAGGTTGCCGAGCGATTTGCTCATTTTCTTGCCGTCGACGAGAAGATGTTCGCTGTGATACCAGTGATGCGCGAAGGCGGTGCCGTTACAGCACTCGCTTTGGGCGATCTCGTTTTCGTGGTGAGGGAAGAGCAGGTCGACGCCGCCAGTGTGGAGATCGATGGTCTCGCCGAGGTGTTTTTTGCTCATGGCACTGCACTCGATGTGCCAGCCGGGTCGACCGGCGGCGGCGTCACCGGGACCGGTCCATTTGACGTCGCCGTCTTCGGGTTTCCAGGCCTTCCAAAGGGCAAAGTCGGTGCCATCCTCTTTTTCGTCGGAGTCGAGACTGATGGTGTCCTTGCCGATGTTGCCGGCTTCGAGGGCGGAGCCGGTTTTGAGCTCACGCTCTTTCACGCGGGAGAGCCGGCCGTAGTTCTCGAAGGAGGAGACCTTGAAGTAGACCGAGCCATTGGCGGCCCGGTAGGCGTTACCCTTTTCCATGAGCACTTGGATCATGTTGACCTGCTCGGGAATGTGGTCGGTCGCAGCGGGCTCGACGTGGGGAGGGAGGCAGTTGAGGGCGGTGCAGTCGGCGTGGAATTTGGCGGTCCACTCGGCGGTGACGGCCTTGAGGGGACGATTCTCCTCTCGGGCGCGGCGGATGGTCTTGTCATCGATGTCGGTGAGGTTGCGCACGTGGCGCACCTTGTGGGCGCCGAGTTCGAGCTCGAGCACGCGACGGATCAGGTCGTTGACGATAAAAGTGCGGAAGTTACCGATGTGGGAGGCGGCGTAGACCGTCGGGCCGCAGTTGTAGAACCGGTAAACGCCGTCGGCGTGTGACGGGCTAAGGGGTTTGGGAGCGCGGGAAATTGAATCGTGAAGCTGCAGAGCCATGGGAAAGGGAAGTCAGAAAGAAAAACGATCACAGACCACGAAATACGCAGAAAACACGAAAGAAAATTCAGGGAGTGAGTTTGATGAGGGGGAGATTTGTCAGGTGAGGTTTGTGGAATTGGGATTGGAGGGGAAGGGCGGGATCGTTTAGATAGGGGTATTATGTCGACTGATGCCCGTCTTGATTTGATTGAACGTCCCCGTCGTTTGCGCCGCACTGCGGGGCTACGCTCGATGGTGGAGGAGACGGTGTTGAGGCCGGCTGATTTTATTGCGCCGTTGTTTGTGGTGGAAGGGACGGCTGAGCCGGAAGAGATCGGTTCGATGCCGGGAGTGTTCCGTCATAATGTGAAGGATCTCATCAAAGAGTGTCGGGCGCTGTCTAAGTTAGGCGTGCCGGCGGTCGCGCTGTTTCCGAAACTCGATGCGAAGTTGAAGGACGAGATGGGAACGGGGGCGCTCGATGAGGATGGACTGATTTTGCGCGCGGTGCGGGCATTAAAGAAGGCGTTGCCGGATCTCATCGTGATCACCGATGTGGCGCTTGATCCGTATACGACCCACGGTCACGACGGCGTATTGAATGAAGCGGGAGACGACGTGGACAATGATCGTTCGGTGGAAATTTTGGCGGAGATGGCAGTGCTACAGGCGGCCGCAGGCGTCGATATCGTGGCGCCGTCCGATATGATGGATGGTCGGATAGGTGCGATTCGCGAGGAGCTGGACGCGCACGATTTTATCTCGACCGCGATCATGGCTTATTCGGCGAAGTTTAATTCGGCCTACTACGGTCCGTTCCGGGATGCGGTGGGGAGCTCAAAGGCGGCGGGAACGCGGCTGTTGAGTAAGGCGTCTTATCAGCTCAATCCGGCGAACCGGCGCGAGGCGCTCAATGAGGCGGCGCTGGATGAAGATGAGGGCGCCGATTTCATTATGGTGAAACCGGCGGGGATGTATCTGGACATTATTCGCGATGTGCGAGAGGCGACGAAAAAGCCGGTGGCGGCTTATCAAGTTTCGGGCGAGTATGCGCAGATCCAGGCGGCCGCGAGGTTGGGTTGGCTGGACCTGGCGCGCTGTCGCCATGAGTCGCTGTTGGCGATCAAGCGGGCGGGAGCGGATTTGATTTTGACCTATTTCGCCAAGGACATGGCGAAACTGCTGCGCTGATTGAGGGCCGATGCGATGAAACAGCCGGCGACATGGAAGCTTTTACTGGCGGCATTCATCTTGATGGCCGTGAGCGGCGGGATGGCGTTCTGGTTGCAGTGGAGTGGGCTGCGGGCGGAGTTTGCTAAACAGGTTCCGGTGCGACCGAGTGACATGGCAGAGTGGGGAGCGGAATTTGCGGGAGCAGAGCCGAGAGCTTTGGCGGGAAACGTCGATGGGCTGTCGGACTTGGGCGGATTTTACCAACTGGCGGGTTATCACGAAGAGGCGCTTTTTTGTTTCAATGGAGCGGTAGCGCGTGATCCGGAAAACGCGGAGAGGGTGCTCTTAGTGGCGAAGTTACAGGCGGTGCTGGGCCAGCACTCGAGTGCGGAACACAATCTCAATAGGGCGATTGAACTCGGTTTCGCCGAAGGGTGGTTTTGGGGCGGAGTCGGGGAGGTTTGGCAGTTGCTGAGTAAACCGACCAAGGCCTTGGAGGGATTTAATCGAGCGGTGCAGTTGGATCCGGCACTCGACGGGGCTTGGCATCAACTTTACCTCGTTTACCGGTCGCAGAAAGATGACGAGTTATCAGTCAAAACGCTGGATGCTGGATTGGCAGTTAATCCTGATTCTGGGCTATTATTAATCGACCGAGGCGGGTGGTATTCGGCGCAAGAAAAGTGGGACGAGGCATTGGGCGCGTTCGAAAAAGCAATCGCGGTGAATCCTAAATCCATAGATGCGTATTTTGGAGCTGCCGCAGTATTAATGAAGGTTTTTCGGGGTAAAGAGGCGATCGAATACCTGACCACGGCGCGGGAGATCGAACCGAAGAACCGAAAAATTCTTTCGCTGCTGTGCGTCGAAGCGATGCGCTTTCGGAAAGAAGACGAAGCGAAGCGATGGTTTGCAGCGCTGGATGAGTTGCCTGAATTTAGTCCGAACGATCGGAGTGCGCTTCGTCAGCTGTTCCAGCAGCAGTTTGGACGTCCGATAGAGGAGTAGTTAAAACGCGGAGCGGTCGACTTGGATGGAGTCGCCGGGGAGGAGGCGGGGATCTTCGCTGGGGCTGCGGCGGGCAAGCTTGGCGTCGAGGGTGTAGGCCTCGCGGTCTCGCACGACGTTTACGGCGGTTTCCTTGGCGTAGAGCGTGAATCCGCCGGCGGTTTGAATCGCTTTGCCCATGGTGAGGTCGGGGGTCCAGGTGATGCGGCCGGGGCGCTGGACTTCACCGCCAACGTAAACGAAGCGCTCGGTCACGCTCACGGACACATTGATTGTTTTGTAGAAATCTCGAGTGATGTAGGTCTCGCGGATGCTGGCAGAAAGGTCGGAGGCGGTGAGGCCGGCGGCGGTCACGCCATCGATGTAGGGCAGGGAAATGAGGCCTTGGTCGTCGATTTGGAGGTCGTGGGTGGTCGGGGTCGGGATGCCCTGGAGCACGATGCCAAGGCTGTCACCGGGGCGGAGGAGGGCGGAGGAGGCGGCCTCGGGTATTTTGGGGTTCACGCGGGCGGTGCCGGTGCCGGAGGTCTCGCACCCACTGGTAAATCCGAGCAAGGTAACGCAAAGGAGGCTGGCGATGATTCGGAACGACCTTTGGAGCATGACCCAAGTTCAGGGCAGGGGCGTTGGGAAGAAAGCAAAAAGCGCGACCCGAAATCGGATCGCGCTTGAAATTACAGGGAGCGGACGGTGGTCGGCTTACTTGTCCTTCTTATCGGAGTCGGCATCCTCGTCCTCATCGTCGTCGTCATCCCATTTAAGGGAGGAGTCGCCTTTAAGGGTCTTTTCATCCTCTTCGTCGACGTCGGGTAAGTCCTCGTCGCCGATGTCTTCTTCGTCGTCATCATCCCGGTCGTCGTCGTCGTCGTCGTCTTCGGTTTCCCAACCAGCGGGAACGTAGTCGAGGATGGCGGAGAGCTCGTCGAACGAGTGGATCGCTTTACCTTCGATGAAACTGGCGTTCTGGTCTTCGCGGATTTCCTCTTCGACCTCGTCGACGGTGAGCTTCGATTCGAATTCGAAAATATCGTTGAGCATCTTGACCCGGGCGCGGGTGAGGTAGTCGAGTAGATCGGCGTAGGGTCCGTTCTCGTCGTCGATGATATCAGCGAGAGCGAAGAGCTTTTCGTCACTCTCGGAGAGGGAGTCCTTAACGCGCTTCACCCGGATCTGACCGTCGGCGACTTCCTTTTCGATGCGGAAGGGGATGAATGCGGCGTCGAAGCTATCTTGGTCGAAGCCATAGTCACGCAACGGTTCGCAGAGTTCAACGAGGTGGCTGACTTGGCGCGGGTCGATGATGCTAAGGCCATCGGTGTCCCAGCGCACAGGGTCGCTGACTTCGTTGACCCACCAGTTGTGGTCTTCACCAAGACGAACGATACACCATTCAAGAGTTACGGATGATTTTGCCATATTGCAGAGAGCTAAGTTGTCGCAGGAGAAGGGGGCAGTTGAGTGCGAGTCAAACCACGAAAGTAACTTTCTGATACTTTTATTTTTGCCCGACTAACAACGAAGGGGAATAACGGGATAAGTTCTTACGGTCTCAAGACATAAATCGACCTAAATTTCTGGGATAATCCAGAAGAGCGGTGCGAAGAGGTTGGGTCTGGCACTTGCATTTTTATAGGCCCGTTTCAGTGTCCTCCGAGAATGGATTTTTTCTACGAGAAACTGGTGAGGCCGTTGCTGTTTAAACTGGATTCGGAGCGAGCGCATGAACTGGGCGTAAGCGCGATGGCGGCTTTGGGGTGGGCGAAGCCGGTATGCCGGCTGATGGAATCGTGGCATAAATTGCCGGAATCGCAGTTTCGTCCGGTAGAGGCGTTTGGCCTGAAGTTTCCAAATACAGTCGGGTTGGCGGCGGGGTTCGATAAAAATGCCCGAGCGTGGCCGGCGGCGGCGGCGATGGGTTTTGGTCATGTTGAGATCGGAACGGTCACGGCGCTGGCCCAGCCGGGGAATCCGCAACCCCGGATGTTTCGCTACCCGGAGGAAGAGGCGGTTATTAATCGGATGGGATTTAACAACCAAGGGGCTGAATTGGTGGCGCAGAGATTGGCAAAGCAGCCGGGGGTCGGTCACCGACGGATTCCCTTGGGCGTGAACTTGGGGAAATCCAAGGCGGCGGATTTGGATCGAGCGGTGGAAGATTACCTGCGCAGTTTTGGCAAGTTAGCTGAATTCGCCGATTACATCGTGCTAAATGTTTCCAGTCCCAATACGCCGGATCTGCGAAAGCTGCAGGACGAGTCGAGATTGCGTGAGTTGCTCGGGGCGGTGAGTCGCGCCAACACTGCCCGAGGGGTGGGGCGGAGGCCGTTGCTGCTTAAAATCGCCCCGGATCTGACGTTTGGACAAATCGACCGGGTGTTGAGCGTGATCGATGAATTTGGGCTCGATGGCATTATTTCTTCCAACACGACTTTGGCTCGGCCGGGTCGGTTTAAGGAAGTCGAGGAAACCGGCGGATTGAGCGGAGCGCCGTTGCGGCAGCGATCGACGGAGATCATTAACTACATCGCACGGGCGACGAGAGGACGGTTACCGATTATCGGGGTAGGGGGCATCACTGATACCGTGGGGGCCGGGGAAAAATTGGATGCGGGAGCGACGCTGGTGCAGATCTACAGCGGCATGATTTATCGAGGGCCGTTCTTTGCGGCGGAGTTGGCCCGAGGCATGGCTGATCGGCAGCGCCGTTGAGTCGGTTGACGCGACGCGGGTCGCTGCAATCTGTGACTTGGAAAGAATGAAGGCGCTAGCAGCCTGTCGGACTTAGAAACGAATCTCAATAAGACGGTCTCGAAGGTGCCTCAGTCTCAATCCAATCACTTCGCGGCGAACTTTGAAGTCATCCTTGAGCCTATAGATCGCTTCGAGGGGTTAAGTCCGACAAGCTCCTAGGACCGCGGCTAAATTGACCAGTCCGATGCGGCATCGGCTGCTCTCTTTCGACTGCCCTGATCGCGCACGACGGAAGTGCGGTCACCCTCGTAGTAGACGATGCTTTGCGGAGCGACCGATTTCATGAGCCAAACATTGGAGCCAATGATTGATCCGCGACCGATGACGGTTTTCCCCCCCAGCACCGTAGCGCTGGGATAGATCGTGACGTTGTCCTCGATGTCGGGATGACGTTTCACGCCCTTTACGGGGTTGCCGTCCACATCGAGTTCGAACGATTTAGCTCCGAGGGTGACGTTTTGATAGATTTTCACGTGGTTGCCGATGCGGGCGGTTTCGCCAATCACGACGCCGGTGCAATGATCGATGAAGAAGTGGGTGCCGATTTGCGCTCCAGGATGAAGATCAGTGCCGGTTCGCTCGTGGGCATACTCAGTGAGCATACGGGGGAGGAGCGGGACCTGCAGGCGGTAGAGCTCGTGGGCAATGCGTTGCAGCGAGATCACCAGCACACAGGGGTAGGCGAGGATAATTTCTTCCACGCTGCGGGCGGCAGGATCCCCGTCGTAGGCCGCTTGAACATCCGTTTGGCAGATGTCGCGAATGGCCGGAAGTTTCATCAAGAGCTGGCACGCGATTTCTTTGGCGTGTCCGGCGGGATCCGGGTCGCCGGCAAAACTCAGACTTTTCGCGATTTCTTCCTCCAAACGTTGGCATACATTCTTGAGTCGTGCTGCCGTCACGGTGGCCACGTCGCTCTTGGCGAGAGGTTTGCTTTCGAAAAATCCGGGAAAGATCAAGTGCATGATCTCGGCGGCGAGGCTGTTGATCGAGGCGTCGGACGGCAGGTTGCTACCATCGATATGATTGATACCACCTTGGCTTTCGTAGGAGGCGAGGAGGGCACTTTGAATGTCGGCAAGAGTCATGAGCGAGGGGATCGGAAGCGACAGTTATGGGAACGCCGGAACAAGATCGAATCAAGAATCCAAATTTCGGGGCTTTACAAGGAGCGGAGCATCTTTCTTAGTCCGCCTTCCCTCTTTTAGGAATGCTCAGGTGGTGGAATTGGTAGACACGCACGCTTGAGGGGCGTGTGCCGAAAGGTGTAAGGGTTCGAGTCCCTTCCTGAGCACCAATTTTTTTTGACGGATTTTGGCGAGTTTCAGCGGGTGGCGGCCTCTCATGTCGCACCCCTGAGCCAGGCGCGCTTTAATTGATTTCAGCTCGCTTTTGCTAGGGTGTGTTCACGAATTACGAGCAAAGATAAAAGCGGCGACGATATGAGTCATGGCGAGAAAGGTGAAAGCGTATTTTTCAAAACGCGTAGCAATGCGTCGGAATTGCTTGAGCTTGTTGAAGAACCTTTCGACGCGATTCCGCTGTTTGTATTTAATTACATCATACGCAATGGGCTCAGTGCGGTTGGAGCGTGCAGGGATTACTGGCTCGATACCATCGAGGGATAGACGGGCGCGG
>Ga0209390_10010719_pt1 | contig 10673 bp, 18 predicted proteins | sample BON01_FD_187212 | JGI IMG/M metagenome (GOLD analysis project Ga0209390, IMG submission 187212) | Freshwater microbial communities from Lake Bonney liftoff mats and glacier meltwater in Antarctica - BON-01 (SPAdes) (version 2) | ecosystem: Environmental > Aquatic > Freshwater > Ice > Glacier... | reverse complement strand
GGAGCGCACTTCAATGCATCGCGAAAACACCGTGATCTCTAACCCGGCGGTCGACCCCGTTCGCTTCGCTCTCTGGACGCTGCGCGATGAAGCCGCGCAGCGCCGGTCACCTCCACGTTAGAGGGTGTCAGTGCTAAAGCCGCTTTTGCTCATCGTCGCGCTGACCATCGCAACGCTATTTGCTGGCGCCTACTTCGTTATGCACTTTGTACATTCGGGTGGCTTTGGGCTGTGGCTGGGCATTGCCGTCGCGCCGGGGCCATATTTGGCATCTATCGTTGCGCAAAGCGCTGGGCAATTATGGTACTTCCCCATCGCCGTGATACTCCAGTTACTCTTCTGCGCGCTCCTGGTTTGGCCTTTCATTGTTCTGAGAAAATCCAAAAATGAGCCCAGGTAATCTTCTAAGTCAGGCGCGTCTTTTACGTCGGCGCACACCCTCTAACCCTTCGGTCGACCACGTTCCCTTCGGTCACTGGACGCTGCGCGATGAAGCCGCGCAGCGCCGGTCACCTACACGTTAGCCGTCATTAACTCAGATCAATATGGCACCGCGAGACCCTCTTGGGTACTACACCTGCTTAGGCGTTGCGCCAACGGCGACCCTTTCCGAAATCAAGGCCGCGTATCGATCCCGGGCAATGGACCTGCATCCCGATCGAAATCCGGGCCGGGATACTACGAAGAGATTCCAAGAGCTGCAGCAAGCGTACGAAGTTCTCTCAAGCCCTGATTCACGCACTGCATACGATGCATCAGCTGTAGATCCCGCCGCTTCACGCGCTGAGTCCGCCGAGCCAACTCGGTACGAGCCGATCTACTGCTCTCGGTGCAATTGCGTGTCGGCAATGCCACGGTATCGCGTCTTCTACAGCGTGTTCGGTTATATCTTCGGAGCAACGAAACGACCGCATCAGGGCATCTTTTGTGCGAGATGCGAGACGATAGTCGCGCTGCGCGCGACAGCAATAACCGCTGTATGTGGGTGGTGGAGCATTCACGGCTTCTTCTGGTCGATTGAAGCGATACTCAAGAATCTAGTTGGTGGGCCGTCATTTCTTGAACAGGATGCACGTCTGCTTGCCTATCAGGCCGGCTACTTCGCGTCTGTCGGGAAGCGGGCACTGGCGCGCGCTGTGGCCGGTCATGCCTATGCCATGGCTCAAAGGGCCGCAAAGCCAGACTCAAAGATCGCCCGAATGAAGGCAAAACTCGGCTACGCCACAGATGATCCGCTGCGCGAACTGCGCGAGAAGCTCCGAGGTTTCCTAGACTCCTTCGAAGGCGAAGGAACTGCACCTGAACTTCGTGGCACGTCCAGACTTTGGAACGCTCGATTTGGCTCGCAGTTGGGTCTTTTGACCGCGATTGCTTTGTCCATCGGCGGTTGGTCCTTCGTTGAGCAGCAGCGTGCCGTAGAGACCGAACGCATCCGCTTGGAGCAACTTGGGATTGAGCGCGCTGCGGCTCAAGCCGTCGCACAGCGCCAAGCAGAAGAACTCCGCAAGCACGAGCGGCCGCTTCCGATATCAGGTTTGCATGCATCCTATACCCCATCGTACAAGCGAGGCTCTAGGAACCTACCGCCATTTAAGGTAGTAACAAATCCTGGCGCTAACTACTTTCTCAAACTCTACGACTGGGGCAACGGGCGTCCGATACTTTCAATATTCATCCGCGGTGGCGAAGAGGTCGAAGTTGGCGTCCCACCTGGCACATATCGCATTAAGTTGGCATCTGGAGCAACGTGGTACGGCGATGATATCCGCTTCGGTCCGGACACTGATTACAGCGTTGTTGACAAGCCGTCTGAGTTTACAATCCAAGGCAATCAGTTACTCGGCCACGAACTTCGGTTGGTAAATGTTCGGGATGGCAATCTGCGTCGCAGGCCGATAACTGCAAGCGAGTTCTAAATGCGAGACTGCACAAACACATCAATGACGGCTAACATGGCGCTCAACCTCGCGCCCTTCGGTCGCTGGACGCTGCGCGAAAAGGCCGCGCAGCGCCGGTTAGCTTTACGTTAGCTGCCTCGTCGGCGATCACCATGGATCAACCCTATAAATTTCTCGACGAAAAGAATGCACTTGCCATTCTCCCAATTCCCGAGTCGTGTCTTCAAGAAATGGAGGCAATGCTTGAGGCTATAGATCGTGGAGAGCGAGGAGGAAGTGAAGGCTGCATTACGCGGTTAATCCAGATCAACAACAAAAGTAGATTTTCTACGAAGTCGTGGGGGCGACTTGCTGGAGGTAAGAAAGTTGATCTTGGCATTACGTACAAGTTCATTACTTTCGACGAGCAAGATGATTACAGCGAATACTTTTATTCCTACGATGCATGGAAGCATGGAACCCCACAGGCACCAATGCTGATGCTTAGTTTCGATCGAAACTCGGGTTCGCCGCCCGTTGGAACGCTCGAAAATGACCCAGGCACATATGTCATTTCTCGGAGAGTTGTTTCTGTCCCCCTACAGTGCGTTCTGAAACATTGGGGAAACGCGGAGTCTGGATACATGATCTATGAACACAACCTTTCAGCCATGGATCATGCAGTTCCACAATTTAAGTCGATCAGTTATATCGGCCTCACATCGAGAAACTGGCAAACCCGATATAAGGAGCATCAGAGAGATGCGCTTACGGGAAGCGAATTGCTATTTCACACGTCATTGGCTGCGGTAATCAACAAGGACGGCATCAGTCAAATTGGAATGGGACCATTTGAAATGGTACGAAGCGGCGCTTGCCTGCTTTCGGAGCTTCAATACGTCAACCTCACCTACGAAGAAGCCATGCAGACCGAAGAGCTCATGGTTGAGCGAACTTTACATCCCCTTGGACTGAATATGATTCCAGGTGGCTTCGCCGGCATGAAGTTCCTTCACAAACTCGGGTATTTGCCCCGCGACCGGGCTACAGTCGATGATCGAGATTTTGCGGCAGCGAAATATTTGTTGGCAAGAACCGGGGGCGCAAAAGTTGCTCCTTGGGTTTCTGAAAACTGGTCAAAAGACGAGTTCTATGAGCAGGTGATCTTCAAACGAAGCAACACTCTCAATCGAGAGCAAGTGCTTTCAATTCGCAAGTATGGGAATGATTGGGGTTTCGGCGCTGAATTGATCGCGAATTTAGTGGGAGCGAACATTAGGCAAGTGCGTGATGTTCTAAGTGGCAAGTACTACGCCCGCGTTAAACGAGTTCGTGAGCAAAGCAGCTAACATGGCGCTCAACCTCGCTCCCTTCGGTCGCTGGACGCTGCGCGATAAAGCCGCGCAGCGCCGGTTAGCTCTACGTTAGACCTCTCATTCATCCAATATGGCTACAGCTCAGTGGATCAAAAAACTTGGTGGTCACGCAGGCGAGCTATATGTCGCGGCGGAACTCTCCAAGCGCGGAATACCCAACGCCTTGCTTCCGGAGAATTTTTCCGATGATGACATTCTCATCGGCAAAAAAGATGGGGAGGATGTTGCGTTCATTCAAGTCAAAGCCTGCCACCCGGACAGATCGTCCACCTTCATTCTTCGCGAAACTGACGAGAAATGGGTGGACGCTCCAAAAAATCAGTTCGTGGTTTTCGTGTATCTTGGCTCTCCGAAAAAGAATGAATCGCCCAAGTACTGGATCGCGAAGAAACGCGATGTCGGCGCAATGTGCATTGAGCACCCCGCCCACGGCACAGACAACTGGGAACGCCGCTTTTCACGGGAAAACGCTGACCCCAAGAAAGCCCTTGACCCCAAGTGGGAAAGCAACTGGAATGCGTTCGCCATTTTCTTTCCCGAGGTCTAACCCGGCGCTCAACCCGGACGCGGCAAAAGCGCCGCACCGGTTAGCTCTACGTTAAGGCGCAGCAATGGAGACGGTAGACCAAGCGCGAGCAACGATACTCAATGAGCTCATTTCCGACGATTCGGAGGTTCGCGCCGAGTACCTAAAACATTTTGAAGCGGACGCGAAGGCGTTTGCCGACTACATGGCTCACGCTTTCGTCCGGTGGCGGTCATTCGATGACGGAGTAAAAGGTGACGAAAGGCTGGCGCATGTGTCAGCGTTGGTATACACGGCGATAACGCTCCATACCCTATCGCTGAAATTGTTCTTGTCGGGTCATACTGTTGCTTCTGGCAATCTCTTCCGTCAGGTAATCGAGTGTATTGCCTTAGCCCTGTTGTGCTCAAGCAAAGATCTAGACGTCTTGGCGCGTTTTATGGAAAACAAGTATTCGAGCACCGTAGCCGTCCGAGACGTGCTGCGTCATTGCGAGAAACTCTCGCTCAAGGGCGACGCGCTTGAAGCACTGAGGAACTCCCAAGAGTTTTATCACAAGTACAGCCACATCACGAAAATCACTCTTGCCACTGGCATGTCATTCTCTAAAGAAGGAGGGCTGTACGTCGGCGCCTCATTTGATGATGGCAAGATTGATGCGTATACGAAGGAGATTGGCGGCCGCGTATCACTTGCCAAGGTTTTTCTGAACTTCATCGAAGGCGTCGCGGCGAATGTCGCGAAATGGTGATGCGCCCTAACTACAGGTGGTGCGGACGGGCCGCCAGCACCGCGAGAATTCAATCGTACGTGCGGGGCCGCCGCACACCAACACGTTAGGGCTCGTCAGCACATTCGCAGGCACCTTCAGCTATCCTTGCGACAGTTGACTTTGCCCAATCTTCATAGGAGAAATCATGGCTACCGTCACCGTGTACGACTTCGAGGTTAGCGACATACGCCAGGGTGTTTACCTTCCGGCCAAAGGCAAATGCACAAGAGAAGTCATTGCTGAGTTCGGGCCAAGCGCCCGCATCATTGAAGGCTCTGGCGAAGAGGTTGACGACTCGCTCCTTACCCAGTCAAAGCGGTATTACGAGCCCAAGGAAAATTCATGAGTTGCTTGTGCGATTGCCGATTGGCTCGCTCTGCGTGCATTTGTATTTGCCAAAGGCGCGACCATGAAATGGTATAAAAAACCTGATACAGAAGATTATGAGAGCATTTTTTTCGAAAAGAATGGCGCCGAGTCTAGGTACGAACTCCCATTTCGAAAAATGGAATGCGAGGTAATCGAAATCGCTGCAAAAGAAAATCTAAACCGAGGCCATATATTTCACGACGGAACGCTTCCCCTAAGCTCTAGGCTTTTCCTGAGAGGGAAAGCAAACATATGCAACGGTGATTTTGTAACAATTATTGGCAGGGATGACTTTCGAACCTCCAGTATGGTTTTTCAATTTCTCCCTCTGTTGGATGACGATGAATATCGAAGTTGGGCAAACGCGGTGCTAAAGCGTCAAAACGATGGATTCAAAAAGGCGTGCGAATCTAAAGGAGCTCGCCTTCCACAAAGAGAAAAGGGAGTACCAGACTCTACGCTGGCTTTTTTAGATGGCAAATCAGGTCTCGGAACGTCAGATCACCTCCAGCTTGACATGGAGTTGCCTAGCGATGCCCTAAGCAGAATTCATCGGGCAGTAATCAATGGGCAACTAAGATCAATTCGTATCTATTTGCAGCTGTGGGATATCTATTGCGAGAAGGACTATGAGATCCAGAGCCATGGCTTTACTCATAGGTCAGCAATATAGGCTACAGAAGGATGTTTAAAAAACGAACGCACAAGCTTTGGGTCGTTGCCGATTTTCTGCAATTGTTCGTGAACGCGCTCTTGCAGCTTTTCGCCTTTCATCAGCGGTCTTCTGGCTACACCCGTGCGCTTGGCATGACTCCACACCAGTTCGTCCGGATTGAGGTCTGGCGCGTAGCCGGGCAGAAAGTGCAGTGTCAGACGACCTGCCGTGCCAGCCACATACTGCTTGACCACTGCATTCTTGTGCGCGGGCAAACCATCAATGACCAGATGCAGCGGTTTCCTACGGCGATGCATCAGTCGCTTGAGCAATGCAACGAACAATTCTCCCGTAAGACCACCTGGATAGGTGGCAAACCAGAACGCGCCTTTGGCATTGACAGCAGAAGCTGCACTGATGCTTTGACGTTGCCCGGGCCTGTTGACTACCGGTGTCTTGCCTCGTTCAGCCCAGGTCTTGCCGTGCACCGCATCGGCACGAAAGCCCGATTCGTCCCAGAAATAGATTTCCGCGCCCTGCGCTTTGCACTGCTTGGCAATAGCCGGAAAGATATCGCGCTGCCAGCGCTCAATCGCTGCGGGGTCGCGTTGATAGGCGCGTTGCAAGGGTTTTTGCGGTGTGAGGTTGAGTTCGGCAAGCAAACTACCTACCGAGGTCACGCTCAAACTGATATTGAACTTCTTGAGGATGAGTTCACGCACCACATAACGCGTCCACAAAGCAAAGTCAAAGCCGTACTGCATCGGATTCTTGCCATTGACCCAGCGAAATACCTGCGACTTTTGAGCACGGGTAAGCTTGGGCGTGCGCCCCGTACCCTTGCGGGCAGCCAAGCAATGTTTGCCGCGACCACGTCCGCGCACCTTGGCAAGCCATTTATATCCAGTGGTGCGACACAATCCATAACTGGCCATTACCGCCGTCGCATCCTCGCCCTCAAGCATGCGCTCCACCGCCATCATGCGGATGGTCTCTTGGGTCTTTCGGTCATTTGTTCGTCCATCTTTCTTCATAACCGATTGGAGTGCGTGTGATGGCATTTTGTTCCGCTATTGTAGACTTTATTTCTGACTGGTGAGTAATTTCATGCTTTGTCCATCGGAAGAAGGTGATATCAGCTCACCATCGCCTGCACACGGTTATATTTCCACAATGCTGCTGGACTATCGAGAATTTGAACTGGGCAGGCCTTGACTAGCAGGGTTGTAACGACGAGGCAATCAGCCCGACTTACATGCGTTCTAACTCTATGTGGAACGGACGGGGCATTAATGGCATCGCGAGTGCATGCGTCGAGCGAGCCCGCCGTTCACAACGACTAGGCTCAGTGAACATATGGCAAGGCCGCAAAAGGTTGTCGTAACGAAAGAGCGGAGCGTCTACATGTACGCCGAGCTTTGGCACGCTTCACGTTGCGTGCTCGAAGCCGGAGTAGCGCAACCCCGAGGCTCCTCCTGGCAATTCCTTTCAAGTGCCGTGTTAGTAGCTTTCGCCTTTGAAGCCTATCTGAACCACGTCGGCCCGCGCACTCTTGCTTGTTGGCAACAGCTTGAGCGCTTGCCACCGTGGTCTAAGTTCGAGTTGCTCTGCGAAAACTTATGCGTCACATTCCCCGGTGGTCCTGGTAATAGACCCCTTCAGACCGTCGCAAAGCTTCTTGATTTCCGGAACGCGATGGCCCACGGACGTTCTACAGAAATCAAGACAAAACCCGAGTCGCGAGATGCCAACGAAAAGCTTGACGCGTATCTTGGCGAAAAGCCGCTTGTCGATTGGGAACGCTTGATCCAGACCGACACATTCGCTACGCAGGCACGCGCCGATGTGCAGGCAGTGTTGGAGAAGCTACATGAGGCCCGCAAAGATGAGAAGGAAGGGCTACTCGTGTTAGGCATGAGGCGGCATCGTGCGCGCTTCAACTAAGAGCCCTAACTTTAGCTGGTGCGGACGGGCCGGAAGCGTCGTAGCATTTTTCATCACCGTGCGGGCCCGCCGCACAGCAAGACGTTAGACCTCACAAGGAGAGCATGTCGTGAAATTGCAATTGAATGGATGGCAGCGTCTCTGGGTCGTAGTAGCCAGCGTTTACTTCTTGGTTGTCTGTGGATTCGGAGCGGCCACCTTCCCGGATGGTGCCTACTTAGAAACAGAGAGAGCCAAATTTGCCATTGAGTTGGCGCTCCGTGCGCAAGTAGACGCTGCTCACGCCGGCGGCGACGAACGGGCTGAACTCAACGCTTTGCGCGATCTGAAGAAAGGTGCCGCTCGGGTTCGCTTTGAGGCATACGGCGATCTTACGGATACAGAGCTTGTTCAACGCATTCGCGAAAAGTTTGATGGGAAAGTCGATATCACGGCTTTGAACGAAAAAGAAAAACGCGATGCAGAACGTATCCGTGATGATCGATTGAAGTCTGTATATCAGGCCGTTGGTTGGTGGGCCATCCCCGTATTGGCTCTCTACGTGCTCGGCTCAGCTATCGGGTGGATCATTCGCGGCTTTCGGAATAGGAACGAGGTCTGACACTGCGCTCAACCGGATATTGAACGTTAGGCATCTATGGCAAACGGATACGGAATAGAAACGCCTGCCAACAAAATTGCTACCGCACAAGCAGTCCTGAGTCTTGCGTTCAGGTTGAATTCTGAAGTGTTGGCGGGGCGCATCAACGCGGAAATATTCAGTCGTGAAGTCGCCGTCGTCACTGGTAGCGAAGGAGTAGTGCTCCCCGCATTCCCGCAAGGAACAAACGACGAACTGCACCTAGCGATTTTTAACATTGTGCTTATTGCTCTTAGTGCTTCCGCACTTACCGTAGACGAAACCCTTGATGAGGTATTCGGCAAAATATCAGAGGACAAAGACCCAAACCGAACCGGCATCAGGGTAATGGTGAAGCAGCTACGTAACGCCTTTGCGCACAATCCTTGGCGCCCCAGATGGGCGATATACCCGAAATACAGAAATGGTTATGCAATTGCGCTTGATGATGGAACGACATTTACTTTTGACGCCACTGCACTCGATGGCGATGGCGTCAAGCCAGAGCAAGTTGGCGGCTTGGGGTTCTGGGTGAAAGTCTTGCAGCACTGTGAAAGGCTGGTCAGTGCAAAGGTCTAACTATTCATTCAACCCGGACTGGCGCGATAAAGCCGCGCCAGCCGGTTAATTCGCACGTTAGAGATCACTATGCGCCCTCTCTTCACAGTACATGCCGGCGAATTCCTTGTCGGTGAGTTCATCGAAAAATCCTTCCGCTCTTTGAACGTTTGGATTCCATCCAAAGATACCGGGATCGACCTACTCGTCACGAACAAGAGGAACTCATCCACGGTATCGCTCCAAGTCAAACTATCTCGGGACTACAAGGTGCCAGAAGCCGCTAACGATTTCGATCGAAGTCTTCTGGCGGCTGGATGGCTAACGCTTGCCCATGACAAGATAGCCAAGTCCACTGCGGACTATTGGGTAATCGTCCTGGTGTCACATGAACGGAAGATGCAGCCGCAATTCATTGTCATACCGCCGTCTGAACTCTTAAAGCGTCTTGTCGCTATTCATGGTTTGTCCAAGAACTACCAGGTCTACCCATGGGTTACGAAATCCAAGGTCGCGCTGGAAGGTCGCGGCCTGCTGAAGGCAGAGAAGAAGGCTCTTGCGGCTGGCTCTCTCGCACTTGGCCACAGAGATCTCAGCGAGTTTCTTGGTAACTGGAGCGCACTTCAATGCATCGCGAAAACACCGTGATCTCTAACCCGGCGGTCGACCCCGTTCGCTTCGCTCTCTGGACGCTGCGCGATGAAGCCGCGCAGCGCCGGTCACCTCCACGTTAGGAGTTAATATGTCAAAAATTACTGTGTATGAATTTCTAGTCCCAGACATCCGTGAGGGTTGCCGCGTCCCTGCAAAGGGGAAGGCCACGCGCGAAACAGTTACATCATTGTTCGGCGAAATCATCGAAGGCACAGGGGAAGTCATTGACGACTCTTTGTTAAACGAGGGACGCTATCACGAAGGTACGTAAAGCACGCATAAGCACGGGGGCAGGTATTGCATTAACGCATTCAGCCTAACCCTGCATTCGAGAGGGACGCCGCAAAAGCGCGGCGCCCCTCAATTTTACGTTGGGCATCAATAGCCAAAATGAGCGATAATTAGATTATCTTCCACAGGAGTGCGATCATGGAACTGACAGCAGTACTCAATCCAGCCGAAGAAGGTGGTTACATAGCCCTGAACCCTGAAACGGGAACCACTACTCAAGGTGAAACCGTTGAAGAGGCCCTCGCTAACTTACAGGAAGCTACGGCGCTCTATTTATCTGAATTTCCGTTGCCCACACATGGCCATCCGTTGGTAACTATGTTCAGTATTCCTGCTCATGCCTAAGCTACCTCATGTCTCTGGGGCGGTAATAATACGAACATTATCGCGCCTTGGTTTCGAAAAAATTCGCCAATCCGGAAGCCACGTCATTATGCGACGTGGCGCCAAAGGTTGTGTCGTCCCAATGCATGGTGAAGTTAAAACTGGCACGCTTGCTGGTGTTCTGCGTCAAGCCGATGTAACAGCAGATGAATTTATCGCGGCAATGTGATCGTGCTGCCCAACCCATCATTCAACCGGACTGGCCGATAAAGCCCGGCCAGCCGGTTAATTCAAACGTTAGGTTGCGGTTATGCGCCCCGAGATTGGTCCAGTCGAAGACGAGTTCATACGCGTATTGTTTGCTCAGGATGAGCTTGGGGCGGTTGTTCGGGCGCACATCATGATCGAAGCTCAGGTGAACGAACTGATCGAAGGCTTGGTTTTCGATCCTCGCAATCTTCCAAACTTGCGGTTCGAACAACGCGCGCGCCTTATGGTTGCACTTGGTGCCTCAGAGGATCTCCTGGAGCCGCTAGCCGAATTGGGGCGCATTCGAAACGCCTTCGGCCATCGGCTAGACACTAGGGCCTGTTAACAATCAAGCCAGCCAGATGTAAGCACACGCGAGGTTAAGCATGGACAAGAAATTACGCGCGAGTTTCTCATACCGGGTAGCGATGCGGCGAAATTGCTTGAGGCGACCGAAGA
>Ga0209390_10010718_pt1 | contig 10673 bp, 17 predicted proteins | sample BON01_FD_187212 | JGI IMG/M metagenome (GOLD analysis project Ga0209390, IMG submission 187212) | Freshwater microbial communities from Lake Bonney liftoff mats and glacier meltwater in Antarctica - BON-01 (SPAdes) (version 2) | ecosystem: Environmental > Aquatic > Freshwater > Ice > Glacier... | reverse complement strand
AACCAGCCATGCATTTAGGTAGAGTAAAAGGCACTTGACGTGGTGATGGTGTGGCATGTTTTCTTTAGCCCAAATTGTGGTGGTTTTGGCAGTGCCGCGTCTCTGTTTGCTGCCCATGCCCATCCCGCAGGCTCCCAGAGAACGTTCATTCTCATCAAGCCCGGCATCTCAACACAACAACCACGCAGAGACTACCCTCCAGCCCCGCCACCACCAGCACCATGCAGCGTCTCTCCACCATCCTCTTGTCCCTCGCGGTACGTTCTCAATCGTAGACTTGTTTGGTTGGAGGGAGAGTGGGAAGGAAAGGAAGCTTGCTCTCGAAGCAATGCTGACGTGTGCGTTATGAGCGCGTTATGAGCGGCAGACCGCATGCGCCCTTTGTCCTAGCGCTACTGTTGTATGCTCTCGTCCATACCCTCTGCTTCTCCTGGCATCCGTCTAGGCGCACGAGGGACCGTGCATTGCCGTCCTCCCCCCGGTCTCCGCTTCTCCGTCCTTACCCCTCACCCCTCCCTCCCTCACTCCTTTCCCTTCACAGGCCCTCCTCTTCCTCGGCACCAGCGCCGCTGCCGGCGACGTCTGCCACCTCTACAGCAACACCATCGAGTCCCCTTGCTTCACGGCCTTGAAGAATACGTCCACGTATGAGGTCCGCAAGTATGGAGGGGAGGAGATGTGGACCAGGTATGTGATGAGAGGAAGGGAGGGAAGGACGGAGGGACGGAGGGACGGAGGGAGAGAGTACGTCGCATGTCCGGAAGAAGTAGCGGAACTTGTAGGCTTGAAAGAGAGGTGATTGACGAAGGGAAATCAAAGAAAGCAAACTTGCGCTCCCATTAACTCACCACACTTCTCCCTTGCTTCCTCCTCTCATCCCTCCTCCCCCTCCTTCCTAGCGCCCACATCAAGACCCGCTCCTTCGCCCTGGCCCAAAACAAGGGCTTTATGACGAATTTCGAGTATATCTCTGGTACGTTGCAGAGAGGGAGGGAGGGAGGCAAGGGGGGAAGCAAGAAGGGGGGGAAGCAAGAAGGGAGAGAGTGGAATCTGCAGCATCACTCAACTTCCTCTCTCCCTCCTTCCCTCCTTTCACAGGCGAGAACAGCAGGGGCGAAAAAATCCCCATGACCTCCCCCGTGATCTTCCGCCGCTCCGCTGACGGGGATGCCGGGTGGCTAGTTTCCTTCTTTGTGCCTTCCAAGTATCATTCCAAGGACGAGGTGCCTTCGCCTAACAATGAGGATATGTCCATCATGTCTTTGGGTGGGGCCACTTATGCTGTGATGGTTTTTGATGGCTTCGCTACTATTTGGTGAGTATTTTCCTTCCTCTCTTTATTCTGGAGGCATGCGTGTATGCAGTATGTCTCTCTGGAGTCGTTGAACTATCTCAGGAAAGCGCATACTTACCATTTACTCTTTTCCTCTTTCCCTCCCTCCTCATCAATAGGGACTTTGAGAAGAACGAGTACGAGCTCAAGAAAGCTCTCTTGGCAGAAGGCGTGAGCCCCATCGAAAACAAGGACAATGGCGTGGTCTGGGCGGGCTATGACTCTCCGTTTGTTTACGTGAACCGTCACAACGAGGTGTGGGTGCGTGTGGCTTAAGCGAGAGGAGAGGAGCAGGCAAGGTACAGCTGTGGTGTAAATAGGGAGACGAGCAGACAATAGGTTGAAGTAGCAGCAGCAGGAATGCTTAGTGGTACACGAGAAAGTGAGGGGTGTGCGCAGACCGCACACACGCGCACAAGTCCGGAAAAAAGACGCGTTTTACAAAACGAAAGAAGAGCAAATCGAATCGAATGACGAGAAAGGACGGTGGCGCAGCTTGCTTTATTGCTTGTGTTTGTGTTTTGTTGCATGTGGTGTAGATGTAGAGTGAGGGTGTATGGGCCCAGAGAGGCAGGAGGTTATCGTACGGCACTTGCCCTTTTCTCGTCCAATACACAAGCATGCTGCCATAAATCCACTCCCACACCCACAATCGACAGGTAGTAATCGAATTCTTTTCCTTGGTTCCGCCGCATTTGCTTTCCGGGTGCTGTGTACTCCACACCCGAACGTCGACGCCCTCCTCAGCTCCTCGCGATGACGCACGTCTGATCTCACACGACCAATCGACGCGCACACGCCACAGGCAAATGAAGAGACCACCACCACCACGACAACGACAAGGACAAACACTATACTCCACCGTCCATCTCCTCCTCCGCTTCCTCGCCTTGCCCATCCTGCTGCTCCACGCCTTCCTTCCCCCCATCCCACCACCATCCCCACTCCTGCGCCGCCGGTTCACGACCCACCCCCTTGCCGCCTCAAGACAAGACCCTCCCAAGCACATCGTCGTCATTGGTGCCGGTGTTGGAGGCCTCGTCACGGCCGGGCGATTGGCCCGGGCTACGCGCGCACGTGGGCACAACACGACTATTACTATCGTGGAGAAGAATGGGAGGGATTGCGCCGGGGGTCGGTTGGGGGAATATGTCTGGGAGGGCCACCGGTGGGAGACGGGACCGAGCCTCTTGCTGCTGCCTGAGGTCTACCAAGAGACGTTTGAGGCCTTGGGCGGTAGCATTTTCCAGGAGGGAAGCGAGGGCGAGGGCGGGACTGGTATTAGCGCACCCACCACCGAAGCAGACGAGACTACGGACAGCCCAAGCCAAGCATTAAACCCCTCTGCTTTCTCCACCCCCTCCCTCCTCACCAAAGTCGAGCCCAGCTACCTCGTCGTCTTTGGGGACAACGACCGACTAGAGCTCTACACCAACCGCACGCGCATGACAGATGCCATCGAAAAATTAGAACCAGGGGCCTTCCCCCGCTATGAGTCTTACCTCGACAGCGCGCAAAACAATCTAGATTTTGGTTTCTCGGCTTTCATCGAGGAGAACCCCAAGTGGAAATACCTCCCAGCATTTCTCCGAAACTTGAATGTGAACATGAATTTCTTTCCTCTGATTTCGCATCACAAGCAATTGGAGGGCTTGTTCGACTCGAGGAAACTACAGGCGGCGTTGTCCTTTCAAGATTTATATGTGGGGCTGTCACCCTACGAGGCACCCGCGGTCTTCTCGCTGCTGCAAGCAATCGAGTTAAACCAAGGGGTATTTTATCCCAAGGGCGGGTTTGCGCAGGTAGGTACCCGGGAGGGAGGGAGGGAGGGAGGGAGGGCGTGTGGGGTTGTCACTCTATGAGGCGCCTACTGTATTTCCGTTGCTGCAAGCAATCGAACTTAATCAGGGGGTGCTTTACCCAAAGGGCGGTTTTGCACAGTTGTTTCGGAAAGGGAAAAAAGGAGGAAGGGTCATGTGACAAAGCGCTCCATAAACGTATCTTATTCCTCATTGCTTACTCCTCCCTCCTTCCCTCCCTCCTTCCCTTTTTCCTTCCTTTAGGTGAGTCGCGAGTTGCTACGACTGGCCGAAGAGAACGGCGTCCGGTGCTTGTTTGACAGCCCCGTAGCCGAGATTTTGGTCGAGGAAGAGAAAGAAGAAGAGGAAAGAGAGGAGGAAGGGACGGACGGCCTGCAAAAGAACGAGTCACCTTTCTCCTCCTCCTCTTCCCCCTCTGCAGTCACCACCACCACCAAGAAGAGACCCAAACCCCACCACAAAACAACCGGTGTCCGTCTCTCCTCCGGGCAACAGCTCGAAGCCGACCTGGTTATCAGCAATGTCGACCTTCCTTTCACCAACAAATACCTCTTCCCTCCCCCCTTCTCCCAATCCTTTGATCACGACAAACGAGAGTTCTCCTCGAGCGTCGTCTCGTTTTTGTGGGCCTTGAATAAAACCATGTCCCCTGGCCTAAAACACCACACGACCTTCCTAGCAGCAAGGGAGAAAGAGGACGGGAGGGAGGAAGGGAGGGAGGGAGGGAAGGAAGGAGGGCAAGGCTACAAATATCCAGGGAAAGCGGCGTGGGATGCTTTGTTTAAAAATAATAAATTTGACTCGACGTGGTTTAATTTTTATGTGCACGCGCCACAGAGGACGGATGAGAGTGTTTGTCCGCCTGGACACGATGCCATTATGATTTTAGTCCCTTGTCCTATCCTGGGGAAGGAGGGAGGGGGGGGGGGCGCAGAGCAGGAGGAGGAAGAGGAGGAGGAGTTGATAAGCTCGGTGAGAGAAGCGGTGTTGGGAAGGTTGGAGGAGGTGGAAGGAATGCAGGATTTTAGGGACTGCTTGACACATGAGAAGGTAATTGGACCGAGAGAGTGGAGGGAGAGGTATAGCTTGAGTAGAGGTGCTGTTTTTGGGTTGAGGCATAATCTGGGTCAGCTGTCGCTCTTGAGGCCTGGGCAGAAGCATCGGGGGGGAGGGAGGGAGGGAGGGAGGGTGGAGGGGGTGTATTATTGTGGGGCGAGTAGTAGGCCAGGAAATGGGGTGCCGCTTGTGATGGTGGGCGCCAAATTATTAAGTGAACGGATTGTGAAGGAGTGCTTTTGAAAGGAGGGGAGGGAGGGGAGGGACGGAGGGAGGGAGGGAGGGGGGGTAGCTGATGATGGTGGGCGCGAGGCTATTGAATTGAGTGAACAGATAGTGAAGGAAAGCTTTTGAAACGGGGAGGGAGGGAGGAAAAGAGAAGGAAAGTGGGAGACAAGTAACGTAGAAATTCAATCACAAATAAATGAGATCAAGTACAAATAATAAGGAAATCGATTGAAAGAGAGCTACTCGGACAAAGTCCATATGTCTAAAAAGGGGCATCTGTTTTTCTTCATCTTCTTCATCTTTCGTCGTCCTCTCTCTTGTCGTGATCGGTGAGGCTCCCCCTCCCCTTCATCTTCCCTTCTATGCTTTCACTCCCTCACTACTTCTCTCCTTCACTCATATCCCCCTCCTCCTACCCTGCATCTGCCCGCCCTCCCTCCCCTCCTTCATCTCAGACACAAAGCCACCGAGATAAAACGGAAGAGGAAGACGAAAGAGCAAGGGAAGTGCAGCGGCAGCAGCAGCAGTAGAAGTAGCAGGAGCAGAAGCAGGCCAAAAGCGTGCGGCAGGCGACAATACACGCGCACCACCACCACCACCACCACCCACATACAGCCTCAAAATTGAAACTTTTGTGATTGATTTCTCGCACTCACTCCTCTCTATCTGCCTTCCACCTTCTTTTTCTCCTTGCCTGACTGAATTTCTTTTCCCTAAATTTCTCCTAATCCCACTCTCTCCTTTCTTGGGTTGGTTGCTGCTGGTACTGCTGCTGCTGCTGCTGCTATTGCTTTCGCTGCTGGAAACGACTAGGGAGTCAGAAATGGAATTTAAAAAACAATTAAATGAAGGCTTTCTCATTTTTTCCTAGAAAATAAATTAATGAATAAATATCTAGATCAATGCCTCCTCCCTCTTCTTCCCTGTCGTCTAGGGGAGAGCACATACACACAGACAAACACACAACGCCCGTTCTCTAGTCAAGGTATTGGTTGGAGAAAGAGGGAGGGAGGGAGGGAGGGAAGTAGGGGGAAAAGCACGTGCTCTCCTTCCCCGTCTTCCTCCCCTTCTTCACTTCCCTTTCTCACACACCTCCACCCTGGCTAGACACGTTCAGTCAACAGACGCATCCTCCTCCCTCACTCCCTCCCTTCCTCCTCTTCTCTCATCGAGCTGCTGATTCTTTCGGAACACATATAAAGCAAAATTATCTACCCATCCTTCCCTTCCTCCCTCCCTCCTTCGTCTCTTTACGGGGGGGAGGAAGAGCGGGCGGGAGAGCGCTTGCGCGTTGGTCTTCCCTCTCGTACAGCCGCTGCAGCAGCGACAGGAGCAGCGGCAGCAGCCTTTGCGGCAGCTGCAGCGGGGAGGGAGGAGGAGGAGGAGGAGGAGGAGGGAGAGGAAGAGGAGGAGGAGGAAGAGGAAGTGGAGGAGGTGGAGGTGGAAGAGATGGAGGAGGAGACGGCGACGGCGGGGGCTGGGGCCGTGCGCGCGGCCTGTGATTGTAATAAGAAGAGAGAGGGAGGGAGGGAGGCAAAGTGAGTTGGTGCTTTTGCAGTCTACACTAGTGTGAAGTAAATGTGACGCTCTCCCTATCTTCCTTCCCTCCCTCCTCCCTATTTTCCCTTCTCCCTTCCTTCCTCACTACTCACCTCCCAGTCCACATAGGAAAGCACGCCGTGTTGGCCCGCCACATACTTCAACTTATAGTTGAGCTCCGTGAATCGGGCGAGGAAGTTCCAGCTCCTCCTCTTCTTGTAGGTGCCCGTGGGCTGCAGGCATTGCTTGACGACGGCCGTGGCGGTGGTGAGATGGTAGTGGGGGATCTGGGTGAAGAAGAGATGGTGCGCCACGTGGCCGTCGGTGATGTTGTGGGAGAGATCTGGGGGAGGGAAGGAGGGAGGGAGGAAGGAAGGGAAGATGAGTCAGAGTCAGCGCGACATAAAATAGAAAACGAAAAAAGACTCGGGTGGAAATGCATATTCATGCCTTTCTTCCCGCCTTCCTCCCTCCCTTCTTACCATCAATGCCCATGCCATACTCCCGGTCAATCGTCTCCAACGCGCCCTTGATATAATTCCACTCCCCCTCCGCGTACACCTTCGTATCCTCGTCGTGGTGCTGCAAGTACGTCACCATCGTAATCCAGGCATTGAAGACAAGCAAAGGCATCGTGTAGATAGAGCCTATCCTCGCCAGCCCTCCCTCCTTCCCGCCCTCCAGGCCAATGTAAACAAGGGCACCAGCCACGATCATGCAGAAAGTGGAGACGGCGCACTGCACCCGCTCCTTGGTATCAGTGAAGAGAGGAGAAAAAGGGACGACGTGGCTGCCGTCCATCTTGCCCACAAACAGGTAGAGGAGGGTGTACTTGACGAACAACGAAAGAGGGTTTTCCAGCAGGGCTTGCTCGAACGCGGTCAGGTCCTGAGAAAGGAGGGAGGGAGGGAAGGAAGAGCAGGTGAGCACAAGCGTTTTAGACAAGAATGGCACTGGCCCCTTTCTAATCATCTATCTGCACTCCAATCCATTCCTCTCTCCCTCCCTCGCTACCCTCCCTCCCTCCGTACCTCGAAGACCTCCTTGGTCATCCAGGGGTGGGACATGTCCTTCGTCAGGTGGTTGTGGTACATGTGGTGGAGGCGGTGGGACTAGGGAGGGAGGGAGGGAGGGAGGGAGGGAGGGAAGGAGAGGTGAGATGAGCGAGATATTATAATAAGGAGAAAGGAGGGAGGGAGGGCTGGCTCACATACCTTCTGCCACGGCCAGTAGGGGACCATCAAAGGGGCATGGCAAATGTGTCCGCAAATGTCATTGAGCCACTTGTACTCAGAGAAGGAGCCATGCCCGCAGTCGTGGCCGATGACGAAGAGGCACCACATGAAGAAACCTGCGAGGAGAAGGGGGGAGGGAGGGAAGAAGGGAGGAAGGGTGAGAAACGATGAGAGGAGGAGAACCACGTACGTGCCCGCCAGCCTGCCAGATTCTATCCTTGGCATGAAGGCTGGGCAAAGCTAAGCGATTTAGATGTCAATAAAACACAAATACTACTCCTTCCCTTCTGCCTGCCTCCCTCCTTCCTTCCTTCCTTACCTGCGAGGTTCCACCAGACAAACAGGCCAGGCAGGCCATACTTGGCTTGCACGGTCGGGTAAATGAAGTAAAGCGCGGCCAAGGCAGCGAAATCCCTCAGCATGTAGTACACGGAGCGGAGAAGGGATTTCTGATGGAGAGGAGGGGAAGGAGGGAGGGAAGGGAGGGTTTGTAAGCACGACGTTGAAATCTTGGGATTGATTGTGCGAGGCACGTGGCCAGCATATGCATATTCCATCCATTCCCTCCCTCCCTCCTTCCCTCCTTGCATACCTGGAAGCACTTCTCGGGGATGGCTTTCTTGATCTGGGACAGGGTGGGAAGTGTTTGCTCAACCATTTATGTAGTGGGTGGTGGTGCTGGTGGCTAGTGTATAGGTACTCTGGGTAGGTCGACTCTCTGCGTCGGCGTAGAAGTGCTGACTTGTCTGCTCTTTGTTGGAGGAGGCAAGAAGCAGCGACTCACAACAGGTGGGGCGGCAACGAAGCGTTGTCGTCTCGTCTGTAAATAGGAGGGGAGGGAGGGAGGGAGGGTCAGGCAAGGGTCGGCTCCTTTATGCGTGGCTGTGGCCAGGACCACCTGCGATTATTTCACTCCGCATGCGTGCATTTTGGGACATTCCTCCTGCCGAGCCAGGGCCTCAGGACGGAGGAAGAAAAGGAGCGGTCGAAATGCGGCCGCAGCAAGCCTGATTGGACACCTATGGCCTGCGTTGCTGTATGGTTGTGAATGCGCTTGTATTCTTTTTCTGAGCTTGGTAAGATCCCTATTCGTTTTTGGTTTTCGTTTCCTTCTTGCTGGCTTGATCCAAATCGCTCCTGCTTGGCTCCTGCGGGACACGTCAGTGTGCCTCCAGGAAAAGGCGGGGGGGCTTGATCTGATGATGCTGCAGCCTCGGGCGTGTCGACGAGGCAAGTGACAAGGCTGTGAACGTACAAAGGAAAGGCCAGGCCCTGCCAGCGCGAACAGGCGCGTTGCTAGTGGTCGTGGAACTTGGATCAGCAGTTGCTTTGTGCGTTGGGTTGGGAGTGGTCGGGGTGAGCGAAGGGCGGCAGCGACGCGACTCGCCTTGTCACGACCACAAACAGGATCGGAGGGAAAGGAGAGTTCGGAAGTGCTCTTTTTGCGTGTTGACCAATGGAAGAGGACAAGCAATAACATTAAACAAGGCATCCCAACGAAGAGGATGAGGTGGTGCTTCGCGAGACTGGGCGACAGGTCAAGGTGGAGGGAGCTCCGTGTCGGGAGACAGAAGGTGGTGAGTCACAGGGCAGCATCATCAGGCGGTCGCCGGACAAGACCGGCCGGCTTCTTGTGCAGTTGGCAACGGCCAGGGTTTTTGAATTCTAGGTGGGGTCTTTTAGTCTGCTCGTGGAGTGCGGCTTGTAAAGCTTGCTTTTCAGTGTTTGTACAAGGGTTTGAACAGGTGTTAGGGGGCAGGCGCAAATGCAGCGAGTACACTCGGCAGGTTTGTCGTGTGAGAATACGTACACGGCAAAAGAGCCAGGGGTTTGTTTTTTGGTGGGGAGGTTGGCGGGGAAAATCGCAAGGGCGGCACGCATAGACCGAGAAGAGGAAGAAATACAGGGGTGGAACGCTTGGTTTCAAGTGAAAAAGAGTGTGTCGCATCCTTGCCAGAGCCGTTGTCGCTGCGTCCTGCCCCAACTAGCAAAGTAAACCACATGGGCCTGATAAGCCATTGCCCACACTCTCACTTACTACAGTCCAGTTTTATCCGTGTGTCGACAGTCTTTCTTTTGCTTCGAACTATCTATCTAAGTATGAACATGCTTTTATAGAACCGCTCTGTCTATTTTACAAGATTCTCCCTCCCTCTCCCTCGTCATCTTCCCCTTCCACCTCTACTCCATCCCCTCCGTCCACCCCTTCCTCCCTCCCTCCTTCCCTCCTCCTCGCTCTTTCCCGAGGGTTCACCGCGCCAGGTACGTGATAGAGACCTAAACCTCCCAAGGTAAAAAAAAAGCCTAAACCATAGAGCCATGATACTGGTTGGTTTTGGGCGAAGTACCGGTATAGCACTGCATAGACATCGGAAGTGAGGAGGGAGAGGTTGAAGAGCGTGGCATCCGCCTGAAGGAAGGGAGGGAAGGAGGGATGGAAACACAGAAGATATGAGCATTCTGTCAAGGTTAGAAAAGCGGCAAGTCAGCAAAGGGAAAAAGTGGTAGTACCATCTTCCACTCCCTCCCTGCCTCCCTCCCTCCCTCCCTCCTTCGACTCACCTCTCTCAAAAACCTAGCCGTCAGTGTGTACATCGTCGCCAAGGTAACGGCAAACCCCAGAATATACACCAACCCCTTCCCCCACTCCTCCTCCTCGCCCTCCCTCCCTCCCTCCCTCCCCCATTCGATGAACAGGGCTTGGATGCCTGCTAGGAGAGCACCGAGCCCCCCAAGCATCCCTAGAAATTCAGAAGGATCGTTGTGTGTTTTCAATACTAGCTCTTGTAACACGTTCGAGCAGGCGTAGAGCGCAGCGCCGATGAGGGTGAGAAGGTCGCCTTTCAGGGCATGAGGGAAGGAGACGGCTGATGATGATGAGGAGGAAGTGGAGGAGGAGGAAGAGAGGAAGGAGGAGAGGAAGGAGGAAGGCGGCGACAACGTCGACGCCGATGACGACGAAAGCAACGACGAGGAAACGAAGGAGGAAGTGGTAGGTGAACCCTCCTCCCCTCCCTCACCCTTACCATCAAGAGCATGTAAGACTCTATAGTCCGAATACACAACAATCCCCAACCCAGCCAAGCACGCCACCACCCCCACAAAATGCAACAGCCTAAACCGACTTTTCAGGTATAAGCGAGATAGGAGCATGGTACAGGGGATGGCGAAGCCGTCGAGGAGGAGGACGGAGGTGATGGAGGTGTAGCGGAAGGAGAGGACCACCTGCGAGGAGGGGAGGGGAGGGGGAACCAGGGAGGGAGGGAGGGAGGGGAGGGTTTGAGAATATGTTGCTTTACCTTTTTCGCAATCGTCTCGACATTGACTCAAGCACTCCGTACAACGAAAGAACGCTTCATTTCGTCCAATTTCTGCCACTCCTCTCTCCCTCCCGCCCTCCTCTCCTCCGCCCTCCCTTCAATGGGCAAATCTCAACCTCCCCCTCCTTCCAATCTCTCCCCT
>Ga0209390_10010717_pt1 | contig 10674 bp, 4 predicted proteins | sample BON01_FD_187212 | JGI IMG/M metagenome (GOLD analysis project Ga0209390, IMG submission 187212) | Freshwater microbial communities from Lake Bonney liftoff mats and glacier meltwater in Antarctica - BON-01 (SPAdes) (version 2) | ecosystem: Environmental > Aquatic > Freshwater > Ice > Glacier... | reverse complement strand
CCTGAATGGATTTGAGAGCTTCGAGGGTGACGGGCGGATCGAAGGTTTTGATTGGAATGGCATCGATGGCAGTCCAGCGCGATTCGTTGGCGGTGGGGTCGGTATAGGGTTTGGTGGAGATTTCCAGCAGCCCGTGGACGGCGCATTGGCCGATGTTGTTGTAGAAGAGCACCTGGTCGCCGGGCTTCATGCGACCGATGTTGCGGGCGGCCTCGGGGTTGCGGATGCCTTGCAGGCGGAAGCGGTTGCGCATAAGCACGTCGTCCCAAGTCTGGTGCTGGTAGGGGCTGCGGATTAGCCAATGTTGGATGGAGTTTTCTGACATCTCAAAATAAGTTCAGAGGCTCTTCACTGCCTGATACAAATGGCAAAGGTGGCCGGTGGAAAGATCGAGAATAGGTTCATACATGAAGGAATTCAGGTGAATGTTGGAACTCACTGTGACGGAGACAGATTCAAGTAACTCGATAGTTTCCGAGGGAGGATTGTGAAGCTTGTAAGCACCCAGTAGGGCTCCGAACTGGCTTGACTCGGTGCACCAGTAGTTTGGATTAGCTAGCAAGGTGCGCAGTTGCTCTGTTATGAATTTTTCAGCCAACACCCGAGTACCGACGGAGAGAACAATCTTGTTCTCAAGATCAAGTTCACTGTGTGTGGTTTGATTGCTGATTGAGTTTGCGACGTTCTGAAGGAGATCAAAAAGCACTCGCGGGTCTGTTGCAGGATGCTCTTTGTAAAAGAGGCGGTTGAAAATCTCGAAATAAGAACCGACAGAGAGGGCTGCGGAGTCTGGTTTCCAGTGAAGTAATGAGGTGAGAGTGAGATAATCAGGAGATTTATCACCAGCAGTATATTCAATCAGATTGCGCGTAAAGGGAATTGTAGCAAGGAGAACGGCAGCGGAAGTGGTGATTTCATTTTTCCATTTATTGATGAAGACATTTTTAATGCCATCCATGATTTCCAGTTGGACTTCACCTGATTCGTTTCGAACCGCTACAAGGCATCGCTTGCGGTGGACGAACTTGGTGAGAGTGCGTAAAAGATCGAAGTTGTGGGTGAGGATGATTTGGTGAAAGTGATCCACCTTGGTCAGATCTTCGAGATACTGGACAATGGCGTGCTTGTTCTTGTAGTCGAAGGAATCGGCAGGATCGTCGCATATGAAAAGTGTCTCCTGTCCCGACAGGATGCGGGATTCGACTTCGAAGATGAAGCTGAGAAGATGCATGGCTCGGCGTTCGCCCTGGCTCAGGGTCTTCATCGCTTCTGGTTTGCTTCCTTCAAGGGGAGTCTGACCGTCTTCCTCGAATACAAAAAGAAGGCGGGCGGGTTCTTTGCCCAGAGCGGTTTCGCTTTGATTGGCTATCCTCAAGGTGAACGGCATGTTGAGGAAACGGCGGTTGAACCGCGCGACGGCGTTTTCCCACGCGGGCACGGCTTCCGCCGCCTGATCTTCGATTTGCTGAATCTCAGATGCGATCAACGCATACTCGTCACGGTAGGCGGCCGCATCCGAGGTTTGATGGAGATAGAAAGTCCAGAGGCTTCGCTGAAACTGTTGAATCTTCTCCGGCCGGGTTTGTTCGATGAGAAAATCATACTGGCTGTTGTCGAGTGTTTCGATCAAATCTTGCAAGGCTTGGGCACCAACTGTGGCAGCAAGATCCTTGCGGATTTTTTGCAACGTTTTGTCGCCGTCGATACGTGCATGGATTTCATCTACACGCTGTTGCAGTTCCGCTTCATTGAGAGGCGTCTCCTCGTCGCGTAGCTGGACGCGGTGTCCGGTTTCAAAAAAGCGTTCCTTTTTAAGAGCCTTGAATGCGGTTTCTGCCCTAGCTGGGTTGAATTGTCCTTTGCTGTAGATCGTAGCACCGACTTGAAACAATTCGTCATAGCGTTCATTGAACTCCTTGGCCTTCTCGCGGAACTCTGAGCTTTGGATGACTAGGAGTGCCTTTTCTTCAAAGATGGTAGTGTAATTGAAAATGCTGAGAGCGGCATCAGGCTCTTGCTCCAGTCCTGCCTGGATCGCAGTGAGTAAATCGGGGGTTCCGAAGATCCCAGGCAGTTGCTCTTCGATCTTTTTTTTGGTAATACCTCCCGAGACTTTGTTCAATCCGTTCAAGGCCTTTTGCTTTTTCTTGTCCAGATCGATGACCAACGCGTCATAGCGAGCCTTTTGCTCGGGCTTCACCAGTAGATTGGTGACCGCAGAAATTTCGGCTTTCTCATTGATTTCAGCCTTGAGGACGTAGATGCATTCTGCGGCAAGGGCTACACCGTCCGCTTCAACACGCCAAGAACTTGCTCGGTTGTATCTCTCCTCAACCGGTTGTTTACCCAGCGATAGCTGCTCAAATGTCTTTGCAAATGACGTCTTCATTGCGCCGTTGGGTGCATAGATCGCGTATGCTTTGGCCGCAAGCTTCCCTTTGATCACTGTCGCGAAGTCGAAATCTGTAGAGAGCGAACTAATCCCGAAGCAGTCTGATAATTCCACATGTAATGGGTTCACGACTCTAGCCCTCCCTCTTCGCCGGCGAGTTTGCGTTCAAGGTTGGCGCGTTGGGCGGCTGCGAGAGTTGGGTAGCGGCGGGCATACCAGTTTTCCACTTCGCGGATGTCTTCTTCGTTCAGGCCGTAGGCTTCGTAAACTAAGCGGTCGATTTCGAGTTGCTCGTTGCTGGCGTAATCGTAGCGAGGCTGTATCTTTTGCTTCTGAATGATAGAATTTGCGAGCTTAACCATTGAATCAAGAGTCACTGAATCAATGAGTATTACAGCTAACTCCTTAAATTCGTCGACTTGATAATTTACGGTATGATCAATGCAAGCCTTTGCAAAAAATCTGATCAGCTTATTTGCCAGTAATGGCAAAAGACCATCTACACTGTATCCAAAGTTAAAACATGATGATCCGCCAACATCAAAAACAGAACCTGACGAAACCTTGAAGTTAGGTGCGTAAAATCCCGTGTAAGAAAATGTTATGCCACGCCGAAAATAAGAATCAGTATTTTGAAAGCGGGAGGTTAGTTTGTCGTTTCCACCGGATTTACCATATTTACAATTCTTTTCACGCAGAGTAAGTGTTTTCATGCGATGAAGGGCTTCCTCACTCCAATCAATGTAATATGCTGTTGAAACCCAGTAATTTGGCATCCATCCGCCATCAGCATCAGATTCACCGCCTTTGTCGTAAGGAACAATGTGTCGTCCTCCAAAATATCTGTCAGAAGCAGGATCGTTTTTTGGTATTCCATTTTCAATTACCAATATTCGTAGACTGTCGTTACTACGAATACGTTCAAGATCTTGTTCATTGAGCAGGTAATCTCGATAGTCATCTATCGATCTGTAATTGCCTCGTGCATCGGGGTTTTGAAAAAGATAGGCATCGTTGTCGCCCGTCTGTAGTCCAACTTTTACTGCAGCTATCTCACCAAGTTTAGTTAGCTTCACAAATTGGTCATTCATTTTGATCGTCCGCACAGGAACCCGCCTTCCATCAATTTTGAGGTAATCGACGAGAACCGCTGAGTCGTTCATTAAGGTGAATATTTTTGGTGAAGCGACAAAAAATGGAATGTCGGAATTTGTAAGGATCAGGTTTTGCGGATAGCGATAGAGGGCGTATTCTGGGGAACTCTCGCTTTGCCAGCTATCACCTTTCATGATGTGCAAGTCGCCATCGGATTCTTCACCAATTTCAGCTGCGGCGGTGGTGCGGTAGAGTAGTTGCAAAAAGCGGGAGTAGTTTTCGTGGAAGCTCACTCGGGTGAGGTCTGCCATTAGGCAGGTGTGTTCGTTGGGAATAAGTTGTTTCAACTCGTCGCCATTCGCTGGTTCGCGTTCGATCACGATGATTGCGGTGTTGACGGTTGCGTTGAATGTATCGGGATGCACCCTCACCATGCGGTGGACGTAGTTCCGCAGGATTTGTACGCGTAGCGGCTTGTGCGACTTAATCGTCATGAATGTATCCGAGACGATGTAAGCGAGGACGCCCTGCCCTTTCAGCGGGGGATCGTGGGCGATGAAGCGGGAGATGAATGCGCCGTAGGGATCCTTGGATGCGAGTTGGAGATCGTTTTTGAGTTGATCGGGGATAGCTGTCCCCCCGTAGGGCGGATTGCCGATCACAATGTCGAATCCGCCGTGAGACGCCACCTCTGGGAAGAAGTAGGCGAGATTGAAGAAGGGTGCGGCGATGGAGCCGTGGTGGAACCAATCGGCAAGGCATTTGCGGTTGGCGCGTAGGCGACTGGCCTCGTCGCGAAAGCCTGGATGGCCGAGCGCATCCTTGTAGAAGGCGGGAAAAGCCTGATCCAAGCTGCCGACGATGGTGTCCAGTTCCGTTTGGCGCTGGTTCGGCGTGAGCTCTGGAATGTAGTAGCGGCGGCGAGCTGCGACTAGAACAGGCAGGATGTTGTGATCGAAAAGCTCCGGGATGAAGTTTTGTAGGGAATTGGCGCAGATGACTTTGGTTTCCATGCTTGGCATTTCCGAGATGCCGAAGTTTTTCTCAGGTGCCTTGAGGTCGATATGCTGATCGATCAGCAAGGAGATGAAGAAGCGGAGCTTGGTAATCATCACGGCCATGGGCTGGATGTCCACGCCGTAGATGGCATTGCGGATGAGCCCGAGCTTGCGGGGATAGTTCACATCATGGCGCTCAAGCTCGCTGCGGGTTTTTTCCTGGAGTTCTTGGGGGAGCCGCTCGACCTGACGCTCGATCCAGAGGTGGTTACCGGGATCGATAATCTGGAGGAGCCTCACGATGCGATTGAGCATGCCGACGGGGAAGGCACCGGAGCCGCACGCGGGATCGAGGATTTTGACGGAATCCAATGCCTCGATGACGGCGTTGGCGAATGTCTGATCGCTGGGATCATGCTCATCGAAATAAATGAGGTCTTCGAGTTTCTTCTCATAACCGGCAGGCAGAGTCCCGCTTCGGTAGCCTAGGGCATTGCGGAGGTAGATCAGCAAGGCCTCGTTGACCATGTAGTCGATGCTGCGGCGCGGCGTGTAATACGAACCTGATTCCCGACGGGCGCTATCTGCGGAGCCGTCTTCGTTCGGGTCGATTTCCGCGAGGAGGTTTTCAAAGACCATGCCGAGGAGTTCGGGATCGAGCGCCACCTCTTCGTCCAGAGAGGTGTTTTCCTCAATGGTGAACTTGTATTGGGCGAAGATTCGGTTCAGGCCTTTGGTGGCGACGAGGTTACGGGCACCGCGTCCGCGTTGGACTTCGATTTTCTCGGAGTAGAACAGGGAGTTCGGCACGCGGAAGACGCCGTCCTCATTGCGGTTGCTTGCATTGTCATCGTCGGTTTTCTCAAAGAGAGCGGCGTTGATGTAAGGGATGCGCTCAAACACGGATTGTTCCAGACTCGGATGGAGGTAATCTTTATAATACCATTCCTGCTTTTTGCGCTCCTTGATGGGATGATTGAGAGCGGTGAAGAAGAGGTTCTGCAGGATCGTGCGGTAGTAGCTGCTGGAGGTCTCAAAATCGACTTCGTCCTGATCTTTGACCAACGGAAAGAGTTTGTTGCGGTAGTCTTTGAGCTCAAGCAGCTCGGCAGGCACAAGCCCCCGCTCTTTCAAGAACCAGCAGAACATGGTGCGGCAAATCAGGCGGACGCTGAAGTCCTTCACGTGAGCTTCCTGATTGTCGCGATAGTGCGCAGGGCAGTTGGGTAGCTTGATCTGGGTGATGGCGTGCTGGAACCATGCGGAAATTTCCTTGTAGAATTGGGTGTTGAGCGTCCGGCTATCGAAGACTTTTTGCCAATAGGCATGAAGATCGCGGAAATTGGTGACGCGGTTGTTGCCAGCGCTGGGAACGGTGAGCAACTTGAGAAAACGCTGGTGCGCAGCATGCGGTTGAGCGGGGATGATGTCCTTGAGCAGAGAAACTTTCCCTGGCTTTTCACCATCACGCCATTGTTGTTGGTAGGCGGAGCGCTCACAGGATGCGATGGAGATACAGGTTTGATCCTGATGGTAGCGATAGATGACGGTGACGGGTGCGGCTTTGAAGGCGCGGTTGATGTCGCGAGTGAAGTTGGAAAGATCCGTGCGGGTGACGTGGTGATTCCCAAGATCGACGGCGAGGATGAACATTCCCTCGTATTCAGGGCCGATGGACTTCTCGATGGTGTCGAATTCATCCGCAGGCAGGCGATTTTTGAACGTGCGATCTTCAACACGCCCGACCAGATAGATGTGCTGGATGATGGCGTGGCTTTCCTTGAGCGAATTCCGGAAGAAGCGTTCGGGCGTGAGTGGGGTATCGGCGAGCGGGCTGAGTGGAATGTTCAAGGTGTCCTTGAACAAATCACGGGCAGATTTGAGCAGGGTTTTCCCGGGATCGGCGAAGTTTTGGAGAGCGGATAGGAGTTCCATGGGTGGTAAATTTTTAGACAGTGACAGTGAACCAGAGGATGAGGTCGCAGTTTTCGGGATCGTATTGGAGTTCGAGGGCTTGGTTTTGTTTCTGGACGGCGCGGTCGCCAGTCTGGAGTCCGGCGATCAGGTCGTCGAGAGCGGGGCCTTCGGAGTGGCTGCGTAGCCAAGTCTTGATGGCGGTTGAGAGGGCGGCGATGGCTGCGGGGTCGTTGCTGTCGATTTCCGGAGCGACGTGGCGTTCGTGCCTGTGGTGGTCGTAGAGGAATTTCAGCACGTCGCCGGTCTGGGTCATGAGCGGGCTGCCGTCCGGGGCGAGGTAAACGAGATTATGGCGGGTGTAGGGACTGCGGTGGCCGTTCTTGCGCGAGGGGTAGCCGAGCAATGCGACAGTGCCTTGGCGTGCGTTTTCTGTTTCCGCGCGAAACCCCGTGTAGATGCCCAGGGGCATGGCATCATAGACGTGGTGTTGCTCCTGGAGTTCACGCAGGAGATCCTGCCGGAAGATTTCGAGCGAGAAGTCGGAGAAGTCGAGGGTGTCGCTGCTGTGCCGGAGTTCGTCCCAAGAGCTTTCGAGGTGGGAAAGCATGCGGGCTTCCTGCTGTTCCTCGAAGGATTGGTCGCGCAGGCGTTCTTTGAGAGCGGGATTGAACGCGGGCACTTCGGATCCGGCGGTGGCGATCGCAATGGCGCGGTTTTCGACGCGGTTCTGGAGGTCGAGGTAATCGTTGACGCTTGGGGACGGCCAGAAGTTGACGCCACGGATTTGCGTATTCGGTGATCCAATCCGGTCGATGCGGCCAAGGCGCTGGATGAGGCGGACGGGGTTCCAGTGGATGTCAAAGTTAATGACGGTATCACAGTCCTGGAGGTTCTGCCCTTCGCTGAGACAGTCGGTGGCGATCAGGATCTCGATGGGGGCGTCGAGCTTACGAGCGGTTTTTTCGTGATTCTGGCGAATCCATGCGGTCCATGAATCGTAACCTTCCCAACCGGGGGCGGATTCGTGGTCTTTCCATTCCTTTTCCCTGAACAGCTTGGTGTAGGGGCTGAAGCGTTCGAGCACGGGCTCGAAATCGGCGTGGGTTTGTTCCGGATCCTCGGAGCTACGGGCACCGCCGCCAGAAACGAAGGCTACCTTTTTAAAACCACGACGGATAAACTCTTTGAAAAGATACTCAGCGGTGTCCCCATAAGTGGTGAAGATAAGAACGCGGCGACTCTCTGTGCGACTCTCTGCTGCAAGTCGCTCGCGGACGATTGCCATGAGGCGTTCAAGCTTGGGATCGGCGGAGGTTTCGCCGGCCTCGGATTGGACGATGACAGCGAAGCGCTCAATGTGGGTGATGAGGCTGTCGAGTTTTTCGACATCGGAGGAGAGTTGCCTACGGAAATCGTCGAGACGACCCGCTTCGTCAATTTCCGAGATGCGGATCTCGCGTTTGCCGAGGGCTGCATCCCAGTCGTTCTCGTCTTCATCCAGATTGGCGAGAGAATTCAGGCTGTTTTTGAGAGTGCTGTTTTGGTGGTTCTCTTGGTAGGCGATGACGGCATCGAGTGTGCGGGCATGAACTGCGCGGACGACGAGCAAGGTCTTGTGGAACGAATGCCAGGAAGATTCGAGGCGCTTAATAAGCAGCTTTTGGAGCATGCCAACGAGAGCGCCATCGCGGAGAGCTTCATTTTCCAGGACGCTGACATCTTGAGGGATGGATAGATACATCGCAGGTTTGTAGGCGGCGAAGTAGTCGGGCAGCGCGTCCAGTATGGCATCGAAGTTCTTGAGTCCATCGAGGTTGAGGGAATCGAGGCATTCGTTCTGCGGGGGCAACATCTCCGGGAAGCGGAGGTCGTTGGCAAGGGACTGGACGTGCTTGCGTGTCCGGGCGACAAGCAGGCGGTCAATCATGCGGATCACCGTATCGGGCAGGCGATCAAGCAGCGTGCGGATGTTGCGGTTCGGTTGCTCGCACCATCGTCCAAATTCCCTACTGGCAAGACGGAATTCGTTTTCAATGCTGTTAACGAGAATGCCCTGGGCATTGGCAAAACCATCGTCTTCTCCTTTGATAATCAACGAGAACTGATTGCGCAGATCCTTGAAGTCGTTGTTGATCGGTGTCGCGGAGAGGAGAAGGACTTTGACCTCGCGGTTGGCTTTGAGGAGGTTTTCAACAAGGTATTGGTAGCGACCGGACTTCGAGTTGCGGAGGTTGTGGCTCTCATCGATGACGATGAGTTTGGGTTTGTCCGATTGAAAATAACCGTCGAGCTTGAGGCCGTCGGTGTGGTTGGATTCAAGACGATTATCCTGTAAATCCGTGTGGTAACGCACGGCGTAATCAAGTCGATCTTCTTCAAAGAGTGAACCGTGATTTTTGAGGTAGCGCACCCAGTTGTGAGAGAGTTTTTTGGGGCATAACAAAATACACTGATGACCTTGGAGTTCGTAGTATTTGATGACAGCGAGAGCGCTCCAAGTTTTCCCAAGACCAACGGCGTCGGCGAGAACGCAGCCGCCATAGTCTTCAATTTTTTTAATCAGACTGAGAACGCCTTTTTGTTGGAAGTCGTAAAGAGAGCGGAAGATCTTTGTATGCTTGAGGTGACCGATGCGTTGCTGCAGCCGCGGGTCGGTTTCCAATTCGAGCATCTGCTCACGGAATAGCTCGAAGAGGGTTTTGTAATAGAGTTCGCGCGGGGTGTAGAGACGAAAGATTCCTTCAATCTGGGAGATCAGGTATTGTTTGAAGGGGATGGCTTTTCCTTCAACGGTTTTGAAATCTTGGGTTTGATCGCGTTTCCAGAGTTCGTCGAACCAGTGACAGATTTCCAGGTAGTCGGCAGCGGTACCTTGTCCGACCACATTGAGCTCGATGTTGGAGGTGTGCTGGAGGCCGAGTCCGGCTTCGGTGAGATTCGAGCTACCGGTTACGAAATAGCAGTCCGGTTGACGCAACGTGCGGAAAAGAATGGTCTTTGCATGGCAGAAATTTGGCTCGACGGTGCGAACCTTGACGTTTTCCTGATGAAGGAAAGCCACAGCTTCGCGGGCAACCTTGTTTAGCTGGAGAGCAGCATCGACGGTGATTGTCTCGGTGAGGAGATTGATGGGGTTTTCCTTGTCCTGATCATTGCACACGATGTCGCCGAGGACGAAGCGGTAGGCATCGATTTTCTCGTTCAGCTTGCGGCTGATCATGGCGAGGATGCCGACGGTGAAATAGCCGCTGGTGACATCGAGCCTTCCGGTTTTGGTTTGTTCGAGAATCCAGCTAGCGACGGATTTTTCAGTGGTGGAGTTGTCGTAGAGCATGAGAATCAGGCTTTGTCTCGGTTCTTAGTTAGATTTGCGGAATCGAGGGGGCAGGGCAAGGGGAATGGTCGATGCTGAAACGTTAGAAAATGAACCCTATGGGCTTTCCAGCAGATCGAGGGTCTTTTGGTCGGGATTGCCGTGGAAGTATTGGTTGATGATGCGGGAGAAGACTGAGTCCGGTTCAGAGACGGCTGAGAAGAGGGGGGAGAGGTAAAAGCTGAAATGCTGAAAACTGAAACGCTGAAATGTATGGTGAACGGCTTTTCCTTGGATGGCGAGTAGCGCTTCGGCGCATTCGATGAGGCGTGGGCCGAGCACGGGGTGGAGCAGATAGGCTTTGGCTTCGGCTATGCTTTTGATCGCGTAGAAGCGGGCGGTCGGGCTGCTTCCTAGGCCGTCCAACTGGGGGAATACATACCAGATCCAATGGGTGCGTTTCTTCTCCCTTCTGAGCTCGGCGAGCGCCTGTTCGTAGATGCCTTCCTGGGCGACGAGGAAGCGTTCGAGTTGATGGGGATCTTCGGGCATGGCTTGAATTATCCGGCTTTGGTGGTGTAGCGTTTTATGAATCACTTGTAGGTTCCGCCAGGCTCACGCTCCCACCGCGGCCTTTGCCGGGGAGAATGAGGCCACGGTCAATGAGGGCGTCCTTCGTGGTGAGATAGGTTGCCTCGTCCCAGCCGAGGGCGGTGCGGAGCGATTGATTTCCCGCGCTGCCGCCACGGCTGCGGAGTGCGGTAAGGAAGGCGGCTTCAGGGTCACCGGACGGCGGGAGATATGTGGTCTCGTCCGGGCTGCTGGTTTCTGTGGAAACCGGTGATCCCAAGGAGGGATTGCCGAGCTGGGGTGTGAGGCGGATTTCCCGGGCTCCGAGGCCGATGTAGTCGGCGGGGGTGCAGGTGAGAACGATGACTTGCAGGCCACGGCTCGCGGCG
>Ga0209390_10010716_pt1 | contig 10674 bp, 19 predicted proteins | sample BON01_FD_187212 | JGI IMG/M metagenome (GOLD analysis project Ga0209390, IMG submission 187212) | Freshwater microbial communities from Lake Bonney liftoff mats and glacier meltwater in Antarctica - BON-01 (SPAdes) (version 2) | ecosystem: Environmental > Aquatic > Freshwater > Ice > Glacier... | reverse complement strand
ATTCCAGCTCCCATATTCTTTGGTTTGCCCATTCAAGATTTCGTTCGACCAATTCTTTGTTTACTGGCACCCCGTAACAAGATGCGTTGATCTGTCTTTTGATCTTAGGCACAAGTATGTTGTCATGGTATCTTCGGAGATGGTCGAATCCTAATTCCTTTACAATGTCATGAAAATATACACTGGCTTGGTAACTGGCTTCAGCATCTAGTCCACAATACAACGTATATCCCGCAGGTTCTAATACTGCGAGCTGCATCATCTGGTCTTTCTTGAGGTTGTACTCGGCAAGATTCTCCCGTAACCATCCTTTTTGTTGGTACTTTTCCGGCCATAATAATACTCGGGTTGTCAGTTCTTCAAGTGAGAACTTTTGTCCGGAGTGCGCCTCTGTTGCCAATAGACGGAACCACAACGATGTGTCGCACGATACTCGGATGTCTTCAAAATTCTGTTTAACTCGGTTGTCTGGTTGACGTTCTCGCCATGGCCATGCAAGATCAAAACTGAGGTTGAATCCACCGACCTCACACTTGGCCAACCAATCCCATAAGGGCTGTACTTCTTCTTGAGATAAGTCTGCAAGATCAATACCGATCACCCAATCTTCTGTGGCCAACCCAACATTAGTAATAAAGTGTTCTGGATCATAGTACTGTAACCCACTGGTCTCTAAGTCATAGTGAACTATTTGTGGCTCTTGTTGTGTTACCTTGAGTATTCCCTCGAGGGCTCTTGCTTTGCCGACGAATGTCTCGGGCTTACGTGGTAACATCTGCTTTGGTTTGAGAAATCTATAGTATGATTCTTCTGTTTTTAATTCTGACATATTTACTCCACGTTCTTTATCTTCACTAGTGACGGGACTGCTGTCTTATAGTTATTTTCTACGATCGTCTTATGTAGTTCTTGAGGCGATATCCAATCGGTTACCGCAGTTCTTGATCTGGATTCGATCAGTTTATATTTATTACCCTTGAGGACTGCCACTACTCCAAGAGACATGGAGATCTCAAATGTACATTCTGTTGATACATCTATCGGGCCAACCAAATCAGAATCTACTTCCTCCCAGTGTGCCCCTTGAGCTGTTGATAATACTATGGCTGTGCTGTTTTCTCGCTTGTCTTTTGCAACCAACATTCCTCGGTACTTTCCTACAGGTAACGTAGTACTTCCTTTGATGGTTGGCCTCGTGAGGTCTACGGTATACGATATATCTTTCATGGGTACCTCGAGAAGGGAATGAACTAGGGCCGGACCGTTTCCGATCCGACCCATTATGATTATGACATGGTGGATAAACCTACCACATTACATCTTCAACTTTTGTTTCTTTTGAGTTAGCAGCGGCTTCCTTTGCTTGGCCTGCGTTTGCTGTCTTGTTTGGTCCTGCGATCTTAGCTAAGGTTTCATCAGGAAACACAACATCGTCTGTCAACTTCAGGCGCAAGTAGTGACCGTACTTCTCATGCTGTACTTCAGTAACAAATGCCTTTCCTCCGAGAAAGTCTGCCATAAAGTATGGCCCATACTCGGTTGTTGCGCTCGTTAGTGTTTGAGAATCTGCATCTCCAAGCTTGATCTTCAATGAACCATCGGCATTTAACTTGCCCTTGAATGGACCGTATCCGAACCATGCCTCTTGTGAAAACTCTGTCTTTGATTTTCCTGCTGCTGGGATCTTAATTACTAGTGGTTTACTCATTTATATTACCTCGATAGTTGTGGACACAATCTCGTATTGTGGCTCTGGTTTATATTATACATGCTCTGGTTTAAATTACAAGGGTTAACTTTGAAATGTTTTAAGATAACTTATTAATGCGTCGGCTTCATCTCTTTTTATTTCCATCCATTTAGGTTCCTCAGAGGAGGATGTGATGTATAGCTCATGTCCTTCATATATGAGATCTCCCACAAACCCAAGAGCATTCCACCGAATGATTAGGTCTTTGATCTGTAACTCGTTCCAAGCTTCAATTGCTCGTTCCTCGCGTTCGTCTGTGAGATCTTCTATCTGTCGTTTGGTCTCTTTATCCTCTCCTGCAATTGCAACTACAATTGTTACAGTAGCTGCAATTACAACTATAACTATTATAATAGCTGCAATAGAGAATATTGTAAAATCATTCATATACATCTCCTAGTCCTCCGTTGTGAATATTCTTGTTACTTGGTACTCTCAATATGTATACATATTTACATAACTGTTTGTTTTTACTGGGTATATCAGAGATATACGAAAAACAGTATGTGTATATCAATCTTCCAAAGGATCAATTGTTGTTTCTTCAATGCGTACATCTTTTTTTGCTTGTGCCAATACCTGTGACTGGTCTTTAAATTCTTGTGGGGTTAAGTTCTCTCCTGTCTCACACACGCTAGCGTAATCACAATAGTTACATTGCGAATAAGTAGACTTCTTTCTGAGATCTTTGGTTATTGGTACTGGCCCAAGGTCGCCTGTTTCGTCTATACCTGTGGACACCAGTCGGTAATACTCGTCAATAGATTCTCGTGTCAGTTCGGTATACACTGGTTTCTTGAGGCCATCTGTCCAGTAGGCCAACTTACCATCAATCCACTTGAGATTATATACTCGGTGGAACGGACGAACAGACATAGGTCTACCAAAATTGTACTGTACGTCCCAGCCCTTGTCGACAATAATCTTTTTTACCTTGTCAGACATTGCAAAGATATGCCAAAGAGATCTAGAAGAGTATACAAGATCATAGTCTAGAGGTGTGCCATCAAGATACATGTCTCCCATTCGTATGGAATAGTTGGCCGCTTGTATTAGATGTGTCGAGTCAGGAATCAATTCATAATGAGTTGACTTAACCTTTCCGATACCACTGATATTCTTCAGTTCGAGAGCACGTATGGGCTTGCCGTCTTTGCGCAACAGAACATCGGGACTACCGGAACCGTCCTTTCCGTCTACTCCTTTCCAAAGACAATCAAACGATTCTTGATCCAGTACTTCTATGTCAGTACCTTCGAGACCTGCTCGTAAATCTGCTAACCAGATCTCTTCGTTTTGCTCGCCTTGAGATGTCATCAGTTCTATCTCCGAGTCAAGCGGAGCATCTATTCCGTTGTATCTCAAGTATGCTTTTCGTTGGCACACTCCGTATACTTCGCCATCAATGATTGCTCCTACTGATCCTCCCCTCAGCATTGATGTTGAATCTTTACGGTTAACTGCGTTGATAGCACGTCCTTTTGTTGCTGCCTTGATAACATCAAGAGAGAACTCTCGTGGTGCCATTACCATGTCTGTGTATTTTCTTTTCTTACTCATCGTATTGTCCTTCCGTTATTTTGATACATGCGATTCTATCGCCATCTTTTTGAGTGGCTGCTGCTGCGTCTGCAAGTTCTCTTGTCATGTGTGGCATACTCACTAGGTTTCGGTATACGTTGACGTAGCTCACTTGGGGTTCTTTATATTCCGACACGAGCCTATATCTTGGGGGATACAGCGATTCTACGATGCCTGCGCTGTTGTAAATAAGTATACTTAGGCCACTGCCAACCTCTGTTGCAAGGTATTGGCCGTCTCTCTCGAATATTACTTCAAAGACACGTTCGTTTGCTGCTACATATTTCTTACCAACTTCTAGGCTCAACATGACATTTACGTTTTGATCAACTTCCATTGGTACGAGGCTCGCTTGGGGTTCTTTATATTCCGACACGAGCATGTAGTTTGAGGACAGCGAGTCTAAGATACCTTCGCTGTTGTAAATAAGTATACTGAGACCACGACCAATCGCTGGATCAACCTCTGTTGCAAGGTATTGTCCATCTCTCTCGAATATTATTTCAAAGACACGTTCGTTTGCTGACACGTATTTCTTTCCAACTTCTAAGGTCAATAGGGTATTTCCGTTTTGATCAACTTCCATTTTTTCTCCCTTACGGTTATAGTAATATTTATCTACTTCAAAGCTCTCAGGCTCTACGTCTTTTTCTGGGATCAAGTTTCCGTTGTGATCAACTTCAATTGGTACGAGGTCTGTATTCCTCTCTGAGTTTCTATACCTATAGTGACCATTTAAAAAGTAACGAGCAACATTTGTTTCTATCTTGCCTGAGGATATATCAATTGACTCAACTTGTTCGGTATGTCCTTCCCTGTCTTTATAGTAACTTCCTACTTTAAATTTACATTCCATCAGTGTACCTCGTCATCGCTTAGGGGTTGGCCTATAGGGTCTATAGACTTGTAATATTCTGCTTCATTAATCTCAAGTACTCCAAGAGCCATGAGTGCTCCCAGTGCTCTGATTATCTTAGCATTGTCTTCGTATTTAATCAAGTACCCCATGATCTTATTAATTGCCTCGGATGAATCCTTGGATTGCTTCATGAATGAACCGAACTTGTTCTTGGACTCTTCAGACGCTCCGTTGATCTTATTGGGATTCAACTTACCTTGGGCCAACCCTATGCCTACAGCCAGATTCATTGCATATGTTTCAACTTTCATCCACGTCTCCTCGTTATAGGTATTTAATTAACCCAATTACTATTAACACCAATATGATCTGCATCAACCAATCTACTAGGTCTCCCAATGTTCTACCTCGTCGTCAATGCCATCTCCTTTGGAGAATTCTATACATGCTATTCTGCTTCTGTCGCCTTCCGCTACGGCATCTGCCTCTTCCCTAGTGTTATACATTCCCTGACGGACGTGCCTAGCAGATGACATAGTAGATGTCATAGTAGAATATATATTAACCCAATATTTTTGCCGATATTCTGACACCAGTTCCGACCCATAGTTTGATTTACCAAACTCGTCAAACACGAATATAGTACCTTCGTCTAGAGCAAACTCTGGATAACGTCCAAGAAAAAGGGTGGTACCGTCTTCAACAACTTTTGCGAATATGTTGATTTGGTCATTTATTTTATTTAAGTATACTTTGTTTACTCGTAATTTCATGGTTCGTCTCCTAGAATTAAGTACCCACTTTAGTGGGCAGTATATCACGTAATCCCCTCCGTACTGTCCACTTTAGTGGGTACTTATATTATTCAAATCAGTCGGTAACTTCTCAAGAATCTGGAGGTATCCATTCTCCACTAGTTGCGGGAGTTGGTCCATTGTAAACAGAGTATCTCGAAAGTCATGGTAATCATAGAAAGATTCAGGCATTCCCGTTGCATCTAAAATCTGTTGTTTGATTGGTCCGTCCATTGTTTCCATAAACTCGGCCATCTCTAGTAACTCGTGTGCCTTGTAGCTGGAGAACAGCGTAACAGAAACCGAGTGCCACAACAGTTTTGTCGAGGGAACAACATATCTTTTATCACATGCATTCAGAAAAATGAATGCCATAGATGCTGCCATCTTGTCCACATAGCAACTGAAACTGTATCCCATTGATCTCAATGCTGCCATCTGCTCGATATTTCTCATGGCCCTAACGTCTCCTCCGGGACTGGAAATGTATATGGTGATATTCTTTTTATTTGCTTGTACTAGAGCATGTAATTTGCTCGTGACCATCGAGATGGTAAACATATCTATTCCGCCTCGGATGTATATGTCTGCTTTTGGCAAAGGAATGTCCGTCTGAGGGTCTTGTCCCGTTACTATGAACTCTTCTACCATTTCTGGAGGAGTACCGTACTTTACTGATTGTGCTTGAGCATTTGGTATGCTTATTAAGATTGCAATTGCTAGAAATTTAATCATCGTGCTTGTCATCATCGTGTCTCTCTCTTCTTTAGTAAAAAGACAATCACCCAACATCACTCGGGTAATTGTCTCTAATGGAACTCCCGATTCACCCCCAGCTCTTGAGCCTTGGATGAACTGAGTATATTATATCAATTATTTATCTAAACCGCAAGCCTTTTCCACCTGCTTATACTTTTTAATATAGTTCTGTGTCTCCTTTGGTATTGGGTTGGCCTCGAGGTTGGTACGCCATTTAATAACATTTCCGATTCCCCAGTTGTACGCCATTAGTACTTGATACTTGTTGGTAAATGTTAACCCGAGCCACTCTAGGTATGCGTCTCCAAGCATGATATTATCCAGTGTATTGTATCTATCGAACACAAGGTCATGGTATTGTGAATTAATTTCCTGTTGGGCAATAGGAGTTATCTGCATTAACCCTGTGGCATTTGCTGGAGATGTCAAGCCATCAACAAAGCCAGACTCTATGCCTGCTACCACTAGAGTCGACTCGTGCGCACCTAGGAGATCTATTAAATTGATGTTATGAATCTGTTCATTAGTTGGATTGGGACTGAATTGTAATAATATACACAGTGTCGTACTAAGCATCGGGATTCTTTCTACAGGTCAAGTGTTTATGTCCTGATTTGAATTTGATTATTGATTTAATGCCATGCTCGCAGTTGTTATTCTTTTGTAACTGCCTGTCTTGTGCGTCTTCATTGCGTGTGGTGCCATCTTTATTGAGATATTCGGTTCTGTCTGGTAACGCTCGGTCTATGCCATATACCAGATTTATTGCAGTAAATGATATCATTATGCCTATGAGAATTCCTAGCATTTACTACTCCTGTGCTGCATTAATCGCAACTCGATCATCTCCAATGCTTCTTGTGCGGTCAATAATCCTTCCTCTAATGCCTTGATATGGTCATCAGTAATGGAGGTCATTATCGCGTCGTAATTATGGAACTCGGTTTTCTCTTCTTCTCTCAGTACTTTCATATCTCTCTCCTCGGTTATGGCCAGATCGTCCATTAATTCAATGTTCTCATCTAAAAAAGCGTCAACTGCGCCACAAGGTGTTGTGCACCCATGACAATCTTTACAGAACATAGTACTCCCTTCATCTCTTACTAGTTACTAACTAGAGAACACAGTTGGGCATTTCTAATTCCGAAGGTCATCCGTATATATAGGGATGAGTTGGAATAGATATGCTCGTACAACATAACCCAAAGCTAGTTCTATGTGTATTCGAATTGATCCGAATACGTTTCCCCTTTTGGGGGAATGACCTCCATCAAGAACTAGAGACATGAAACAACGATTAACAAATCTGTGCTCAATGTACTATGTTGGTTGGCCCGATGAGATTGTGCTTATTATCTCGTTTGGTAGACCTATGGTTTGTGCGTTTGACATGTCCCGCTTGTAGTTGCTGCCCGTATAAGCTAATCATTGACAACTAGTTCGCTTAATGTCAGATGTGTATCTGTTCTGTATGAGAATTAATCTGAAGGAGTCTTGGTTGGGTTCAACTGGAACTCCCCTGAGTAACGATACACATTAGATTGTCTCACATTTATTGAGAGATGTCAAGTTAATTAAGAATATCTTTTAACTTAGATCTTTGCTCAAGTTCACGTAACTTCTCTGGTTCATCGCAGTACATGTCAAAATCATACTCGGGTAGCTCGTCAATGTTACGTTCGACACCCATACGCTGTATCAGAGACTTGTATTCTATTTCTAAGTCATCCATCTGGACCTCGGTTAATGCTGTGCCATCCATAAATTCTGCATGGATTACACTGGGTTGGCCTGAGTCGTTAACTAGTTCTATTGAATCTCTTCTAACTTTTTTATCATCTATTTTCATGTTCACTCCAATTGAAATTGTCGTTCACCACAAGTTTCACTTGTGACTCGGTTGTAAATTTACGGTCTATTCCGTAAATAGTAATTTAATTAACTCTAATGTCTTGCCATATATTTCTATCTGCTTGTCCGTATATCTGTGCTTCTCACCAATTTCTTTATAATACTCTAACCAGTAAACTATGCTGTGCTTTTCACATCCTATCTGAATTTGAGATGCATGGGCAATAATTAAATCACGTTCTAGTTGGATTGTATAAATTCCGAAGGTATTTCTGAGATCTGCCCCTTGTAGATCTGCATTTCTTAGATCTGCATATGTGAGATCTGCTCCTCGTAGATCTGCATTTCTTAGGTCTGCTCTTGTGAGATTTGCATGTTCTAGATCTGCATCTGTGAGATTTACTCCTCTGAGACTTACATTGGTGAGATTTGCTCCTATGAGATCTGCATAGCTGAGATCTGCATGTTCTAGATCTGCATCTGTGAGATTTACTCCTCTGATATATGAACCTGAGAGATTTTTTCCTACGAGATTGGCTCGACTGAGATTTGCCTTGCTTAGATCAGCCCTGACTAGAGAATCTATCTCTAACAATACTTGATCTGTTAATCTATTTCTGATTATTATCATTACTTCTCCTCGGTTGGGTTGTCTAGAGTTCCACAAGAACGCCATTCTCAATTCTGAATATACACTTTTGCTTATCGGTTGTTCGATATGTAACATTCTCAACTAACACACTCAGGCCAACATTCTTGTACCAAGCTAGAACTCCAGAATCTGTGAATATAACAACCTCGTCTGGTCCTTGACCGTCACCGCAAGGGTCAACAACTGAGAGAATGCCGTCTGTTCCGTCCAGACCATCAAGACCATCAAGACCGTTATCTCCAGATTCTCCTCGTGTTCCAGTAGCACCAGTAGCACCAGTATCACCTCGTTCTCCTTGAGAACCAGTAGCGCCAGTATCGCCAGCTACTCCATCTTGCGATCTGTCCTGATCTCCATGAATAATGTTCTCCGGTCCCCGAGTATACACATAGTTCCGTGCAACTTCTGCACGAGTTACTGCATACTTTTCTGCACTGTCTAGATCTGATTGCCCGCATCCAACTGTCAATGTAATTAATGTTAATCCCAGTAATTTCTTCATCGTATCTCCTGAAGGTGGTTTGTAAATGATTCTGTTAATGCATCTTCACACTTTTTATAGAACTCGTCTGATACCAGAGCAGAGATATCATTAAATGTCTGTTTCTCTCGGGCTGGCTCAATCGTAAGGCCCGTCTCAAGGTCGCAATAAAATTGACGAATACCTCGGTTACCGTCTGCGTCTGCTCCTTCGTTATGCCAACCATAAGAGAACTCTCCTGTTAAAAGAACGTTGTGGTCGTCGTCACCGTGCGGTATTGTTGTTTCTAATTCATGTATTTCTGTCATAGTTCGATCTCCTGTCTCGTGTTACTCGACCACAATCTCCGATTGTGCGATCTATTCCGCAAGCATTAATTCAATTACATCTAACTGCTTGCCATATATTTCTATCTGCTTGTCCGTATATCTGTGCTTCTCACCAATTTCTTTATAATACTCTAACCAGTAAACTATGCTGTGCTTTTCACATCCTATCTGAATTTGAGATGCATGAGCAATAATTAAATCACGTTCTAGTTGGATTGTATAAATTCCTAGTGTGCGGCTGATATCTGCATTTCTTAGATCTGCTCGTGTGAGATTTGCCCCTCGTAGATTTGCTCCTCGTAGATCTGCTCGTACTATGTTTGCATCTATGAGATCTGCTCCATAGAGATCTGCATCGCTGAGATCTGCTTGTGAGAGATTTGCTTCATATAGATTTGCTTGTCTGAGATTTGCTTCATATAGATTTGCTCCTTGTAGATCTGCATCGCTGAGATCTGCTCCTCGTAGATCTGCATATCTGAGATCTTCAAATCTTAGATTTGCACCTTTGAGAGTATCTCTTTCCATCTCTAGTATTATTTCATCTGTGTGTCTATTTCTGATTACTATCATAGTTATCTCCTGTCTCGTGTTACTCGACCACAATCTCCGATTGTGCGGTCTATTCCGTAAACATCAGTTTAATTACATCTAACTGCTTGCCATATATTTCTATCTGCTTGGCTGTATATTCGTTCTTCTCACCAATTTCTTCATAATGTACTAACCAATGATCTATTCTATGCTTTTCACATCCTATTTGTACCTGAGATGCATGAGCAATAATTAAATCACGTTCTAGTTTAAAGGTATAAATTCCGAAGGTATTTGTGAGATCTGCATTTCTTAGGTCTGCTCGTGTGAGATTTGCCCCTCGTAGATTTGCTTCATATAGATTTGCATCTATGAGATCTGCACCTGTGAGATCTGCACCGCTAAGATCTGTGCCTCTGAGATTTGCTTCTATGAGATCTGCTCCTTGTAGGTCTGCGTTAATCAGAGTATCTCTCTCCATCTCTAGTATTATTTCATCTGTGTATCTATTTCTGATTACTATCATAGTTCGATTTCCTCGTTCGTTCGATTAATTCCTCGGGGATTAAATCATTTAATTCTGATGGCTCACCCCACACTTTCTCTCCCTTCCTTGAGTAATACCCCATACTCGTGATCATTGGGTACTCGCCATAGGGAGAGTCTTCTCCATGTATGGCGATTACTTGCTCAACTTCACCTCTACCATTTTTGTAGTATCTGCCTGCTTTGAACTCCATGTTGTACCTCGTAGTATGGTTCGGCCACAATAGAATTATTGTGACTCGCAACTCATTTTGAGTTCTAGTGAATTGTGTGATCTGTCTTATACTGCCATTTTGTTAACTCTGCCAACAAATGTGCTTGGTTATGTAATCTGATTGATTCGGCCTTAAGATCAAACGGAGTTGCTCCATTTGCATAGTACTGATCTAACAACCATTTAATCTCTGGGTATAGTTCGTACGCGTTGTTCATGTTCACTCCAATTGAAATTGTCGTTCACCACAAGTTTCACTTGTGACTCGGTTGTAAATTTACGGTCTATTCCGTAAATAGTAATTTAATTAACTCTAATGTATTG
>Ga0209390_10010709_pt1 | contig 10678 bp, 13 predicted proteins | sample BON01_FD_187212 | JGI IMG/M metagenome (GOLD analysis project Ga0209390, IMG submission 187212) | Freshwater microbial communities from Lake Bonney liftoff mats and glacier meltwater in Antarctica - BON-01 (SPAdes) (version 2) | ecosystem: Environmental > Aquatic > Freshwater > Ice > Glacier... | reverse complement strand
AATCCGTTCTCACAAAATCGTAAATGATGGCCGCCACAACCGTCTGGCCGAAGCATGGCTCTTCCTAGCAGGCGTACCCCCATGCGGGCTTTCGACCATCCCACGGTTGGATGTTGCCCCTCAGCACAGGCCCCTGGGAGGATTCGCGGTAGCCCACCGGCCCCTGGGAGGATTTGCGGTGGTCACACTTCGAACTGGCGACCTTTATGGTCTTGTGAGAACGGATTAGACCAGTAAGCTATCAGAGCATATTTATGCTCCGGACCTAGGTCCGAAATTACCTAGCTAGGTAATTTTGGACCTAGGTCCGGAGCATAAATACGCTCCGATAGCTTACTGGTCTAATCCGTTCTCACAACTGCCTCTAACTTCAGTATGTGTTCTGCTGGGTCATCCGAATCCGTGAAGATCAAAATGTCGTCAGTATAGACACAGCAGTATCCAGTACGTCTGTCATCAAACTCTAGAGTCAGCCCGGTGTGTTAGCTAATCCGAACGGACACGTAACCCATTCAAACAGCCCAAACGGTGTGCTGAATGCAGTCTTTTCCTGATTGCAATCTTGCAACCGAAGCTGATGGAACCCCTTCTGCAGGTCTAGCTTTGAAAACATACGTGCCCCCCTTGTGCTAGCAATCAAGTCTGCTACCACTGGCGTCGAAAACGGATCCCGCTCTGTTTGCTGGTTGAGACGGCGGTAGTCAATGCACAACCGCAGCTTCCCATCCTTCTTGGGCGCAAAAAGGACTGGTGAGGAGTAAAAAGTGTGACTCTCGCGAATGATACCTGCCTTGAGCAGAGACTCGATTTGCCGCCAGAGTTCCGCCTTAAGATGAGTCGCCACCGAATATGGACGTGATGCTACGGGTCATGAACCCGGTCGTTGAGGAATATCCATATCATATCCGAGCGACGTGGCGACGTCCTAGGCATCTCCCTCGTTTCAAATACTGTTGGTTCAAAATCTGCGAGGACCCCCAAAATTGTGTCTCTCTCCCGTGCTGGTAGATGAGCTAATTGTGTATGCACCTCTTTCTGCATGAAGTCAAAAGACCGCTCCCCTGTCGGCACCAAACCGGGTACGTCACCGCTATCTCCCAGAAGTGCATCCTCTTGCAGCTCCTTTCCCACATCAAAACCCATCATGTGCAATGTTGGCTGCCAGGATTCACGAGCTTCCCGCATGAATACACTTGCCTCACTGCAAGCTTGCAGACGCGTGAGCGGCTGCACCAACTTGGAGACTGTCACCGGTCTTGCCAGCAAGGCCTGACTGGATGCAGCGGCTTGCCTCCGTTCCTGACGATAAGCCCGCATTCTAACGGCCTGCGGTGGGCAATAATACGTGCCAGGAATGGCCAAATGTCGAGGCAATAGCGCCTGCAACAGTGCCAGCCTCCCCTGTTGCATCCCTTGCTCCACTGCCGATGCCAATGCTGCCTCGAGGGAGGTGCTCTGTGGCTGCAGCAACCCAATGCCATCCGCGGTGGATCCTGTTGTGTCAGCTAATGTTGCAGCCTGACTGCCTGATTGCGACAATTGACACAGGTATGATGATGAAGGATTTGCCGTCACCGCGGGCCCTACCGCGCCCTCTTGACCTGGCGATGCTGCCCAAGCCCACACGGCCCTCCGTTCCCCTGGCGGCCTGGGCTTGCTAAATGTTAACCGTTGTAACCTGCCCACTGCCACAGGTCGTTATGCGCATAGTCTAACACCCCGTGATGTTGCCTTGGGCAAGACTCTCCCAAAATAATATCATAATGTGATAGAGGTGCTGACAAAAAATTGTGGCTGATGGGTTCGCCATTGACTGCTAGATCTAAACAGCCAATATCGAAAAGCGGCAAGCAGGCGCCGTCAGCCTGAGTTGCTCCGCCCGCTCTTACTCCTGTCATACTCATGCGATCTGCAAGATCTTGGCTAATGAGCGGAGGATGTTCACTGCCTGAGTCCACCAGCACTCGGGCAGGCTGCCAATGCGGTCACACTGAAATAATAGTGGCAATAGCTGCTGTCATCATCGACAACGGATGATGCTGCCCTTGTCTGCGCCGCATATATCCAGTATGCTGCGCTGGAGATGTCTTCCTCTCATGCTCTACCTGTTTCGAGACACTGTGCAAACTACTCACATGACGTGCCTTATACTCCTCCTCAGCGTGAACCTGCTTCTGCCCATTGCCCCCTGCTACCTGGTGCTCCAAGTGCCGTGACTTCCAATTTGCTGTTCTCTGCTGACGACTGGAACGCACCGCAAATGGCAACCTGCCGGCCCTATAGACTGCTCCAGCCACGCACACCAGATACGCTACACATGCCATCAATATTGCCCATAGACCTGAAGACCCCCTGGTGCCTTCGTCTGCAGCCACACCAGGGCTATTCTCCGCAGCTGGTGGTGGCATCCGTTTGTGCATTGGCCTATGCCACGCATGTCTGCGCACGGTCATCATTGCTGCATATTCCGGCACCTCGTACGGATTGCACTGCGGCACCTCCACCTCGACTGATGGCGGGAGCGAATGGCTCGCTATTTTGTCGACGCTCTGCTTCAAAACGATGCTGCCTGACAGCCCCCCTGGGCTGAGCTCCTGCCACTGTGAAGACCTGCGCTGGCTGTCTCGCTGCTGGAATTTCGCAATCTGTGCCCGTCCCCGCTGCTGAACCCAGTGCAGGTCCTCAGTCTCCTTGTCCTTCAGGATGTCGTCATTCAAGCTGTGCTGGACCCTGCACAAGTCCGAGCGCAGCGCTGCCTCCTGCGCACCCCGCTCATACATCCTCCTTAAGCGCCCTGTGGGGGACGAAGAGGGCATGATGGGTGGACCCACCACGCAAGGGAGCGGGGTCAGGCAAAGACGCCGTGGCACAAAGCTCCGCGCTGGAATTAGTGTCGAAGACTCACCCAAACCCAGGTGTGGGACCACAGGTGGCAATGTAGACGGCTGCATCTGGACTGAAGTTGTACGCAGCCCCTGCATGGCCGCCCGAATATCTGCCGCCTGGGCCGCGCTCATGTCGAGTCTTTGCTGGAGCTCAGTGTGACGTGCTAGCAGCTGCAGCTGCTACAGGCGCCGGAACCAGCTTCACAGGGAAAATTGATGGGCGAGGATCTTTAATGGAACAACTTAAAGATACCTCGCTGGAACCGCTCTCAACTACTGAGCAGCCCCCATGCCGTTTCCCTCCGCGCTGGCCGACATGATTCCCTCATAAATATCCGGGTGCACCCACAGCTCCGACTTGCCGTCCAAATTGAATCGCAACATGCGGTATTCAGCCGGCTGCACCTCGCGCAGGGCGAGCTTCGGGCGCCTCATCGTGTGAAGACGCGCCGTGGCAGATTTGCCCGATGTGGGCACCGACTGCACTGGCGCGGGTGTCATGCCGGCTTGAAGGGTCAACATGTTCACCTCGCGCTGCAGCTGCTCTTGCTCATCAAGGTGCTTGTGCAAATTTGATTTTATTACTGGAAACAGTAGTTTAGAACCCTTGATTGAGGGTCTATTGGCTCAAATCCATATTGATTTGAGTTGACGTGTTTTCTGCCGGAATCATACCGGGGACTTGCGGATAATCCAAATTTGTTGAGTCCCGCGCTCTTCTCTACCGAGCTATGGTGACGGATGCATCACCGAAGATCCTTCAGGACCTTCTTAGTAATTATGCACCGAGTCGTTCTCCGACTTGATCCATGCATTCCCCGCCTTGAGCGCATCGATGTTAACCTGAGCTTGGAGCGCGTGCAGACTGCCTTGACCAGCCCGGTTGTAAGCTGGCATCGGCTTCTCTGCCAACGGCTTGTTCTTGGTCCACACCTTGAGCGGTTCACTGTTGAGCTCAGCCTGTGAAGTCTTCTTGGGACAATCAGCCTTGAGATGGCCGTGCTGCTTGTCATCTTCCTTATAGTACGGCTCGCCGCAGCAGTAGCAATGTATCTGACGCTTCAGGGCAAGCAGGTGCAGCATCTTCTCCGGGCGCCCGTCCCACCACTCTGCCGCCGCCGCATCCACAGCGTGCAGCTCCTTCTTGGTGTCGATGCTCGCTTCGAAAACCGACCGTGGTGCCCCATCACGAGCAGCCAGAGCAGCAATTGTCTGCAGTGGCGAAACATCCCTCGCGGGTCCATCTTCGATCACTAGGCTGTGGAGGCGGCGAGGGCAAACCGGTCAAGTACGACGGGACACTCCCGTGCCGCTGTACTTGACTGGTTTGCCCTCGTCGGTTGGCCACCCACCGCCGAGCCCGGGGAGCAGCTGGAGCCACAATCCGAAGAAACTCTGCCATGTTGAAAAAGCCGGCTCATCCGTAGTGGCCTTGCGCGAGCCCAAGAAGGTGTGATGGCAAGCACAATCTCATTTTGCTAGTATAAAGTCATCTCCCGGAACTTTAGTTCAATACTGAGGCCCTCCGTAGCCCTCGCCGTCTTGGTGCACTGCGCAAACAATTCCTCCACCGCTGCCTTGGTAGCGGCCACTGTTGTCATCCAGTGTAAGCCCGCCATGGCCTTCAACTGGTCGTCTTTCATGGTCGGCGACACGTAGGTGGTGAGGAAGACCTGGACGGTGAGGAGGAGTAGATAGCCGTGGGCGGCCTCTGGGTGATTGAATTCATGGAACTTTTTGGCAAGCTTGGTCGACAGCGTAGACTTGATCACCCAGAGTTCATGGAACTTTTTGGCAAGCTTGGTCGACAGCGTAGACTTGATATACATAATGGCTCTCGCCACGTGCCGAGCTTCCACTGATAGCAAGTTGCTGGCCAACAGCACAAACAGCAACTGATTGAAATGGTCCTCCGTCTCCGTCTGAGCCGCCGAGACATGCGTTGGCGTTGACAAGGTACCACCTCTCCAATTGAACTTGGTGCGTTCGCGCAGGTATTCCGTCAAGGTCTCCGGCGTATACGACGCGACCAGCCGCATCTCGGCTTGAACCTTGAGCAAGACTGGAAAGAAAACGGTAGCCGAGTCAGCAGCATTAGGTACAGCACGCAGGTTCACGCGCGCATCTCCCGCCTCGGCCATGTTGAGAATGCGCCTACGTGCGTTGTTCTGCCTGCCACCGGCAGAAGATACTGAGAACTGTTGGCGCTTTCCCAACAAGGCCCCGAAAGGCTGCCCTAACCTTGGCCCAAAAACGCCTCTCCCCGCACTAGGACGTGTGTGCCGTAAGGGTGTAGTTCTCGGAGTAAATGTATCAGCAGGTGCCGGAGTCCGATCCCGCTCGCTGAACTGAAACGGATGAATTGGCAACGTCTGGGGCGAGCCCTGGAAATCCTCCTGGTCTGCGTCCACCCACGTGTAGGCTTCGTCGGAGGCAATGATTGCGACTGGTAAGTAGCGCTGCAGATGGGAGTGAGTTGCGGCCGTTGGAGCAAACTAACTTTGCCCCGAATATTCATTCCCCTTTTCTCAGAGATGGCCGCGCCTCTCACAGATTTGCTCAAAAACTCAACAAGCAAAAAAGCCTTGACATGGTCGGTGGAGTGCCAGGAGTCATTCGTTCACATCAAGCAATCGCTAACGTCAGCACCGGTCCTGTGTCACTTCGATCCTGCTCTCAGGACGGCCGTGCCCATCGATGCCAGTCAAAATGCAGTTGCAGCGGTCCTGCTGCAATGGCAGAGCGGCGAGAATAGTCCTCGGCCGGTGGCATTCATGTCACGCAAGCTCTCTGGGGCTCAATACCCGGGCCGCTATGATGCTCGCAATGTTGTGGCACTGCCAGCGCACATGGCATTACAGACTTGGAGAACCGATTTGCTGGGCGTCCAGATTTGAGATCTACTCGGATCATGACAGCCTGAAGTATCCATTTACGCAGAAGAAGCCGTCACAGCGCATCTTACGACTCTGTGGGTTCATGGCAGACTTCAATTTAACGGAGGTGCGCTACGTGCTGGGCCCTGATAACGTAGTGCCAGACTTCTTATCACGCCTTTCGGCGGATGAGCAGGGCCAGGACCGGGCGGCCATTCGTCCGCTGCATTTGTTGTCTACGGCACCACCAGTGCGGCACACGTCTTTGCACAGCCTACGACAGGACCCTTGCTCATCGGTAGTGGTTTTGCCGACGTGGAAGGGCAGTGTAGCAGTGCAACGGCGGGGGGGGGCGTGTGGCCTCTGGGCAGCAGCATGTCAAAAGGGTGACACCCCTCTGCAGACGGTCAAACATCTACAGTCAGCACTCACACGTGACCCCACGGCGAAGCCTATCGTCACGCACGTGGCACAGCTGGGGGCAGTGGCGCTTTGGCAGATGGACTTTCTAGAGGCGGCAATCCAGTGGAAAACACAGGCGAGTGCTGAGCTCCAATGGATGCTGCCGCTGACATTGCCAGAGAGATCCCTCTGGCATCGGGCCCATTTCAAAATGTTGTCGGATTTTGGAGTGTGATGCAGCTCAAATGACAGCGATATTTTCAGTAGATCGTGCGGACCCATCAGGAAATTACGCTGGAATGTATATGTCGTTTAATATTCAACGACATATAAACACATAATTTTTTAAATATGACACATAAACACAATTTTTTTTGTATATGACATATAAACGTGCGTTGAGAACACGAACTTTAAAAATCGAAATCGCAGTATACACAGGAACACGAGAAATCGCAAAGTGAACACCGCCAATCCCGTATAAGGGATGTAGCCAAGGACCTAAATTTGGTACCTATAGTGACTGAGGGTTTTAGGACTTTCTGTTATTAATAAACATCTTACACATCAACACAATTTCAAAATTAAGTGACATACATATGTTTCATAATTGAGGATACATGTCCTTTAATTTTAAAAAGACATGTATATACATTCTATATTTCATCTATATGTCGGTTTTAATGCACATATTAATGTCACATACCATAAGACAATATGTCGCTTACAGCCCACCACATCACATCACTCAGTACAGGGTTTCCAATCCTCGCACGTGTACCAGCACAGAGCTTTTCCAACTTTCAATCGATCCACGTGACGTTATGTGTATGTTCATTTCGAATGGCCTTACTACTCCAAAACGTTCACCTGCGTGACCTACTCAAAGTCTGAAACTCTCAGAAGTCCAGGTTTACCGTGTCACTATATTCCCTATCAGGTTGAAGATGGGCCTTTGTGCCGACACACGATGCCTACAAGGCGTGTCATTTGTGATGATTTTGCTCATTGCAAATTTATTATATTCATGTGCATCTTTTTTTTAATCACTCTCATCAGTGATGGTTTCTTATCGTGGGTCTCCCGGTTACCACTGTATATGGAAAGTTTCAACGTGGCTGTTTGCGCAAGGCTTTCATGAGGTCTGGCAACATGGCGAGAAGCTGTAGAGGAAGACTGTCAATCGGCAATTTACAAGGCCACACGCCCTGTGTATTGCATTGCGTCCAATCACGAGCCACGTCCAGAACAACTGCATAATTCAACATTATCACATCAGTGACAGTCGTCACCCATTTTGGGGCTGCTCCAGTATACGTACATAGATCTTGAATATCAGGATTTGCGTCTCTTTCATGTTACGCACGCACGTACGCCTGCACACACGCATGCACACACACATGCACACATCTACTCGTGTACATATAAATGCATACATCCACATGCACAACCACACAAACACAGTCGTGTAAGTGTGTGTGTGTGTCAGAGAGAGTGTATATGTGCGTGAGTGCGTGTGTGAGGGTTTGTGTGCGAGGGTGTGTGTGTGAGGGTATGTGAGAAAGTCAGTGCGTGTTTGTGGCTATTTGTGTATGTGTGCATGTGTGTGCAGGTGAGTGCTCGTGTGTGCATATATGTGTGCGTGAATTTGAGCGTTCATGCGTGTGTGTGTGAGTGTATGCGTGCATGTATGCATGACAGAGAGAGAGAGAGCGTGCATGCATGACAGAGAGAGAGAGCGCGCGCGTGTGGGCTGTGGCGAGCGGGAGATTGTGTTTGCTGGCTCGGCGGGATTGTTGTACCCGTCATTTGACGGTCCAAATTCGGAGATGGCTGAGACAGTCCAGGCGTTCTACACCACTGGACAGTGGAAATATGTGAAAAAAGCTGATAAGCTGGGATACGGTTTGGAGGCTCCTCGGGACGACGCCCAGAATGGTACTGTGAAAGTATTCATTGCGCCGCAGGAGTTGCAGCGTCGCCAGAAAGCAGTCGAGTTTGGACCCTTGTTCGGGCTGATTGTCAGTGAAGTCATAGACACCAACGCATGGCCTACCCTGTTCTGGCCGTTCGCAAAAAAAATATCAGGTGTGTTGTCTTGTTTCAAAGTAGGCACTGGCTGTTGTGTGTGTATGAAATCAAGAAAACACTTTACAATCGTGGAATATCGCATAATACATTTATATGTTCTTTAATTCAATTTTCAACATATATATGTCCTTTAAGAATATAAACACATATATATGTCGTTCAATTTGAAACGTTAATTAAGTCAAATTTTGACATTTTTATGTGTTTGAAGAGTACTGAAATATATGTATGTCGTTCAATACAAAATAAGACACTGTGCAGCATCATTAGAGTCGTACTACACTTGCCAAGTGACTTGGTGTAAGAACACTGGTCATTGACTTATAATCATGAGGTGTATATGTCATATGTTTATAATCATGAGATGTATGTGTTATTAGATAAATCTTGACGGTGAAAGTATACGGGCGTACCTTGATTGTCCTGCAGAAATGGAATGTGTGATCTGGTTGTTGTGGGACTGCATGTATGGCGTGGAGAAGACGGCCGTGACGTGGAGACTGGAGAACTGTGACAAGGAAAACCCGCCAAAATGGCAGAAAGATGACCTCGTTTCGGGGGTCACGGCCAAGCTGGCAGCTTACATGGACCGTGAACTGGGTGGATCGGCTCCGCACCAGTGCAGACAAGCGGATATGGTCTGGACGGCGCGCTGTCGTGATGGTGCTATGAGTTGCTGTTGGTTGTGGTTGTTGTGCGCTTATCTGTCGTTCCTCGTGGACGGGAAATTGGGCTGCTGGCCACGAAGGGTATCCCCCTCCGGATTGCAGCGGACAGGGAGAAGGGCAGAGCTGCTTGGCGTCAAGTTGGGCTTCCCGCGCAGTCGATGCCGCACCGTCGTTTCAGAGGTGCTTTGCGTGCGCTCATATGTACATTTTGTATGCATGTGTGTATATATGTGTATGTGTGTATGTGTGCGGACATATATATATATATATGTGTGCATGTGTGTATGTATATGTATATGTATGCGTTTATAAACGTGTGTATGTGTATGTGTGTGCATATTTGTGCATAGATTGTGAGTCTCGGTATCAGTGCTTCAGCGTGTGGACGGTGTAATGGATGTGCATGTGTGTTCGTGTACATGTGTATGCATATGCATATGGGTGTGGATATATATATATGTGCATTTTTTTGCAGTGAGTGTTGCATGCACTTTGGAACAGGTGTTTTGGACACTAGTGCATGGGCAGAGGTGTACGCTACACAGGTGTGTTTTTACGCCAACGTACACATCTGCGAACACACTCGCTGCAGGTTGTGCACATATGTGTATATTGATACATTTGTGTATATGCATGCATATGTGTATGGATGCGTATGTGCGTCTATGATATTGCTTGACACGTTGAGGCGTTGTTACTAAGATTTTCTATCTGTGCATGCGTGTGCATTTGCATGCGTATGTATATGTGTGTGCATGTATGCGTGTATAGGTGTATGTGTATATGTATGTATATGTATATGTGTATGTCTGTGTATATGTATTTATACACATTTATATTCATGCGCGTGTGTGTGTACATATGCACTCGTGTAGGCGCATTTTGTTTATTTGTACTGTCCAATCTCTCTGCTACATGCGCGTGTATCACAGATGTTTCTTAACACCTGCATGCGTGTGTGTGGGAGGATTGGAAGTGTGGTTTTTTCCAGCTTGTTCATAGTTAGCGCTTGTTGCTGGTGTGGGAGGCTATGTTTTGGCAGGGGTAGAGATAGGGGTTTTGTCTTGTATATTTCTCTATTTTTGCAGGTGTTAGGGTGGTGGGTGTGTGTGTGCTTGTATACACGCGTACACACACACAAACTACTTGGGTACTTGATGTGAACCCAGGTGTGGGATGGACACCTGGAGAGCCAGAAGAATCCAGATCGACTAAAGCGCATTATACATGTAGACCGTATAGGCGTACACAGTACATTTGTCTATATATATGCTGTGCTGCGGGGTTTGATGATCTGGGCTGACTGCTTTAATCTTTTAGCATGTCTTTTCTTTTGAGAAAAGTAGAAGATGTGATGACAATCAGCAAATCACAGTCTCTCACTTCGGTGAGCATAAAAGACTTGACCTTGAGAGTTCCAAACAAAACTACTATATTATTTCTTTACGAGCAATAATAAAAGCAATCTTCACTTCATGACAAGTATCTCAAGACAAGTCCTCTGGACTGGCTGCATTTTAATGTAAGTTTGTAGAAATTGTCTCTAATCTTTTTTTAAGTTTAAGAGTGTTTATTAAGGAGTAACCTCAGCAAGAGGAGTAAGCAACATTAAAATTGAAAGACATCCAGTTCGCAGCTGTTAAGCTCCCCAAATGTCTAGAGGGGCCCCACATCACCTATGACAGATCCACCAACAGCAGCAGAATGCAACACAGAAGCAGCAGCAACAGCAGGGATGGGCACAGCAGCACGCATG
>Ga0209390_10010706_pt1 | contig 10680 bp, 7 predicted proteins | sample BON01_FD_187212 | JGI IMG/M metagenome (GOLD analysis project Ga0209390, IMG submission 187212) | Freshwater microbial communities from Lake Bonney liftoff mats and glacier meltwater in Antarctica - BON-01 (SPAdes) (version 2) | ecosystem: Environmental > Aquatic > Freshwater > Ice > Glacier... | reverse complement strand
TGCCCAGCGTCACGCGCGCCCCCCCCGTGTGGTCGCTCGCCGCCGCCAGATTGACCGCCTGGGTGAGCGCGTCCATTTGCTCCTGTGTCTGCGACTGCACCGTGACTAGCGTGCCGTGCACTATACCCACTGACATTATCACCAACAGCATCTTGCAAAACGCCACACGCGTGCAGTGCCAGGCAGGTGATGTGCGCAGCATTGTGGGACACACGATACTTCTTTTATACAATCCGCAATCTAACACATCACTCCTAAATTGTGTGTAGTCGTAAAAAGTTTATTCAGAAACTCTTACTGGAACTGTTCAGGGCCCGCGGCAGACGCACCGGCGCCAGCTGCATCAAGCGCTGGTGCTTGTGCTTGTGAGGCGACAGACTTGGCCAAGAACTCGTCGGCCGTGTTCGCAGTGATAAGTCCATCCTGGGAGTGAAATCCTACACAGCAATTACACAGGACACAAACCACGCCGCCGGTCCCACAGCATTGTGGGCATGCTTCATCATGACACCAATTATTGCAGGTGTTGCACAAGCACTGTACCCCTTTCTGATCCGAGGTCTGCTCACACGAAGCAATGGTACAAAACGGACACTGGTGTGAGCAGCGATCAGACTCGGCAACAATTGCGGGAGGATTTTCGCCGACCCATTTGCGTCCACGGCACACTGAACCGTTATCACTGTCATCATTATAGTCGTCGGGATCACTGGCATCATCATAGTCGGCGGGGGGAGAGGATTGACTGAGCATCTTGTATTCTGCAGCAGTCGCGCAACGCCCACATTGTCTTTAATACACTGCCATGAAAAAAAAAAAGTGTCACGAACCCCACAAACACGACCAAATGAAAAAAAAGAAATGCAATTACAGCTGCGCCGTCTGCAGCTCACGCCACGCGCAGCAATGACCATTGACGCGGGCTGGGTCAAGATCCTCAAGACAAATGCTCCGCGCGCGTTCACGGACGTGCTTCCCGTGCGGCCCGACATTGTCTTTGTCGACGGGCAGATCAAGCTCATGAAGGGAGATTACATCACGACGTGGGACGGCTTCATACAGAGCCAGTTCATCAACACCATAGAGAACGCCTTTGAGCTCGGCGCGCACGTTGTCGTCATGGGCTTTGACGATTACACCCACGTGCCCGTGTGCAAGAACATGACACAGAGCAAGCGCAACCGCAGCGTGCCGGCCGTGGACTTTGTGGACAGCGACGACCTGCCGCCACGACCGCCTCCGGAGTGGATGGCCGCCATGCGCAACCGCACTTTCAAGGTAAAGGTCATGAAGTATGTGGTGTGTCGGCTCAAGCAGCACTTCCGACTGGAAGAACGCCGGAGCGTGGTCCTCGACTACCATGGCAAGCCGGAGGTGGTTGGTGGCTCGTACAAGCTGCCCGAGCTCTTTGCCAGCCACACGGAAGACTGTCCACTCCGCCGCGGCGAGTGCGACATCAAGGGCCCGGACTATTTGCCGCACCGTGGCAATATGGTCATGATCTCCACCGACGGCGACTTCATTCCCATAGCCCTCATGCAACTCGAGCAGCAGCGCCGGGCCAGCGCCTCTGGAGGGTCTCACGCTAACATTTTTGTGCACCGCATCAAAATTAAATGCAGCGCGGCGACGAAGCGCACATCTGAAGGCACCAGCAAGCGCGAGTTTGAGTTTGTCAATATTGGCGCCCTTCTGGACATGCTCCGACACGACCTGCCGTGGACAGACACACCGGCAGCCTACTTCAGCGCGCTCGTTGCCCTCAGCGGGTGCGACTTCAGCATGAACTTGCCGGCGCTGGGGCCTACCAAATTGTGGGCCGCCCGCACCAAGCTGCGCGAAAATCCTATGCGAGAGTGTGCGCACCTGGTTTCCGCTCTCATTGTCACCTACCAACAGATTCTCCAGAACAAGTGCGCCGGCGCAGGACCCGAGACCATTCGCAGCATAACAGACACGCAAAGTGCCAAACTCGCCTACAAATGCCAGCACGCCAGCGCCCTCCGGTGCCACGCTCTCGCCCCGCGCACAAAAAATTCGCTGTGGGATGCGGACCGCATTGTCGCGCACGCGTGTAACGTTATGTGGACCCTCCGCTACTGGTCGCAGCTGCACGCGGCGCCCGACCCCTTGAGCGGCAACTTCGGCTTTGTCATGGTCAGGAAAGGGTGTGCTTTTGAGGCCAGCGTCAAAGAGACCGTCGCTGTCAAACAGGCTGCCAATTAGCACGCCTATCCAGTATAAAAGAAGATAGCACCATCCTTCAATGGAGAGTCAATCTCTAACGGATGGGAATCCTTTAACACATGAGCAGCAATCATATTATAATAATCCACCGACGCTCCAGAATGGGTCACCACAACCCTCGGCGCCACTTCCGGCGGCGGAAGTACCGCGAGGCTATGAGCCTGTGCTGGAACCCACCAAGGATTATTTGCTCTACGGAGTCGCCGCGGCGGTTCTTCTGGTGGCCATTCTGCTCGGCACTCAAACAACGCATCTGTTGCCACAAACGAGCACGACTTTCAGCATGCAGCGCGTCAACGATTTGACCGAATTCATTGACACTTATGACGCTGAAGACCTGGACACCCTGACCAACTACCAGATGTCAAACTTCAAGCGACTCAAGAACCTGCACCCTGCAGGCAGTCACAAGTTCAGCGTAGGGTGCTACGGGCCCACCATGCCACAGCTGGATCTCACCAGCTCGTGGTGGTTATTGCAACAACAGTTGTCGATTCAGCAGCAGATTGCAGGCACCGAGTCAAGCATTTCGGTGTGCAGGTGCATCGACGAACACGTCGAGATAGCCTTTGGCAACACCACCTTCCAATCCGTACTGGAAGGCGCATTCGTGCCAATGACACTGACCGCCCTGGCGTCAGACTATGTGAACAGATCCGGCGGAGTCCTCCGAATGAGCGGAAACGTGCCTGTTCAGCTGTCCACACAGACTGAATTTGACCAGCTCACGGAGATCCGCCAGTGGTGTGCGAAAGCCGCCGCTCCCGTGTACACAATGCACGAGGGGGGGGTGTACAATTCTCGGTTAATGCTTTTTATCGGTCTGAGCTTCGTCTTTGTGGGCCTCGATGTGATGGAGGTGCGCAGATTCTGCTGCGATAGTGCTGGGAACAGCCCGGTGAATTTTATGTGGGTCCTTGACCTGATTCCTTTCCTTGTTTCCGTTGGTATGTTGCTTCGATGGCAATATGACACGAGCCTGCACAAGGACAATGCAAAGCCGTCCTTCCTGGTGACCTTTTTGTACACATTGATTGGTTTTTGTTCTATCGTCGTAGTGTTATTCTCCTTCTGGGTCAATGTGTTTCACAGGCGCCAGAAAAAATTCCACCAGCTGTGGGAGCGCATTTTTGTTGACGTTCCCATGATCATTGGATTGGCTGTGATTGGCTGCGCCTTGAAGCTGCAAAATGACGAGCACGATGAAGTCGTCCTTCTGACGACGACCTTTGTGCTTCTGGCTGGAGGCTTGGTGCAACACATCAGCAACCTGGTCAAGGAGGTGTACGATATCGTGTGTATGCGCTTCGACAACGATCTGCTGCTTGCCTTGCAGTCGGGCAATCCGTGGGTGGTCCAGAGCGATGACGCCGCTCAATTGGACAAGACGCGCTACATCATGCAGCATTTTGGTTGGACGCGCGTGTACGCCTTTTTGGTTGTCCTCTTTGCTGCCATCGCGTCATGGACATTGTCGTCCACGACCAGCTCAAATTACAACCCGCTGCAGTTCTTCACACAAAACCAGTATGTGTACTTTGTGGTCGCGTATGTGATTGCGCTTGCGGGGCTCGACATGTTTTTTGAAGCCATCCCGTTCGTCACAGAACAGGACATCATGTATGGCGAGGTCGCGGCAAACCGTCTGCGTAAAATCATCATTTGCGTGTATATTATATTCCTCATGGGCACCCAGGTCTCGCTGGAACAAAGCGAGCAATAAGACACACGAGATGATGCACACAATTTCATTAATAAATAAAATATCTGTGGAAGATCTCAGTGGAAAAACACAGTGTGCAGACTGCCCTCCTTTTTGTCGACGCGCGCCGATGTCATGAGTGTCACTTTGCGGCTCAGAACCGTGTGCTGTAGGCCGACGTTGCGAGTCTGCACCGCCTCCTCTGAAGCCAGTGTGTGTGCGAGCACATCCTGTTGGTGATCGGCCTGGTATTGTAGGCGCCGGTTGCGGTGAGAGAGCGCTTGAGATCGTACCGACTCTTTGAACAGTATGGGTGCTCCCACGCGGACAGCCCTCATGACGTTACCGCTCTGGTACTGGCATTCGGAATACACGCCATGTGGAAACATGGGGGTCAGGTGGCAAGACGCGATAAAGGTGTCCTGATCCAGGGCGCACACTATCCGGAGTGCCTGTACACTTGTAGGTATAGTGCACCCGTCCACAGCCACTGCGAGAGAGCCAATGGCGAGGGCGACACCCTCATGCAACAGTTCATGTTGCACATTTAAGTACAAATCGGGACTGGTATCCCTGCCGACCAGACAGGCTGTGGTTCCAGGTGCGGCAGCTTGCACGCAGCCCTGCTGCACAGCTTGCTGGATACGCGTGGCCACGTCCTCGCTGTGATCGTGGAACAGCGTCTCCAGGCAGATCCAGGCACAGATGTTGTTCACGAGTTCCAGTCGGGAGACTGGGCCAAACAGGTCGCTGGTGAGAACTTTTTCAAAATCGGCAGTCTGCGCGTATGCAGTGACCGGCTCCTCGTAGTTATTACGGCCTTCGACGTGGACGGTGGCCCGGTGTCGAAGAACGTTGAAGCTCATTCGTCGCGCGCAGAGGCATCTTTAAATACTCACTCATGGCGAACAGACCGTCACGAACGAACAAAAAACACGAACGTACAAAAACCCACGAACAAGAGAGAAAAAAAAAACATTAAATGCATTCCAAGTATATAAGTTCCCGTAAAAAGAAACTTGCACGAGCAAGATCGTGCTAGTGCGCAGTGCAGCAAATGTCTAAGTCCGGGAAAGTGGTTGTGGAGGAGACGGAAGGTGATCAAGCCAGTTCGTCACGCTGTCTTCAGATCGCACCATCGGATGGTAACTGGTACAAAGATCCCGTAACTGCGCAGGAAATTCAGTATTTGTCTTACGACATTTGTAAAGAGGTGAAAGGTAGTGTGATAAAGACCACTCTCATCGGTGAGGTGAAACAGGGCAGCGTTTCCTTCTATTCGAATGATCCACCGAGTCAGGCCCCAAAGAAGCCGAAACGCAAGCCAAAAGCCAAAGTGACGCCAGCAGAGACACGGCCTACAGCAACAACAAATTCAGACGATGAGGGTGCCCCCGGGGCTTCGGGGTGGGCACCAAATCGAGACCAGTACATGAAGGAGAGGGAAGCAAGGTTGGACGGAGCAGCTGCGCAAAAGGATAAAAAACGGGAAAAGGAAAAACCAAAATTTGCACGCAAAGGGTTGTATGCAGCGGGAAGTGCGAGTGGTGCGGCGGGAAGTGCGCGTCGCAAGCGTCCTCCTGCAAGCGATAGTGATGACCCCGAATTGGACGAGGATCAGAAAGAGGACTTACTCAATGAGAGAATTCGGAATTGGTTCAAGCTAGAAACTCTCACGTGCCCAACATTCGCAAGTGCGCTGGAAAAGATACACAAAGAACTGTTTGAAAATGCCTATTCTGAGGTCAAACAATCAAAAATCCCGGGTGCAGGCGAAGGTTTGTTTTCCACAGCCGATTATGAGTCCGGAGCAGTGATTTCTATTCTTGCCACGACCCTGCTGGGGAAAGAGATGGATGGTGAGTTGGTACGGTATTGCGGCGCCGTGCCGTGGAACAACAAGCACTTGAAGATTGCGAATGGTTGCATGGCGAACTCCTGTAAACATGACATGAGCCTCGAGAACGGTGGTTTTGCTATGTACAATGGAAAGTGCAAGGAGGGAGATTATAAAGTTGTGTGTCTGAAGGCAGTGGGCCCAGTACAGCCGGGCGACGAGATCCTTGTCGATTACCCCTTCGACAAACTGCAGGATGAGGTTGTCTACGCTAACCCGCAGGAAGTGTCAGGGGACTCTGTGGTCATTGAGGACTCTGATGACACGCCGGACAAGAAGGACAAGAAGGACAAGAAGGACAAGAAGGACAAGAAGGACAAGAAGGCCAAGAAGGACAAGAAGTCCAAGAAGGACAAGAAGTCCAAGAAGTCCAAGAAGCACAAGAGGTCCAATAGTGATTCTGTTCTCTCGGATTCAGTGAAGAGTGAACCGGAATCGGACCCAATCCCACCGGGGGACTACCTGTCCGACAACTCTACAGGGCCCTCATCCTCCGCGCCAGCCTTGAACAGCTCTACAGGACGTGCGGCAGGTGCTCAGAAAGGTCTGTATCGCCCTGGAAGCGAGACACCCAGCACCCCCGCCGCGTAGACAGGTGCGTGCTGCATGATTTGTTGCATTAAATTGTATAACACATTTAAGATGTCAAACACTACATGCATATGTGTCAACTCCTGTTCAATGATCGCCGCGTCGTTGTGGCGCTGCTGGGGGTGTGGACCGTGGTGTGCTGTGCAGTCTTCTTGCACATCATGATGATTGACGAGTCGCCGTTTCTCGCCATAGGGCCCAACTCCAAGACGCGTCTCTTCAACGTGCCACTGGACACGTGGCCCAAGTGGTGGTGTGTGGCGGTGTATACATTTGTGTCGACGTGCATCGCGGCCTTCGCCAGCGACTCAGTCGCCCCCTTTATCGTCAACACCGTGCAAGACCACAAGACCCGCTACATCCCATACACAAAATTCACCTGTCTCCTCATCATACAGGTGTGGACAACATACGCCGTAATCATGGGCACGATTGGCCTCTTTGTGGCCCTCACACAGATTGATTTCCTCGTCATCCGCCTCGCGGCAGACCTCATTGTCAATTTCTCCACCACCACGTACTTCCTCCACGACAAGATCTATGACGTCCTCATGTACCGCCAGTGGGAGCGAGACCAAGGCGCCGTGCGCTCGCAGGCATACGACGACGAATTGCTCGACGTCGCGATACAGGACATCGACTGTGGCGCGAGTGCCAAGAGCGGCACACAGTTGTTGCGCGGCACCAACGTTCCGCCGAATGACGCTATTTGACATGTTTGTGTGCCCATTAAACACTACTGTACACGCACTCAATTGCGCGGCATGTCCAACACTCTTGAGTATTTACGGTGTACCCTAGTCGATTTAGTGTTCACTCAGTGGTCACGATGAGTGGACTTGGCGAGGGTGTGCATGGCAGTGCTCAGCTGGTAGTACCGATAGCACCTCCTCTCGTGTTGCCACCCCCTGTGGTGCACAAGGCTCCGATGGCACATGATGTACTGGACAGAAAAATTCAAGTCATGGACATGCACATTGACAACATGGTCCGCAGACACAACGCCAGGGCCAATCCCGATATTACTCCGGATATTCTGGACCAATTCGTAAACGGAGAGGTTCAAACACGCGCAATGGCTATCGCGCGGGTATTTTGGAATGCCGCAGATCGAATGCTTGACTGGGACTTGGACAGGAGGAAGGAGTACAACAGAAATCCTCACGAACGCAGCTACAGTTTTCGTGGAAAGGTGAAAGCATTGAAATCGATGTCCTACAGATACATGGTACTTTACCAGATGCTATCGTCTACTCACGACCCGCCAGACCGCGCGGTCGTCGAGGATATCGACACCGGTGCGGACGAAATGTGAGTTTATGAACAATAAATTCTGATTTACACACATCACACACAAGTGTTCTGGCGCGCCCCTAGCTCTGCGGCACATAGAGATTCCACGAGTGCGTGCTCAAAGAAACAGCCACGGCGCCGGGGTGCACCCGCAGCGCCGCCACCTGCCGCGCCTTGCACTCCAGCTCGTGCCCCGCGGGTGTCAGCCCCGGTGAGAACGGGAGCATTCGGCCGCGCACCACCACCTTGGTCATGTTGGCGTCCATGGGTGGTCGCCCGGCCATGACGACAAACCCTGTGCGCACCCGCGTGTCGATGATGTGGTCCAGGTCGGGCGCCAGGCAGGTCGCCGCGCCCACCACCATGCCCAGCAGGTCGGCCTCGCGGTAGCGCCGCGCTCCGATGTTCACCACGTCCAGCAGATCGCCCTCGATGGAAAACGTGCGCGTCGTCGCCGTCTTGATGGCCGCGATGTTGGCCGTGGGCAGCGTGACGCACGGATCGCCAATGTGCGGAGGCACCAGGTCCTGGTTGTAGACGTAGCCGCCGCCGATGGTGATCATCGAGTCGTAGAAGGAGGCATCGCTCGTGGTGTAGGTGACGGCGCAGGTGCTGCATCCCAGCACGTTTGTCGCGCTCTTGGCCGTGATCTCCGACACAATGCTGTTGGCCGCTGTGCGCGGCATGTCGCCGTTGATCACCTTGAGCTGGTCGTTCAGCACCGCAAGCGAGCTGCTCGAGTTCAGCACGCAACGGCTATCCGATGCCGCAACGTGCACAGGGTTGGTGCCCTCGCACGCCACCACCCCTGTGATCTCGTGCTGCACAAACAGTTTGTGCACCCGCTGCGGCGCCAGCAACTGTGGATGGCCGCCGTCTGTCCTAATGCCCTCCACAGCGCCGTGCACCTCCCAGAGGCAGGCGTGCCCCGTGCGCATTCGCGAGTTCACGGCGTCCACCAGCTTGGCGTACTTGGCGCGCACGCCGGGCAACACCATGGCGGCCTCCGTGGACCGGATGTCCTGTATGCTGGCGGCGTGCGCAAAGCACAGGCCGACTTGCAACTTGCTCAGTACTTCGCGCAGGAAGGGCAGAGACACTGACACAGAGTCGACGAGGGCGCCGGCCTCCGCTGAAAACGCTGCGGAGCCCATGGTCTTGCGCACACAGGCGTCCAGACAGTCCGGGTCCATGCGCGCAGCCGTGCTGGCCACGCCCGCCAGACTGCACGCCGCGTCCTCGCAGTCGGCCATGAATCGGTTGTCCGCTTCCACATACTGCGCCCGCGCCAACGCCGCCTGGAACGTGGCCTGTAGCCCCGCGTGCACCTCCACCGGGGAGTTGTCAAGCCCCACAGTCAGCGCCTCTTGAGCGCGCAGCACGGCCGCCGCACACTTGTGCGCAATGTGCAGGCCGCTCACCAGCGGGTCGACGCCAAACAGATTTTGCTTCTCCCCCGAAGTGTCCATCTGAGCCTCGAGGAAGACGCCGCTCTCGCGATTCACAACATTGAAGCCTTTGACCTGCGAGTCCGACGTGTAGACAAAGCTGCTCTCGTTTGCAGTGCGCATGCCCAGCTGCGCGGCACGGCTCAGCCACGCGCGCCCCTCGCTGCTGGCGTGGCACGCCGACATGAAGCCGTGCACCGCGTTCGGTTTGCGAATGTCCACTCCCAGCCCGGCCACGCTGTGCGTGAGCATCATGACCATGGACTCACACAGCTTGAACACGTGCGTGTCCGCAATCTGTGCGCTGGTCTCCCGCACCAGGTAGTTCCACTGCGTGGCGTCGACGGTGCACTGCTTGGCCTCGCCAGACGACAGGTCGTACAGCGAGCCCACCGGCAGAGTCATGTAAAATGCCGAGCTGTCGCGCTCGTTCACGCCCTGGCTCTGCATGTGCTCCACCATCGCCTGCCGGCGCAGCTCCTGGCACGTATTGAGCGCGCGCGCAATGACGTCGCTCCCGATGTGCAGCGCCGAAATGCGCTCCACGTAGTTCAGGTTGGTGGGCGTGTAGTGCGCCCCACTCACCTGCGGCGTCACCTGCAACACAAACATGTTTATTTTTTCGTCCGAGGAGGTCACCGGCAGAAGCAGGGGCACTCGCCGCGGCTGCCTCTCGTGCAGCATGAGATCCTTGAGCGAAACCGAGGCGTTGGCGTAGATCACCGTCTGTGTCTGCAACTTGTCGGGCACCGCTGCACTGTCTGGCCGAATCGACGCCGCGCCATCCATGCACAAAGAAAACCGAATGTTCGGGCCGTGGTATATTGGCAAATCCATGCGGCAGTTGATGCCGGCCACCACACCCTCGCCCTCCATGTTCAGCATGGTCAGCGTCTCCAGTTTCTGTCTGTTGAAGGGAGTTGTCATGGCGATGCACATGCCATCGTTGCACACGGGCTCCATTACACCCTCGCTCAGCCGGGTGAAAAGCTTCACCTTGAACGGGCATATTTGTATTAGCTGTTGCTCGAGTGGCGTAGGCATTGCACATCACCACTCTCCTGCTAAATACCAGGCCGTGGCCAGACGGTCTCCATCGCAAACATCATATGAGTCTGCCGGGGAGTCGAACCCCGGGACGCACCTTTCTTGCGAAACAAGTTGTGCGCCGTCCCACCAGACCACGTACCTGCGGCGCGGTGCCGTGTCGCGTCGAGCAGTGTCGGCCGCCGCCAGGCTGTCCCGCTCTCCGTGTCCTGTGTATATCACACACCACTACACAACACATATCAAGTTCGAATAACACCCACCACACAAACCCACCACCACACCCACCACACACACCCACCACACACACCCACCACCCACACCCACCACACACACCCACCACCCACACCCACCACGCACCCTCCACAGCCCTCCACAGCCAGCAAAAAAAGTCAGTGTAGCATCACAAGCCCTACAGTCAGTCAAGCAAACATAATAAAACACAGATACAAACA
>Ga0209390_10010704_pt1 | contig 10681 bp, 11 predicted proteins | sample BON01_FD_187212 | JGI IMG/M metagenome (GOLD analysis project Ga0209390, IMG submission 187212) | Freshwater microbial communities from Lake Bonney liftoff mats and glacier meltwater in Antarctica - BON-01 (SPAdes) (version 2) | ecosystem: Environmental > Aquatic > Freshwater > Ice > Glacier... | reverse complement strand
ATCGACCGGGAAGTGCAAGAAACTGGCCATCACAGCAGTCATGCGCAAGCTCATCGTCATGGCAAACGCATTACTGCGGGATGGGCGAAAATGGAATGAATATCCCGCTTGATCAATACGGATACTCATGGTTTGCAGGCAAACCATTGCCGGGCAATGGCATCATGCCATGCTTACGGCAAAGCTCGGCCACCCTTTGCCCGGCAGGCGAATGCGTAGCATTCACCGAGAGGGGGCACACCGCCTTCAGCTTGGCGCAGGATCGCAAAGATCTGGGGTTCGCTATATCTCGTCATCTTCATTCAAAATCTCCTCATGCATCTTGCCGAGAAAATTCTACTTATGCAGCCGCTTACTTTCGGGGGGATTACCCCTCCAACGCGACCTTGGCCTTAAACTCTGGATGATGTTGCTTCCGTTTCGACATATCTGATCTCCTTCGTGTTGAAGATCAGAAGACAACAAATTGCAGCTTACGTCAGTGTCCGAATTTCGGGGGGTAGCTCAGTGAAGCGGTAGAATGTGATATAAATTATTGCCCCACTTTTGCCTAACCTACTGAACCCATATAGATTATGAACACCTCCCCTGGGCACCAAGTCGGTTCGGATTGTTTTGCACTGCAAAACTCCGCCAAGAAACTGTCCTGCTTTTTTAGTCTGCCAGCAAAAAAGTAGGACATGTTTCCTTTTGATAACAACACTTTTTCGCCTATTCAGCCCGCAATCGAAAACGCTGAATTTTACCCGTTTGGGTTTTAGGCAACGCCTTAACAAACATAATTTTGCGCGGGTATTTATAGGGTGCAATCGTCGATTTTACATGGTCCTGCAATCGTTTGGTGCAAACATCATCATCCAAAACCCCTTCGGCTAGAACAACATGAGCCACCACAATTTGGCCCCGCGCCTCATCTGCTTCGCCCACCACGGCGCACTCCAACACATCGGCGTGGGCCAGCAGCGCTGCCTCAACATCCGGGCCTGCTATGTTATAGCCACCCGACAAAATCATGTCATCGGTGCGTGCGGCAAAGTGGAAATAGCCGTTTTCATCCTGCCAAAACGCATCGCCCGTCAGGTTCCAGCCGTTTTGCACATAGGCCGCTTGCCTTGGGTCATCCATATAGCGGCAGCCGGTTGGCCCGCGCACGGCCAAGCGCCCCACCTCACCGCGCGGCATATCACGGCCCGTGTCATCAACAATCTTCGCCTCATACCCGGCAACGGGGCGACCTGTGCAGGCGGGGCGATGGTCATCAAACCGGTTTGTGATGAAAATATGCAACATCTCTGTGGCCCCAATGCCGTCCAGCATCGGCTTGCCGGTTTTGGCCATCCATTCGTCATAAACCGGGGCAGGCAAGGTTTCCCCAGCCGAAACCGCCGCCCGCAGGCTGGATAAATCCGCACCCACCTCCATCGCTTTCAGCATCACGCGGTATGCTGTGGGCGCCGTAAAGCACACCGTTGCCCGGTATTTCTGAATGATCTCAATAAGGTTTGGCGGCGACGCATTTTCCAACAAACAGGCCGCTGCCCCAAAGCGCAGCGGAAACACCGCAAGCCCACCCAGCCCAAAGGTAAAGGCCAACGGGGGCGAGCCTACGAACACATCCTCGGGCGTCACGCGCAACACTTCGCGTGCATAGCCATCCGCGATGGTCAGGATATCGCGGTGAAAATGCATCGTGGCCTTGGCGGCCCCCGTAGTGCCAGACGTAAAGCCCAGCAGCGCCACATCATCGCGCCCGGTGCGTGGTGCCGTGAACCGCACCGATTTGCCCAAAGCAGCCCGGTCCAGCTCGGCATCATGGTTGGCGGTGCCATCAAAGCCTACAACGTTCTTCAAGAACAGTGAGGATTTAGCACAGGCGAGCATCTCATCCATCAAACGGGTGTCGCAGAGGGCCAGCGACACCTCCGCCTTGTCCACGATCTGCGAAAGCTCGCCTGCGCGCAGCATCGGCATGGAGTTCACCACCACCGCCCCGGCCTTGGTTGCGGCCAGCCATGCGGCCACCATTGCCGGGTTGTTCGCCGACCGGATCAACACACGATGCCCCGGCTTGACGCCGTAATCCTCCACCAAGGCATGGGCGATGCGGTTGGTCCAATCAGACAGCTCTTTATAGGTTCGCATCCGGCCGTTGCCAATCAACGCGGTATGGTCGCCAAAGCCTTTCGCCACCATGCCATCGGTCAGCTCCACCCCAACATTCAACCACTCCGGATAGGCAAAACCAGCGCGCGGCATATCGGGCCACTGGCCCGCTTTTGGTAGGCGGTCGCGGGTAAAGGGGTCGATATGTCCGCTTGGTCCTAGGTCCATACTGTCCTCATGGGTTGGCCGTTCAGGGCTGGTATCACGGCTGGGGAATAACTGCGGTCGCCTCAATTTCCACTTTGGCACGGTCTTCAACCAAGGCCACGACCTGCACCAAGGCCATAGCTGGATAATGCCGTCCAAAATGGGTTCGGTAGGCCGCGCCAATCTGGCGCAAACTTGACAGATAGTCTTGTTTATCCGTCACATACCACGTCAAACGCGTCAGATGGCGGGGTTCTGCACCGGCCTCGGCCAGCACCTCTTTGATGGATAACAGGCATTGCGCCACCTGCGCCGCAAAGTCGTCGCTGTCCCACTCTTGATCAGCGTTCCAACCGATAATCCCCCCGGTGAAAACCATACGCCCGCTTGCCGCGACGCCGTTGGCATAACCTTTTGCGGCCTTCCAGTTTTTAGGATGCAAAATGTCATGCGGGCTTTGCGCGTCAGTCATGCTTTCGATCCTTCGACAAATTCCATCATACGGCTGCGCACATTTGGCGACCAAGGCTGCGATTGGCCCAATCCGTCCACATTCACCAAGGTCAGATCAGCGGTCAGGCGGTCAATCCCACTGGCTTGGGCGGCAATCCTAAAGCCAACGGAACTGCGACCAATGCGCGTGATATCCAATGCAAAATCCAGCTTTTCCCCCAAGCGAGAGGGCGCGTGAAAATTCACCTCAATCCGCGCGGTGGGAACACCTGCACGGTCCTCCATCATCTTGGCAAAGGAGCAGTCCAGAACATCCGCGAAAAAGTTTTCAACCACCGAATTGGTCATCTCAAAATAGCGCGGATAGAACACGATGCCCGCAGGGTCGCAGTGGTTGAATTCAATCTGAATAGTGCGGTGATAGGTCATTCCAACACCGCCCGCGCAATGACAATGCGCTGCACATCACTTGCGCCTTCATAAATCCGCAAAGCCCTAATCTCACGGTACAGACTCTCGACCGCAAACCCATGCCGTACGCCGTCGCCGCCATGCAGCTGCACCGCCGCATCAATCACTTTCTGCGCGGCCTCTGTGGCGTAAAGCTTGGCCATCGCGGCCTCTAGGCTGATCCGTGGCGCGCCTTGGTCCTTGGTCCAGGCCGCGCGGTAAATCAGCAAGGCGCTGGCATCAATTTGCAACGCCATTTCGGCGATATGACCTTGCACCATCTGCAAATCAGCCAAAGGCGCGCCACCAATCCGCCGGGCTTTCACCCGTATCAATGCCTCGTCCAAGGCTCTACGGCCAAAGCCCAGCGCCGCCGCGCCCACGGTAGACCGAAACACATCCAGCACGGACATCGCAATTTTGAACCCAGCATTCTCGGCCCCAATCAAGGCGGCATCGGGGACAAAAACGCTGTCAAAACGCAGATGGGCCAAAGGGTGCGGCGCGATCACATTAATCCGCTCTACCACCGTCAAGCCGTCACTCGCCGCAGGCACCAAAAACGCAGACAGTCCACGCGCACCCGCCGCCCCACCCGTGCGCGCGATAACAACGTAGACATCGGCAATTCCACCATTGGAAATATAGGTTTTCTCGCCCGAAATACGGTAGCCGCCTGCCACCTTTTCAGCGACAGTCGCTGTCGCCGCAACATCTGACCCCGACATAGGCTCGGTCAACGCAAAGCCCGAAATCGCAGTCCCTGCTCGTGTTTTATCCAACCAAGCCCGCTGCACAGCATTCCCAAAAAGCGACACTGCCCCCATGCCCAAACCTTGCATTGCAAAGGCAAAATCGGCAAGCCCATCATGGCGCGCCAGCGTTTCACGGATCAGGCACAGACTGCGCACATCCAGCTTTTCTCCCTCTCCCGCGCCAGAATAGCGCAACCAGCCACCCTGCCCCAACATCGCGACCAAGGCCTGACACGCCGCATCCACATCAGAGTGATCTACAGGCAAATTGGCAACACACCATACCTCGAGCTTTGCGGCCAATGCGCGATGCCGCTCCTCAAAAAACGGCCACTCCAAGAAACTTTGGTCAGGCACTCGGTCTTCCTTTCATCTTGGCAAAAATACCTTTGGGGGGTCTGGGGGGGCAAACAGCCCCCCAGCGTTTTCATCAAACTAAGCATTCAGTTTCCCTCAAATACAGGCTTTTCCTTGGCCACAAACGCACGATAGGCGCGTTCAAAGTCGCGGGTTTGCATACAAATCGCCTGGGCCTGCGCCTCGGCCTCGATCGCTTGCTCCAGACCCATGTTCCATTCCTGATTGATCTGGGTTTTGGTGATGCCATGCGCAAAAGTAGGCCCATCCGCTAGCCGCCGCGCCAACGCCATGGCGGCATCATCCAATGCAGCCGCGGGGTGCAGCGTGTTCCAAAACCCCCAACGCTCGCCCTCTGCCGCGGTCATGGTGCGGCCGGTATACAGCAGCTCGGCAGCGCGGCCTTGCCCAATAATCCGTGGCAGCATCGCGCAAGCCCCCATGTCACAACCGGCCAAGCCCACCCGCGTAAATAGAAACGCACATTTGGCATCCTCCGTCGCCAAACGCAGGTCGGATGCCATCGCGACAATCGCACCCGCACCGACACAAATGCCATCCACCGCAGCGATGATCGGCTTTTGGCACTGTATCATCGCCTTAACCAAATCGCCCGTCATGCGGGTAAAGGCCAACAGTTCTTTCATCTCCATCCCGACCAACGGGCCGATGATGTCATGCACATCGCCGCCCGAACAAAAATTCCCACCGTTTGAGGTAAAGACGACGACATCCACATCCGTCGCATAGGGCAGCGCGCGAAATATATCCCGCAATTCGGCATACGACCCGAAGGTCAAAGGGTTCTTGCGATCAGGCCGGTTCAACCGAATGCGCGCAATTTTATCCTTAACATCCAGCAAAAAATGCTGTGGTTTAAGCTGGGCAATTTCGGTCATTCCGGTTCCTTTCGCAGTTTTTTTAGCAAAGCTGTCAACTGCTCAATCTCACTCTCCGTAAGCCTTGCAAACAGGGTGTTCACCTCGGCCTCATGCCCTTGGGCAAGGGCCTCAAACTGCTGCAACCCTTCATCTGTCAGGGCGACATGCACGGTGCGACGGTCAGTCACCAATGGTGTGCGCTTTGCCAGCCCGTCCTTTTCCAATCGGTCTACCACAGCCGTCGCATTGCCGTTTGACACAAGAAGCATCCGGCTGAGTTCCGACATCGTCAAACCGTCCCGTCGCCGCCAAAGCGCTGCCATCACGTCAAAGCGCGGTAAAGTTGTATCATGGCGCACACGCAACAGCTCACGCAGATGGCTTTCGGCGGCGCGGGTGACACCCAACAGCCGTATCCACATTTTCAGCCGGCGTTTTGACAGGCCGTCATGCTCAATCATACCTCGCCCCCAGACAATGTGATGGCCTGGCCATTCACCGAATCTGCACCGGGGCTGCACAACCACAGCGCCGTCGCGGTCACTTCATCCGGGCGGATCAGGCGGCCTTGCGGGTTGGTGGCGGTAAGAATGGCTTGCGCCTCGGCTGGGCGTTTTCCGGTTTTGGTAACGATGTTGGCAATGGACCTATCCGTCATTTCGGTGTCCAGATATCCGGGGCAAATGGCATTCACGGTGATGGGGCGTTTCGCAACCTCCAGCGCAAGGCTCCGCGTCAAGCCAATCACCCCATGCTTCGCCGCAGCATAAGGGGCGGCATAAGCATAGCCTTTTAGCCCCGCGATAGAGGCAACCGAAATCAAACGCCCCCAGCCCGGCATCTGTCGCACGCCTTCCCGCAATGTCAAAAACACCCCGGTCAGGTTGACAGCTAGCATCTCATTCCATTGATCCAACGAGGTTTTGGCCAAAAGCCCGCTGTCGGCAGCACCAGCATTGGCAATAACAATATCGCAAGGTCCAGCCTGTTCAAACATCGCGCGCGTGCTGTCCTCTTGGGTGACATCGGCGACCACGGCGTGAATGCTGGGGTTGGTCATCGCGAGTTTTTCCAAAGGTTCCGCGCGGCGGCCAGTCACCACAACCTGCGCCCCTGCGCCTGCAAAGCTGCGGGCCATATCGGCGCCCACGCCGCTGCCGCCGCCCGTAATCAACACGCGCTTGCCCAAAAACATCATGCCCGAACCGCCTCCGCCGCGCGTTCGGCCAAGCGTTGAGCTTGGTCTGCGCCGGCCAAATACGGCAAGGGCCAACGCACAGCCTTGTCGCCCAATTGCGTGGCGGCATGCAGCGTCCAATAGGGGTTGACCAGATGCGGACGCGCAAGGCAAACCAGATCTGCGCGCCCGGCCATTAAAATCGAATTGACGTGATCGGGTTCAAAGATATTGCCCACCGCCATCGTCTTTATCCCTGCCTCATTGCGGATCCGGTCGCTGAACGGTGTTTGGAACATGCGTCCATAAACCGGGCGTGCATCGGTGCTGGTTTGGCCTGCGGACACGTCGATGATATCGGCCCCAGCCGCGCTGAACATCCGCGCAATCGCGACCGCGTCATCAGGCGTCACACCATCATCACCCAACCAATCGGTCGCAGAAATGCGCACCGCCATGGGTTTTTCAGCAGGCCAAGCCGCGCGCATGGCGGCAAAAACTTCTAGCGGATAGCGCATGCGACTTTCGAGTGTACCGCCATAAGCATCGTCCCGCGTGTTGGATGCCGGGCTGATAAAGTTGGAAATCAAATAGCCATGTGCCGCGTGCAATTCGATCATATCAAACCCTGCTCGCGTGGCCATTTCGGTCGCGGCCACAAACTGGTCGCGCACGTGGTCCATATCGGCGCGGTCCATCGCCTTTGGCACGGCATTCTTCGGCGACCAAGGGATGGCCGAAGCCGCGAGCAAAGGCCAATTTCCGTCGTGCAACGGCGCGTCCATTTTTTCCCACCCAAGTTGGGTAGAGCCTTTGCGCCCCGCATGCCCGATCTGGCAGCAGATTTTTGCATCCGTTTCGGCATGGACAAAATCAACCAAGCGCCGCCACGCCGCCTCATGTTCAGACGCATAAAGACCGGGGCAACCGGGGGTGATGCGGCCATCAGCCGAAACACAGGTCATTTCGGTGTAAACCAGCCCGGCTCCACCCTTTGCCCGTTCCGCATAATGGACGAGATGCCAGTCGGTTGGACAACCGCTCACCGCCTTGTACTGCGCCATAGGTGACACAACTACTCGGTTTTTCAGCGTCATATCCCGCAATTGGAACGGCGCGAACATAGGCATATGGCCGGGTGCGCCACCTGTCTGGGCGGCAAACCAATCTTCGGCGCCACGCAGCCAATCCGGATCGCGCAAGCGTAGGTTTTCATGACTAATGCGCTGCGACCGGGTCATTAGCGAATAGTTGAACTGAACAGGGTCAAGGTTCAAATACCGCTCAACCTCCTCGAACCACTCGGTAGAATTGCGCGCGGCGGATTGCAATCGCAGCACATCCACCCGCCGCTCTTCTTGATAGCGTGCAAAGGCCGTTTGAATATCAGGTGCCGAATGCAAATAATCGGCCAGTGCAATTGCGCTTTCCAACCCCAGCTTGGACCCTGACCCAATCGAAAAATGCGCTGTGGCCGAGGCATCGCCGAGCAGAACCACGTTTTTATACGACCACTGTTCGCAAAGCACCCGCGGGAAAGACAACCACGCGGAACCACGAATATGGCTGGCATTTGACATTAAGGCATGGCCGCCAAGATGGTCTTCAAAAATAGCTGCGCAGGTGGAAACGCTTTGCTCTTTGGTCATCGTATCAAAGCCAAACGCCTCATAGGTCGCTTGGCTACATTCAATAATAAAGGTCGCGGTATCGGCATCAAATTGATAGGCATGCGCCCAAACCCAGCCGTATTTCGTGTTTTCAAAAATAAATGTGAACGCGTCGTCGAATTTTTGTTTGGTGCCAAGCCAAACGAATTTGTTCAGCCGGGTGTCAATTTCGGGTTTGAAGTGCTCTGCAAACTCTTGCCGAACGGCTGAATTCAGCCCGTCGGACGCGACCACGATGTCATAGTGATCCATATACTCGGCAGCGGGCTTCGCCGGGGTTTCAAACTGCAAATCAACCCCCAATTCACGCGCGCGCGCCTGAAGGTCCAACAACAATTGCTTGCGCCCGATGCCGCAAAACCCATGCCCGGATGACACGGTTCGAACGCCTTTATGCACCACAGCAACATCATCCCAATAGGCAAAATGGCCGCGGATCACCTCTTCAGATTTCGGGTCATTGGCCGCCATATTTGCCAACGTTTCATCCGACAACACGACGCCCCAGCCAAAAGTATCATCAGGGCGATTGCGTTCAAGCAGCGTTACCTCATGACTTGGGTCGCGCATTTTCATTGAGATTGCAAAATAAAGGCCCGCAGGCCCACCGCCCAGACACAAAACTTTCATGCGGCATTTCCTTTTCATAGCTCTTTGTCAGACTGGCACTAGTGATTTTATATTTCAAGCTTGAAATTTTAGACTTGAAATTGTGCGTGGCTGGCCAGACACTCTAGAAAAGTCAGGGGGCGGGATATGGCAAATGTTGGGGTGGTTGGTTTGGGGACGATGGGCCTCGGGATTGCTCAGGTTTTTCTGGCCGCAGGGCATTCGGTTCTGGCAACCGATAGTCATGCACCTACGCGCTTATCCGCCCAAGGTCGTTTGGCACAAGCTTTGGACAAACGTGTAGCCGCAGGAAAAATCACGCCTCCGAAAAGACAGGCAGATGTGTCGCGCTTTGCTATTTTCGAAGACTTGAATGACCTTGCACCCTGTGACCTTGTAATTGAAGCAATTGCTGAAAAGTTAGACGCAAAGCGCGCCCTATTTGCAGAACTTGAGTTGGTTTTATCAAAAACAGCGGTATTGGCGACGAATACATCTGCACTCTCTATAGAGGAGATGTCGCAAGTCCTTGCTCGGCCTGAGCGTTTGCTTGGCCTTCATTTTTTTAACCCCGCACCTGCGATGAAACTGGTTGAATTGGTGACCCGTTTGACCAATGCGCCAGACGCTGTTCACCTTGCACGACAGATTGTAGAAACCGCAGGCAAAACAGTTATCGAATGTGCGGACCAGCCAGGTTTCATCGTGAACCGTTGTGCGCGGCCCTTTTACGGCGAAGCGCTGGCAATGCTTGAAGAAGGCCTAAGTGCCGTTGATATTGATGCCGCGATGCTGGCGGCGGGTTACCGCCTTGGCCCCTTTGCACTCATTGATCTGATCGGCGCCGACATTAACCTTGCCGCTACGAAAAGCCTTTATGATGCCATGGAAAACCATCCGCGTTATTTCCTATTTCAAAGTCTGATCGACCAAGTCGCCTCTGGAAGTCTTGGTGCCAAAACCGGCAATGGTTTTGTGACCGGGATAAAAATTGCGCCGCGGGCTAATGATGCAATCGTTCTACGGATTGAATCAACTTTGGCGAATGAGGCCGCCAGCCTATTGGATGGCGGCACACAAAGCCCTGCCTCCATCGACCTCGCGATGAAGCTGGCGCTAAATTTTCCGCGTGGACCTTTTGAATCGACACAGCGCTGGGGAGTGACTGCTGTTGAAAACGCACTAAAAAAGTTAGCCAAAAGCGCACCTACCCATTTGAAAGGTCGCTATGACATCAGCCCAAGTCTTCTATCCTTGCCAATCTGAACGCCGACAAATTTGCCTTCGTGTTTAGTGAACCAAGAATTCTGCATGTAAGGCACCGGCTGCGTTAATGCTTTTTAGAATGTCAATCATATCATGCGGGGCAACGCCCAACGCATTCAAACCAGAGACAACATCGGATAGATTGGTCGACCCATCCACTTCAGCCATTCCTGTACCGGGCGCAGGTGTGATGCTGGCGCTTGTTCTTGGTAAAACAATGGTTTGTCCATCACTGAACGGGTTTGGCTGAACCACTACAGGTGCCTCTTCAACACGCAAGGTTAGGCTTCCTTGTGCAACAGCAACACGGCTGATCCGAACATCCGCACCCATCACAATAGTACCCGACCGCTGATCAACAACAACACGGGCGCGCGTTTCCGGTTCGACAAAAAGGTTCTCGATGCGCCCAATTGCATGCGCGGGTGACGGCATCCGAGAAGCACTCAAGTCGAACGCAACAGTGCCCGAATCCAACATTGTGGCAGGTTGTGTCTCGAATGTGGTGGAAATTCTCTGGCGGCGATCTCCGAGTGGTTTGATTTGCACCTGATCAGGCTACGAGGTCAAGTGTCATGGGCTCGATGGGTTGGCTGAGGGTTTGCCATCCATCGATTTTGCGCATTGTGATCTGGCCGGAGGCCATCAGGGCCCAGAGCAACATGGGCACGGTTTCGGCACAGGGCAGCACGGCCTGGGTCTTGATCCGGCGTCGGAACTCCTCGTTTAGCCGTTCGATCGCGTTGGTGGTCC
>Ga0209390_10010701_pt1 | contig 10683 bp, 9 predicted proteins | sample BON01_FD_187212 | JGI IMG/M metagenome (GOLD analysis project Ga0209390, IMG submission 187212) | Freshwater microbial communities from Lake Bonney liftoff mats and glacier meltwater in Antarctica - BON-01 (SPAdes) (version 2) | ecosystem: Environmental > Aquatic > Freshwater > Ice > Glacier... | reverse complement strand
TATATATATATATATGTATATATATATATGTGTGTGTGTGTGGGTGTGTATATTTATATAGAATCATGTGGACGTGCTTGCCATCGGCCTTTCTATGCGCCGGCAGATTTTCTTCCGATGAATTTATGTTTTGTCATCGGGCCGACCTACTCACCATAACCCTAGGAAGGGCGGTCCCTAACCTGGCACCTCGGACGATGCGTGTTTCCATGACTAACGGTCGGCGAAACGGCTTGAACTTTGGTCGGAAGGTCGATCCCTGCCCTGGAAGCCGGAGACGGTGGGGTGTATGGTAGTGTCCATACCTCTTCACAAGCCGTTCATGCCCCAGACATATACCTTTGCAGGTTTCAGGTTAGGGCCCGACCTTCCTAGTTCCGACTCCCGCTTTAGACGCAAACTGAGAAGACGTGTTTTAGTTATTATGTATATAATATATTTTTTCTTGTAAATGTAAATGGTATCTGCTCCTGCTCCTGCTGCTACCGCCTGCCGCATGCTACTGCTACGCCTACTGCTGCTGCATAGCATAGATCTATTATATATAGAGAGAGAGTCTGCTAATAGATATAGAGATATTATTGGGACGACCGGACATCGTCATTTGGACGCAGAGACCGCAGATAGTGTGGGTCGTCCCACCCAATGAACGAAGTGCGTTTAAGCCACTTGCCGTTTTGGGGTCCCAGTGAGGGCTTTTTTCTTATTAATTCAACGGCCGTCGGGTTAACCCGAATGAAACATTCGAGTTTTGGGTTAAGGGTTCGGGTAAACCCCTGGGTTAACCTCGGCGAACGTTTCATTCGGGTTAACCCGACGGACGTTTAATTATGAAAAAAATCGCCTCACTGGGACCCCAAAACGGCAAGTGGCTTAAACGTCGTTCATTCGCGTCTAAATCGGGAGTCGGAACTACAGGAAGTTTCCTGTGTCCTAGCACAAGGGTACCTTTAACTAGTGATCTGCGCTCGGGTTAACGTGGGGGGGTTACGGGTTAACCCGAACCCCCCGCACACACACACACATATACATATATATATATATATATATATATATATATATATATATATGTATGTATGTATGTATCTATGTACACATCTCCCTCTCTCTCTCTATCTGTCTATCTATCTATCTATCTCTGTTTATCTATCTATCTATATCTACATATCGGGTCAACCCTCTGCGCTTTCGCCTTAACTGGCAGGTGTGGCCTGTCTGATGTTCTTAGCCGCTCTAGTCGGCACTGAGGGCGTGCCACTGCGAGCAATACTCAATCAAATCATTCAATCAAAAATCCTCACAAAGCCACACACGCGCAAAGAGAAGCCGATCCCAGCGCCACCAAGGGTAGCAAACCTTGCGTCGCGAAACGATACAGGCTTGGCGGGATGAAAGTCTCAACTCTAGCAGCGATTAGCCATACTCGAGGGTACATTTAACCAGTGAATTATCCGTTCGCCTTAAATGTCAGGTGCGGCGTGCCTGTTGTTCTTAGCCGCGCTGGTCGGCGCCGAGGGCGTGCCACTGCGAGCCATGAGCAGGGCCTAGTTTGCTTTTCTAATAATAAAATCCTCGACCCGAGCAGACTTCAACCATTATATTGCAAAATGGCGAATAACCGTTTTGTTATCGATTTCGGTTGGCCTAACATATTTAGCCATTCAGCCGACTTCAATCATAACGGCCATTGGTTGACGTCCCTCCACTTTAGCTGTTGAGTTATTTACGGTGAAACTAGAGCCTGCTCATACGCAAGGGTATCTTTAACCAGTGATCATTATCCTTTGCCTAAAACGTCAGGTGCAGCCTGTCTGTTGTTCCTAGCTTTGCTGGTCGGCACCGAGGGCGCGCCACTGCGCGCCATACTCAACAGTACCTTTAAAGGTACCCTGTGCGCCTATGTGATTCCACTTCGAGTTTCCCATAATCAAACCGATGAAACTCTTAGTCGAAACTCGCGCATGTACATGAGCGAAGCGAATGTACCCATAGCGGTTGATTAGTCGCTGCAGGGTACCTTTAACTAGTGATCTCTTTTTTCTCCTTAAATGTGTTTAGGTGCGGCTTGTCTGTTATTCTTAGCCGCGGTGGTCGGCGCTGAGGGCGTGCCACTGCGAGCAATACTCAAGGGCAAGCTGCTGTCGCCATTGAACGTTCTAGATCTTCTCTCCCTCGCTACGGCGACGGCGGCAGCGAGGGCGGTGGGGGTGAGGGCAGTGGGGGCGAGTGAGGACGTAGTGAGGAGGGCGGCGGCGACGGGGGCGGCAGAGGTGGCGGCGGCGGCCAGGGCGGCGGCGGAAACGGAGGTGGCGGAGACGGAGGCGGAGGTGGCGACGAGGGCGGCGACGACGAGGGCGGAGGCAGCGGCGAAGGAGGCGGCCGAGACGGAGGCGGAAGCGACGGATGTGGCGGCGAGGGCGGCAGCGAGGGCGCTGGGGCCGAGGGAGCACGCGGTGAGGGGGGCGGCGAAGACGGAGATGGAGGCGATGGAGGCGGCGGCGAGTGCGTCAGCGAAGGAGGTGGCGGCGAAGGGGGCAGCGGCGAAGGAGGTGGTGGAGAAGGGGGTGGCGACGAGGGCGGCGGCGGCGAGGGCGGCGGCGGCGATCAATCAATCAATCAAAGGTCCTCACAACGCCACACACGGGCAAGGAGACAACGCCACACACGGGCAAGGAGAAGCCGCATCCCAGCACCACCACAGAGGGCAGCAAACCATGCGTCACGAAGTGACGCAGGCTTGGGGGGCTGTACATGAGTCGCAGCAGCACATAGCATCCGCCACGCATTCCTTTAGTACGCCTTTAACAGTGGCGTGCAATGAAACTGTTGGAAGAAGCACCTCCTCAGGCGCCTCGTCTCGTGGGGAGAAGGATATTTGTATGCCCGGGCATGTGCGAGGTACAACCAGTGATGATGATTGTATACCCCGTAGAGACACCTCCCCACACCAGGACAGCACGGGCACAGCCCCCAGCGGCACCTCGCCGCCGGCACAGCCGCCCCCACCATCGCAGACACGGAAAACACAGTCCCACAGCGCGCCAACCCCACTCAAACGGCCTATGCTCACCTCCGAAGGAAGACCCAGGCCCAGGGTCAGCATCAAACCGCGGCCGGTGATCCAGATCCTGAGCGAGGCTAAAAATAGCACAGGGGGTGCGCACCCGGACGACCTCGACTGCTTGGTTAGGCAGACGGGTGTGGACCGAAATGGCGCTTTGGCCGCGCTGGCGGAGGCTGGGGGCGATTTGATACGAGCTATTGCAGGGCTGGGCCTTCGCGATGGCTAATGTCTAATGTATCGTGTATTGTGTTAAACGTTTGTCGGTATATGTGTATGTGCTCAATTTGCAATTGTGGAACGCAAACAGGCGTGGACCGAAACGGCGCTTTGGCCGCGCTGGCGGAGGCTGGGGGCGATTTGATACGAGCTATTGCAGGGCTGGGCCTTCGCGATGGCTACTGTCTAATGTATCGTGTATTGTGTTAAACGTATGTCGGCATATGTGTATTTGCTCAATTTGCAATTGGAACGCAAACAGGCGTGGACCGACTAAACGGCGCTTTGGCCGCACTGGCACTGGCTGGCGCCGGGAGCGACTTGGTACTACGAGCGATTGCAGGGTTGGGCCTTCGCGCTAACTGATGTATCGTGTATGGATAAACTTGAACGTATTATTACGTATTTCTTATTATTATTATGTCGGCATAGGCGTCTGTGCTTGATTGGAACGCAAACAGGCATAGACCGAAGTGTGCGTGCGGTTAGGGTTAATTGTTAACCCTAACCCCTAACCCTAACCCTTAACCCTGTGGCTGTGCTGGCGTTGCGCCGGGGGGGTGTGACTTGATCCGAGCGATCGCATGGCTTTGCTGCTGGCCGCTGCCGCTGTCCGCTGCGATGGCTGATGATGTTTGAGATATATCATTTAATTTTATAATTTTAAACTGTTATTGAATTAAAATATCATCGCGGCACATAGGCTTATAGGCTTAGGCTTAGGCTTACAACGGCGTACGGCATATGTGCTCAATTAGAACGCAAACATGAAACAAGCGTGGACCGAAGTGTGGTGCCGTCGTGGCTGTGGCCGCGCTGGCGCCGAGGCCCGCGCGATTTGATAACTTAATCCGAACGATAGTGCAAGAGACTTTGTGCAAGCCTTGTGTGTGAAACTGGTAAAATAAGAATAGATATACACAGCAATATTTTTTTTTTGATGTATATATATATAATAGAGAGCATATATATAGAGCTCAATTGTTTACGAACAATTATATCTGCAGTACAATTACAAGAATCCCAATAATATTCCAAGAACTTCTCATTCTCATTCTGCTACATTCACATTCACATTCCAGCCTCAGTCCTCAGTATCGTATCATTACAAGTTACTCGCCATACAATTCGAGACAGACGAGAGTCCGGCGGTTCGGACACCAGACAGTTATCGGCATTATCATTATTTATCCACGAGCAGGACCACCTAATACCAAACCGCCCCGCCGGCGCCACCACGCGCCACGCGCCATGCCACCCCAACACCCCCTTATTATCCTTACCTTTATTCAAATCTACATACTCCCTTACACAAACACGAACACGAACCACACAATTGGGCTTTGTATTTATAAGAATGATAAATGCACCATATTCCACATTCTTTCTCCCCCCCGCTGCGCGAGTGCGCGAGCGCATACGCCCAACAACCTCCGAGGACGAAGCTAGCGCTGCTAGGGATAACCACATGAAAACGGCTTATAGAGTATAAATTATAACGTATATAGCAGTATATAATGTATGTAGTATATAACGAACGTGCTATAAAATCCCGCAAAATCAATCACAATCACTTTTTGTATCAATCAAAGGCTCGGATGTTCTGTATGTAGCATATAGATATAGTATCTGTCTGTATAGCAGCACATCAGGAGATGCCATACATGCTATATAGTATACTACATTAGTTACTACAAACACTACGGTACTACACTGTGTCCTAGAGCCTACAGGCACATTTTGGTATTTTCAAACACACGTCACACGCAGTTTTTAGTCTTTGGGCCGGGCCGGGGCGTGGGCGTTGGGCAGCAGCAGCACGCAGCACCATAACTCGGGTTGTTAACCCGAAATGGTCTGAAACGAAAGAAAAAGTTGAGCTATGCTATAGAGTACTGTTGTAGCATCTGATGGAGGCTACATTGCGTTGTAGCATGCTATATTACAGTATGTTATACAGACCATCCAAGATCAAAGACAAAGGAACCTCACAAACCCACTCACTCGCCGCGCGGGCAAAAACGAGAGAAGCCGAAAAGGTGGCGGGGATATACCTCTCTCCCACACCACATTGCCCCCCGCCCCCCGCTCCAATAAAAGAAAGACACATGTCGTGTGTAAGAGGGGGCGCGTAAGCGTAAGCGTAAGCCGTACTACAGGTATATAATTTATAATAAGGGGTGGTATATAATATAACCTCAAACTCGAACCTTGGGGCTGCGCCTACCGCTGCGCCGCGCTGCTGCGCGCACTGCGACTGCGGGGCAGCCAGACTATCAAAAAATGGGAAATGGCTTCTCCTTTGTGCCTTTGCCCGTGTGTGGCTTTGTGAGGACCTTTGAGGATTGATTGCTGAGATTGAAATGAGATTGATTGGTTATGCTTTTCTGTCTGGGTCTGGGTCTGGAGGGCAGCATAATATCGGGTTCCGGGTTAACTACACCCCCCGCGCGTGGGAGCATGCGTAAGGATGTACGAATATGAATATAACAATTGACACCCCGCTATATGTTCATAACAAATGACGATGACCTCTCCCGCTAAATAACGACACATATAACGATCCCGTCACACCGAAAAAAAAAAAAAAAAAACCATCCATATATTGATATTCTATTCACATTTCCTATTCCTATTCACTTAGGCTATTCTCGTGCTTACTTAGCTCGGGGTTAACCCGTGACCCGTGGTTATAGTCAAACATTACGTGTTGGGGCGCCTCTTCCCAGTCTAGCCTAGTGCCAAGTGTTAGTGTGTTAGGTGTGCTAAGGTGTGCTACGAGTACTCGCATAATAAATCTGCTGGTGCTTTGGTGGGAACATTCATTCGTGTGTATCGTATAAAAAAATCGGGTTTACCGCCAAGGCGCCGCTAAATGAGCATGACGGATAACGGTGCGCACACCGCTAAATAACGTCGTTATGTTGATATGTTGAGCGGCGCCTACGGCGCCGCTAAATAACAATTCGTTATGTTCGTTATATTCGTACATCCTTAAGCATGTGACGATCGATTTAAAATTCACACCCCACCCCATTACCCATTACCTTTTTACCCCAGGCCCAAACCCAACGCCAATGCCAATGCTAAGCCGGAATTCCGACGTCGACGTACTTTGTGGTGCCGCAGGCAGGCCTGTGCGCACGCGTGCACGCGCACACGCGCGCTGTGTGCCGTGTCAGGTTAACCCGTGTGTGTGCTAGTGTGCCGCCGATAATATGCGCATACATATGGTCTGTGTGGAATGCCTGCCTGCGGACAAGCCGTGGGATGTGGTGTCTGTGACACACCGGAGCTCTGGTGTGGCGCCGCGGGCCTGTGTGCGCGTGTACGCGCGTGTGCTGGTGCCGCCGAATCTTTACATACATACTATGGTAACATACATACATACATATTATAATATATACATTCACACTTTCATACCCCCGACCCGACTCCTCTTCCTCTCGCTACTTTAACTATTTTTTTGTAACTTATATGAGTATATGCTCACGGCCCGGAGCTCTGGCGTGGCCCCGCGGGCCTGTGTGCGCGTGTACGCGCGTGTGCTGGTGCCGCCAAATCTTTACATACATACATACATACATACAAGGCTCACGCTGCTCACGGGCTCACAGGAGTGTGAGAGAGAGACACACGTGTGTGGTCACATACCGGAGCCTCTGGCGTGGCGCCGCTGGCGGGGGCCTGTGCGCGCGTGTGCTGGTGCCGCAATATATATATATATGTACAAACGACACGATCGGGTTAGACCAGACAATTACAATATAGGGTTATTCCAATGGTTTAATCCCGAGCATGGGTTGGCATCTCTCCTCTTTGGAGGAGAGCAACGCTGACAGGTAGGCAGCCCGCTGCTCACGCTGCTTCGACTTGTCGCGGTGGTTCTGCTCCTCCCACTCCCAGTGGGGCACCGAGACGATCGGCCAGCCAACGTGCTTGAGCTGCCGGCGCTTGAGCAGCGTGGCGCCCGTGGGCTCGCGCCCGACAAAGTGGGATGGCCCGTCTACCTCGATTGCGATGAGCACCTCGCCGCCGCAATCAACCACCAAATCCAGGCTGTAGCCCCCCTCCAGCACCTTTTCCTCCTGTACGGACATCCCCAGCGAAGCCAGTGCCTCGGCGACGTCTTTCTGCAGGCGGGAAGGCTGTGCCTCCGCGGCTCGAAACGCGGCGTCGCAGCGCGCCAGAAGTACAGGCCCGGGCAGTGCGTCGGAGCACGCCCGCTCGCTCGCGTACCACAGGCGCCACTGGTGGAGCTGGCTCAAGTTCAAGCTGTTAAACTCGTGAGCGAGCGCGTCGCACTGGTGGGCAAAGCGCTGGTCGAAGAGCGACGACTCCGACGGAAGATGGTCCAGAACTGCAAACGCCCACGCCGTGTTGGCCAGGTCCTGAGGGTTGAGCTCGCGCACACGTCCTGCAGACCCCTTCCCAATCGCGTCGAAGAGCGCCGGGGCGGCATGGCCAGCCGTGGCAAACGCCCACGCCGTGTTGGCCAGGTTCTGTGGGTTCAGCTCGCGCACCCGCCCTGCAGACTCCCTCCCAATCGCATCGAAGAGCGCCGGCGCGGCATGGCCAGCCGTGGCAAACGCCCACGCCGTGTTGGACAGGCCCTGAGGGTTGAGCTCGTGTACCCGCCCTGCAGACTCCTTTCCAATCGCATCAAAAAGCGCCGGCGCAGCATGGCCGCTGTGGCAAACGCCCACGCCGTGTTGGCCAGATCTTGAGGGTTGAGCTCGCGCACCCGCCCTGCAGCCTCCCTACCAATCGCGTCGAAGAGCGCCGGGGCGGCATGGCCAGCCGTGGCAAACGCCCACGCTGTGTTGGCCAGGGCCTGAGGGTTGAGCTCGCGTACCCGCCCTGCAGCCTCCCTCCCAATCGCGTCAAAGAGCGCCGGGGCGGCATGACCGGCTGTGGCAAACGCCCACGCCGTGTTGGCCAGGCCCTGAGGGTTGAGCTCGCGCACCCGCCCTGCAGCCTCCCTCCCGATCGCGTCGAAGAGCGCCGGGGCGGCATGGCCAGCCGTGGCAAATGCCCACGCCGTGTTGGCCAGGGCCTGAGGGGTGAACTCACGCACCCGCCCTGCAGCCTCCTTCCCAATCGCATCGAAGAGCGCCGGGGCGGCGTGGCCAGCCGTGGCAAACGCCCACGCCGCGTTAGACAGCTCCTGCGGCTTGAACTCGCGCACCCGCCCTGCAGACCCCTCCGCAACTGCGTCCAGAAGGGCAGTCGTCGCACGGCCAGCCGTGGCAAACGCCCACGCCAGGTTGGCCAGGTTCTGCGGCTCGAACTCGCTCCTACGCGCCAACGCCGCCCCCTCGATCTCCTTCCAGAGACCCCCCCACGCCGCGCCCCGGAGGTTCAACTTCGCAATGGCATGCGCCGTATTCGAAAGTTCACGGGCGCCCAATGTCCTCACTTGATCTGTCGTCTGCTCTCGCAAGGCTCTGAGCGCTGTGCCGTCGTTGCTCCGGAGCCAGCTGCGATCCGCACCTCCCATTCGTCCAAGCCTGCTCCAGCAGGTGGCGAGATGGATAAACTCGAAGGCCTTGCCATACTTCGCATGCAGGCCCAGCAGCTCCCGCGCGCTCGTCGACCTGCTGATGAGTGAGTTGATCTGTTTTGGTTGCGGTGGGCGGCCGTGCGCAGCGCAGCCGCTGGCCTCCGCAGCGCGGCGAGTACTCGGCACGGCGTCTGCGCTGCCGGGCGGTTCCACTGGAGCAGCGTAGCGAGCGGCGAGGTGCGGACAGACCAGGTCGAGCGCAGCAAACGCCGCATCGGACTGGGCCAATTTGGCGCAATCGCCCCCCCCCCCTTCTGGTATCCCTACGCAGCCCCCTGCCTGAGAGCCCCTTCTCCGTCGTCGAATCAGCCCGAGTTCAGGACACATGACACGCACACGGGGGGCGTTAGTTGTAATCATTAGTTGTTGACTCAAACTTGGCCCTTACGACAAACAAGATAATGCCAGTATTTTATTATGCTGTTCAAAAATAGACGTGCTAAACTGCGTTTACGCACGCTGAGTCAGAACGTGGGGTAGCAGCCGCCGAAAGCCAGGGTTGCGAGAGCTGCTGCCGTGGAGGTGTGTGCTTGCCTGGCGACCGATCTGAGACGGCCAATCGCACCCCACCGACCCCACGTCCTCACGCGTCCGCGCGCAAGGCCGCTCGGGTTAATTAATTAACCCGAGCTCCCTTTCTTTATTTAGGCTCCCAAAGCCCTTCTTCTCGGACCAGTTTCCTGCGCCTGAGCCTGCCTGAGCCGCGTGTATGCCCGTGTACGGCACGTGTCTGTGTCTGCCCTTTTACCGTCTGTGAACCGTCGCTGTGAAAGCCGTTTCAGTGACACTTACTTAAGGAAGGGGCCTTTGAAATCGCTCCCGTGACGAGAAGGGGTAGGTAGGCGGGGCTGCGAACACGAGGCACCGCCTTGGCCCTGGCTGGATGTGTTCTGTAAGACATATAAGTATAAGGGGTTAGCCCGAACGTTAGTTTTGTTTAATAAGAGTTACGTTTTGCTCGACACACTACACACTGAAAACAGTCTTGTTTTATTTAACGATTTATAACCCCTTCGTCGGCTTTATTTTTATTTATACGCCAGGTGTGCATAAGGTGTAAGTAAGTAAGGTCGGGTTGACCTAACGTAAACATAAGCACGTACGTAAGACCTTTTACGTAAGGTGTAAGGGATTTTATCTGTACGCTTATAGCTTATACGCAGACAGCAGACAGCACCGACAGAGACACAGACACAGAAATATGTATTTGAAATATTATGAAATAATACAGTCATTGTCGGGCATTAAGAAACCCCACCATTAAGAAATGACGCGTTGGGTTCTCGAAGATTTTTTTAAGAAATGGTGCGTTGGAGTTCAGCTAGGGGTAAGCTTTGCGTGCCTGAGCCGGGAGGCGTTTAAGAAATGGCTCCATGTCAGGGCGTCCAGGTCCAGGCAGGGCCAGCAGGGGAGGTGGGGGCGGGGGCCGGGGGGTGAGAAGTAGAAGTAGAAGTAGGCAGAGCTTACTCAATCAATCAAAGATCCTCACAAAGCCACACACACACGGGCCGAGGAGAAGCCGCATCCCAGCGCCACCTCAGGGGTAGCAAACCCTGCGTCACGAAGCAACACAGGCTTGGGGGGCTGTAAGTCCCAACTCTAGCAGCGAGAGTTGAGACTTGGGGTAAGCCCCAACTCTAGCAGCGACAGCGAGCAGCAAGAGTGGGGACTTGGGGTAAATACGGGGGACAGCCAGCAGAGAGAGAAGCACCGCCCCGGTGGCCTCGCGGTCGCCGAGGTGAGTCCCGCGCTTGCAGAGGTAGCAGGCCTCGCGGCGTCGGCGTCGGCGACGTGGAGCTTGTCGACCGCCTCCTCGAAGGAGAGAAGGGCGTTGAACTCC
>Ga0209390_10010700_pt1 | contig 10683 bp, 13 predicted proteins | sample BON01_FD_187212 | JGI IMG/M metagenome (GOLD analysis project Ga0209390, IMG submission 187212) | Freshwater microbial communities from Lake Bonney liftoff mats and glacier meltwater in Antarctica - BON-01 (SPAdes) (version 2) | ecosystem: Environmental > Aquatic > Freshwater > Ice > Glacier... | reverse complement strand
CCAGTTTCTTCAGCCCCAGTTTTTCGACCAGCCGATGTGCATCCGCATACGCCGCCAGGCCACGACGTCCGGATGCCAGAGCAATCAGCTCCGCCGCCGAGCTTTGATTCAACGCACGTTTCATATCTTTTGACCTCCGCAAAGAACGACGGCCCGTTCGCGCGAGCAGCCGTGATGAAATCACAACTGCCCACCGTTCGCTGCGTCGGTCGATGTGACCGACGCAGTTTGGCGCAGTCATCTTCGCTGCTCCCGTGTGCGCCACCGACGCGCGCAAGGAAAAAACAACGCTGCATTTGGTGTGTCGCAACGACGCAGGAAACTCGATTCCGCAAAACTACGTCGGTGGGGGGCGACCAAAGCAGCGTGGCAAACAATTCAACCCGGGGTTCTGTGGATCCACTTTCACACCGATTCAACGGATTATGAACTCGAATCATGGACTTCTGTGCCGTAATCACCCTTCCACAGGAGCATCAAAATCCGTCGTTGCTGGAAAACTGTTTGCCGTCTTTTTTGAATTTGGTTTTTCAAGAGCCCCGTGTTTCGAATGCCGAAACGTGATGTAGTGACGACAACCCGCCTTGGGCTGGCCAAGTTCGAATCGGCGTTTTCCAAAATAAGCGCCAGAAGATTGATGGTGCGTTAGAGGGATTTTTGCGAAACAACATTACTTGACGACAGGATTTGCCGTTTGCCGTATGATGCGTATCTCGTTGCGAGTTTCGCCAATCACGTTTCAGTTTATTGCTTAGGAGCACACGATGCGGATCCAACTCACACTGCTGATCCTGCTCGCATTTTTCACATCTCATGTAATTGCTGCCGAGGAGGAACCCGACGAATCCACGGCAATTGCCAAGCTTGTACTGCTGGGCGGGCACTTTTGGGATGGATCAATAGGACATCGGATAGTTCGCAAAGAGTCCGTATGGTTCAACGAACTGACAGGCGACGAAGTCAAGGCACGCAACTCGATCTGTGTCGAATTTGGAGGCAGCGAAGAGATCGATGATGAATCCCTGCGTCTATTGAAGGAAATTAAAGATCTGAAATTGGTCGACCTCGATCATTGTGAACAAATAACGGACAAGGGAGCTTCAGCGATTGGGAGACTGTCGAGTTTGACTTCACTTCGCGTCTGCAACACCAGTATTACAGATGTGGGACTGAAAGCGCTGAGCGAACTTAAGAATCTTGTTGAGCTTGATCTCAGCGGCACTCTGATTACGGACGTCGGCCTAACGGAGTTGAGCAGAATTCACCGCTTGGTGGCTCTCGATTTATCGAATACAAAGGTCACGGACGCCAACCTAAGAGAACTGAATAGTCTGACCAACCTGCACAGGATTGAGCTTCGAAATACCAACGTCACGGATGCAGGCATAAAAGAATTGACCGAATTGACCAATCTCGAAACGGTGATTCTCGACGGCACCAAATTGACCGGGGAGGGTTTTGGCGGTTGGAGCAGATTCAAGAATCTGAAAACTCTCTCTCTCAATGACTCGCAGATAAATGACGTCGGCCTCACGGAAGTCAGTAAAATCCAAAGCCTCTCAAGCTTGCAACTCAGGCACACGAAAGTCACCGACACTGGCGTTGTTGCATTGAGTAAACTCGTGCTGCGGCATCTCCAAATCAATGATAACCAGATCTCCGATGTCAGCTTGACGGAATTGGGCAAGATCGACACCCTCGAATGGATTGATCTCGCGAACACCAAGATCACTGATGCTGGTGTAAAGGAACTACTCAGACTCAACAATCTCGAAATGATCAACGTTGGTGGAACGTTAATCACGGATATCGGGTTAAAGGAGCTGTGCGAATCCAAGAGTGTGAGGCATATCACACTCAAACAAGCGAACTGCACCGAAGCAAGTCTCACGGAACTTCAGAAATCTCGACCGGACGTATGGTTCAACGTGGATTATTACTAGTAAGTGAGACACGGCATTTTGATTCAGGCCCGCCAAGCAGGAAACGACGCTGGTGAACCTCTGTCCGGTCCGACACGCCGACGCATCGAACACACCAGCGCCAAACTGCCTTGGTCACGTCGACTGAAGCAGCGAAACACCTGTCTCCAGCGACGCGTCGGTCGCCCAGACCGAGGCGTCCAGCGTAGTTCGCTCACTGCGCTGGTGTGCGCCACCGACGCACGCCAAGGGACAAATCAATCGAGATAAGAGAGGAAGTCGATTCATTGCATCAGCTCTGATCGTCGCCATTGTGGTTCCGCGCAGGTCAGAAATGGTTTTCGCATTAACCCAACTCCCCCTCCTTGGCGAAAAAGCACCGTGTTTTCGGGGTTTTTGGGGTATTGTTTCTCACTACATTGGTTTCAAATTGATTTTGTCGGCAAATTCAGGCTCAGTTTGTTCAGCAGGATTTGTTGGTGATCTGTCGGTTTCGAAACGCAGCGAGTGCGGATCTCCAGGCCAGATTTTGTCGGCAGGACGACATCCATCCAATGGATCTCGGACAGTTCGTCCAGCACGCGGCGGGGCTCGTTGCCGAGGCCCGCTTTGATGCAAAGTTGCCCGAGCGATTTCCAAAGCACGTATGCGATGAAGCACACAAAAATATGAGCCAGTACTCGATCTTCTTTCTGATGCCAGATCGGACGAATCGATAGATCGCTTTTCTGAATTCGAAACGCGGCCTCGGCTTCTGTCAGCTGGATGTACGCCTTCCAGAGTTCTTCGTCTGACCAGCCTGAGACGTTCGTGCGAAGCAGGTAGCAGCGAGCAGTTTTCGGATACCATTGTTCGGCGATGTAAAGTTCGCTGGAAGGGTTGAGCAGTCTCGCAATGATGAGGATGAGCGAACTGACGTCCCACGGAACCTGTTCACGTCCTGCCGGGATTGCCTTCTGCAAAAACGTGTCGAGCTGCAGCATGCGAATCAGATGCAGCGCGAGCCAGGCAAACACCCGCTGCCTTGGACCTCGCCTGGTTCGATAAGATTCGACGAACGCCCAGTACGCTGTTCGCTGTCCGTTTTCTTCTTTGAAGTACTGTCGGATAAACATGGCGAGGATCTTATGCCCCGATTTCGTACCCGCCAGAGATCTTCTTCTCACTCCATCGCGTTTCAGATTTCAAAACACGGCTGTTTTCAATTTTCATCGCCCAATACACGGCAAACTTTGTTCCCCCGGTCGCACTTTGTTACACTTCTGGGGAAGTTGGGGTAACGCCGCTGGGTGTGGCCAGAAACTTTTGCCGGCAGTGGTCGCAGCAAAAGTAGAAGGTCTTGCGACCGCGCATCAACCGATCAGACATCGTTTGGTCTCCTCATAGCCAGCCATTCGTAAATCCCGCGCGACGTAACCCCGTGACGAGGTAGGGGCAACGCCGCGTCAATTGCCAGAGCAAGCCCGAGCGGAAGTTCTCACACGCCAACACGACCGGTCCCAGGTTGATCCCGAAGTGGTACGCCGAGGTCCAGCCGGACTTGCCCTCCGACTTGTGCGGAAAGGTCAAATTGAAGCTACACTTCAAGCAATACTTGCCCGTAATCTCTGGGTAGACCTCTTTAAAATGTCGAATTGTTGGCAGCACGATCTCCGGGGCAAAGGGCAGCGAGGCGACCACGGCCCACGGGGCAACGGTCCCGTCGTCTGGGCCGTCCGGCACACCTCGGGCCATGTAATCGAAGAAACGGCGCTTGACGTCCGCGACCTGGCGCACCGTCCGACCGGGTCCATCACTCGCGCTCAACCCCCAGAAGAAGGGGCCGTAGCCAACAAAGGCGTGCGGGTTATGAATCGCGTACTGCTGCTGCACGTGAGTCGCGCGCCGGCTGTTCTCGAAGTAGTCGCTGCCCTTGCCGCGCATGAAGACATCCTGGATCCCCCGGAAGTCGATCCACAGATGCGAGTATTGATGGATGAATAGCGAGCCGCCATACAGGAACTCGTGGCCGTAGAGTTCCCGCCACTGGTAGGTGGAGGCCCAGGCCTCATAACTGTCCGCTGGCAGTGGGTACGTGGGCGAACCGAGGCCCAGCGCGTACAGTAGTAGCGCCTCGTCGTAGCCTTTCCAGCGGTACCTCAAAAAGCCGCGTTCAGGCTTCCACCCGTGGGTGACTGCCGCGCCCCGGTTTTGGGCCCACTGCCAATCGGCTCGGCGGTAGAGCGCATCGGCCAACGTGCGGATCTCCAGCTCAGCCTCATCATCCTGATCAAAATAGCTGGCGGCGGTGAGCATGCCGGCCAGCAGAAAAGCCGAATCGATTGTGGAAAGCTCACACCGACCGGCCCGCCGACCGGTCTGCATGTCGAGAAAGTGGTAGTAGAAACCCTTGTAGCCCGTCGCATCCGGGTCCGTCCCCTGGAGACTCGTCCAGAAGAACCGTAACACCGCCAGTGTTCGCTCGATCGCTTCCGTACGCGTCATCCACGCGCGCTCGACGCCAACTGGATAAGCTGCCAGTGCAAATCCAACGGCGGCGATGCTAGCGGGCGCATCTCGTTGAGTCTTGTCCGCTACCAGGCCGTTCACCGGATTAGTCTGGTGCAGGAAGTATCCGAAGGCATCCCGCTGTAGCGAGTCCAACATCTCTTCACTGCCGGCTGGCTGATTCGGGCCATTCGCCCGGTGTCTGGACGTGATTTGATTCACCCCAGTTTCAGCGGCTTCTTCCCGAGGGGATTGTCTCTGGCGTTTGTTATCCACAGCAGGATCCAGACGTGCCTTCCGGCTTGGCACCGCTGGGTGTGGCCAAAAACTTTTGCCGACAGTGGTCACTGCAAAAGTAGAACGCCTTTCCATCGCGTTCGGCGTGGATCGCGGTGGCTTCGTCCACGGACATGCCGCAGATGGGGTCTTTGCTTAGAGATTTCGTTTCATTCATGGTCATGTTCCTTTGTTGATGGTTGTTGACACTGTTCTTTGATTCTGGCTTTCACATTGCCTGTCCCCGACGTTCCCTGCCATGTGAGATTTTATGATGGCGTGCGCGGCACATGACCTCAATCGCTTCAGCTTGAATCATGTCAACACGTCAGGCGTTGCTTCGGGAAAATCAGCTCCACGTGATACTGCCTCCCAATGAATAAACTCTTCACGCAGTTCGTCGAGCTTTGCGATCGCACCATCGTAGGCATCGTTGCCGAGCAACAGATGGTGCGGTGGATTGGCCGATTCGACAGCCGCCACGATCGCTTCGGCGGCACGGACAGGATCGCCTGATTGATGGCCTGAGATAGCTCGCAGTTGACGGATGTTCTTGTCTGCCGTGTTCGCATAGTCTGCGATCGGATGCTTTGTTTCGTTGGCTGAGCGTCCGGCCCAATCCGTTCGAAAGCCGCTCGGTTCGACAAGCATGACCTTGATCCCCAATGGTTCCACTTCTTGCCAAAGTGCCTCCGACAAACCCTCGACGGCATACTTCGTCGAATTGTAATAGCCCAACGCCGGGAATGAGCGTAATCCGCCGATCGAAGAGAGATTGACGATGAAACCCGTGCGGCGTTTTCGCATTCCGGGCAGTACGATATGAATCATTCGACACAGTCCAAAGACATTAACATCAAACATCTTTCGGACTTCCTGCTCGTCGCTTTCCTCCACGGCGGCGAAGTAGCCGATGCCCGCATTGTTGACCAGCACATCAATCTCGCCATAGTGCTCTTCAGCATCTTTGACTGCTGCTTCAGCTTGTGACCTGTCAGTCACATCCAGCTTGAGAACCAAAGCGTCTCCAAGTTCGGCAAGGTCACGAACATCATCGGGGTCGCGAGCAGTAATGACTACTCGATATCCCAGGTCAAGAACATGCTTCGCGATCTGCCGTCCAAATCCAGTCGAGCATCCAGTGATGAACCAAACTGGCTTCGCGGAGTGTTTGGTGTTTTTTGTTTTTGATGTCATTCGTATTCTTTCCTTATTTTGTAACCATTGAACCGATCTCACTGACCTGACAGTGCATCCGGTGGGCCACTTCCGAGTTTTCAATAGAAATTACTGTATGATTGTTGCCGCTGTTCAGGGAAAAACAGAGCGTGAGGTTCCTCTGCCCGTCGATTCTATTCATCGCCTTAGCTTCGCTCGAAAAGACGACGAAGAACGATTGGCCAGGTATCTTGCGGAGATGGCTTCATTGTTTTGTCTCAAGGACTTCGATTAGCGCCTTCATTTCGGCGATCTCTTTGCGCTGCGCTTCGATAATGTCGTCCGCGAGCTTCCGAATACGCGGATCGGAAATGTGTGCGCGCTCGCTCGTCAGAATCGCAATCGAATGGTGCGGGATCATCGCCTTCATCCAGGAGTGGACGTTATCCACAGCAGGATCCAGACTCGTCCTCCGGCTCCGCACCGGCGGGCGTGGACAGAAACTTCTGCCGACAGTGTTCGCTGCAAAAGTAGAACGTCTTTCCATCTCGCTCGGCGTGGATCGCGGTTGCTTCGTCCACGGTCATTCCACAGACGGGGTCTTTGGTTACAGATTTCGTCTCGTTCATGGTCGTGTTCCTTTGTTGTTGGTTGTTGATACTGTTTATTGATTTCGGTCTTTGCCGACAGATTGTTCCTTATCGCTCAGCGAGCCTTGCTCTCCGGCTTTATTCTGAGGGTCGGTTTTGATTCTCAGCAGTCGCGCGTTGACCGCTACGACCACGGTGCTCGCGGCCATCAGCCCCGCACCCACTGCGGGGCTTAGTAGAACGCCCCAGGCGTAGAGCGCACCGGCGGCCAGCGGAATGGCGACCACATTGTAGCCCGTGGCCCAGACGAGATTTTGAATCATCTTTCGATAGGTGGCGCGCGAAAGTTGCACAATGGCCACGACATCCAGCGGATTGCTCCGTACCAGAATTACGTCGGCGGTTTCCACCGCCACATCCGAGCCCGCTCCAATGGCAATGCCCACATCAGCCTGAGCCAGTGCCGTCGCATCGTTTACTCCGTAGCCGGTCATGGCCACCAACACGCCTCGCGACTGGACTTCTTTGACTTTGGCCGCTTTGTCTTGCGGCAGGACTTCGGCGAAGTATTCATCCAGTCCGACCTGGTCGGAGACCCATTTGGCCGTCGCTTTGTTATCACCGGTGAGCATCGCCTCATTGACGGAACTCTCGCCCTTCACAATGACACCATCCGCGGGAGCTTTCTCACCCGGTTTGATCAGGACCCGGTCATCCACTGCCAGCTCGCTCAGCGGCACGTCCTTCACGCTGCTGTCGGGCATGAGTTTATGCGCGTCGGAGGGCATGAGTTTGGCCAGTTCCTCCAGTGCCCTTGAGGCACCCATCACCGACTTCATCTCGATCCAGTGCCCCAGCAGCATGAAGTCGACCAGGGTGGCCAGCTCCCAGAAGAACATCTTTCCGGTCAGACCGAACACCACGGCGCTGCTATAAAGATAAGCCGTCGTGATGGCGACAGCGACCAGCGTCATCATCCCGGGCTTCCTGGATTTTATCTCGTTGTACAAGCCTTTGAGGAATGGCCAGCCGCCATACCAAAAAACCGCAGAAGAGAACCCTAACAGGACGTAAAGGTCGCCCGGAAAATGAACGGCTTCACGCAGCCCCACCAACTTCTGGAGTAGCGGCGAGAGGACGAGAATCGGCAAAGTCAGTGCCAACGAGATCCAGAACCGATTCCGGAAGTCCGCTGCCATGTGGGCGTGATGATCGGCGTGGCCTTGATGTTGATCAGAGCCGTGGCCTGACATCCGGGATTCGACTTCCAACCAATTCTGCTTGTCGTGCCCTTGCGGACGCTCCTCTTTTTCATAGAGGGCGTATGCCTTCCTGGCCACCGCGTCTGGGGCTGGCTTTAATTCGGACTTGCTCCTGGTTGCGGGTTCTTTCATAGGGGATCTCCGATTCATCTCTCTGATTTATCTAACATCATGCGTCGCTTCCTGGTGTACGAAGTCCCCAATTATAGAATCCCGCGATTAACGCCCCTGCAAACCAGCCAGGAATAAACGTGGTGCTTATGTTTCCGTCAGGCGGTGCAAGCTAATTGTTCCGCAGCAGCAGCCCGCTTTGTCGACAACGGGTAGACTCGTAGCTCGATGCGTGTCGAGTTTGCGCCGAGTTTCGTCAATTGACTCTTCTATGCCGCAGCAGGCAGACGCCGGGCGCATAATCTCCTCAACCGGACATGTCATCTCGACTTCTCCTTAGAATTAGATGGATTAACCAGGGAACTGGACGATCGGGAACTTCAAAAACCAGCTCATCAAACTGACGCCGCCTCTTTCATAATTTTGACAATCGTGTCTTCCACTTCCTGCGCAACCTCTTTCAGTTGCGGGACGTTGAACATCGCTAGCAGCGTCGTTGCACATTGGTTCCCTTCCATCGTTAAAAGCTCACTTCAAAGGGTGTCACCGCAAACGAAAAAAGCCGACGTGATCGAATACCCCCGAAAGGAATTCAAACACGTCGGCTTACTCTTTAACGAGCCCCCTGACGCTGCCAGGTTGCTCCTTATTTAGTCGTCCGATCAACTCAATCTTCAATCCACATGCATGCAGACTGACCCATTGTCAGGCGGAACCCAGTCTATCGAATGCCATCCGGGAAAGCTACTCGCTGGATACTCCTGGGTTCTAGCGTAAGCGATTCACGGCGGGTGGAAGTCGAATTGGTGTGGCACCTGAGACGAATCCAGGTCACGTTGTGTCTGCGCATCGAACTGACTGCTTATTGAGAAACGGCTCACACAGGCCGGGTGTATTCAACGAGTTCGTATGCGCCACGGTCTTCGCGGCGCACGATGTTCCAGTCCACTTCATTAAAGGCCGGAAAATACGCATCGCCTGCAAAGTCGCCCTTGATGTAACTGAGCAGCATCGAGTCGGCCAGATCGATGGTCAGTGCGTAGATCGACGCTCCGCCCGCGACGAATACCTTCGTGTCGTGTTCTCGCGCCCGTTCGATCGCCTCGTCCAGACTTGAAACGGCCGAAGCGTTCTTAAATGGGCCACGCCCGCGAGTGATCACATAACAATAGCTGCTCGTAAGCGTTGGTCCGAAGATCTCGAAGGAGCGGCGTCCCATGATAAGCGTCTGGCCTGCTGTCACTGTGAGGAAGTGTTGATACTCCTCTGGCACATCCCACGGCATTCCGTCGCCGCTGCCAATGACGTGATTGTTGGCCATTGCAGAAATGATAATCATGCTGTTCTCCCTGACGATGGGTTTGAGCGTCGTTCTAAAGTTGCAGTTCGACCAGGCACTGGCAAAGCTATACCATGAGCCAGCACGGGACGCACACGGTCGACGCCGTTCTCAAGAGTGTTTCGCGCGCTTGGTATCGGGATTGTTTCTGTGTTCAATATTGGTGCCCATGTTTGCGATTTCCTTTCTCTCCATAGACCAGCGTATGCATTCTGAATGCTGCCTGGCATTCCGAAGTGACTGTGGGGCACCAATTTCATCTTGGTCAGCATGGCCAGCATGCGAGACACCGCGAAAATGCTGGCGATGATGCCGCCCGCTGTGGCCAGCATGGCCCGGATCACCGTAAACCAGACCGCGTATTCGCCCAACGCCGGTCGAGACGATCAGCGCGGCGGAAAGGAACGCCAGGGGAAACAGGCTTCCGGTCATCTCCGCCATCTGGCCGGTCAGCGCGAAAATCCCGGCACCGATCATCACGCCGGTGCCCAGGGAGATGGCGCCGACGAGCGAGAGGCTGTCCGCCTGGTAGTTCGAAGTTCTGTCTTGTGTATTCATCATATTGATTGTCGCGTTTGGATTTTGCTTTCCGGAATCTGCACAAACGGCGGGATCGGACAATCCAGCGTGTCGGCGATGGCGCGGAGCAATTCGGCTTCGCGTTCCTGGATCAAGCCATCCGCGCCGACGACCTGAACGCAGGCTTCGAGAAGATTCTTTTTGATCTGCGGCGCGGCCAACGCCAGATGATCGAGTGCGGTATCCAATTGTTCCAGCCCGGACTTTTCGCGCGACAGGAGCTGCAGCCCGTCGGCCTTCGCCCGCAGATGGGGCGCGCCCGCCTCGAATGCCTGTTCGATCGCGCCCGAATTACTGCTGCTGACGTTCGCCAGCGCCGACAGCACAACGCTGCAATCCGGCACGAGCGGTTTGATCGAGTGGTATTGAATGGAGGTCGGGCGGATTTCGCCCGACTGCGACGCGAGGTGGCGGCGGACGATTTTCTGGAGGACGAATTCAAAGATTTCAATCTGCCCGTCGCTTTCAATGAGCCCTTGCAATGCCTGGCTGAATTGCTCGAACTCGTCGGGCCGCAGTTGACGCAGCGCGGGCAACGCGAGGTTCACGAGCGGCAGCCGCGCACGCGAAGCGATAAACGAGACTTCCAGCCACATCGCGGCGGTAACTTCGCCCACCCTCGGCGCGAGTCGTCGGCCAAGTTCCGCGAGTTGCTTCGCGCGCAAGCTTTCGTCCGCGCTGAGGAGCATTGCGTAGATGAGCGCGGTCGCGTCAAGCGGTTCGCGAGCGGCGGCCTGTAGCTTTTCCGAGAATGAATTCCGCAACTCCTCGGCGTAGCGCAGGTGCAGCGGCGTTGGCTTGCCCAGATTGGGAAGCACGGCTCCCATCATAACGGCGTTGGTGGCGAATCTGGTGTCGCCAGCACTCGCGCCGGGCATCCCGGGAATCGGTGGAAACGCAGATCGTGATGACGCTGGTTTCGCCGCCTCGCGCGCCGATTCTGCTGCAACCGCCGCGAC
>Ga0209390_10010698_pt1 | contig 10685 bp, 7 predicted proteins | sample BON01_FD_187212 | JGI IMG/M metagenome (GOLD analysis project Ga0209390, IMG submission 187212) | Freshwater microbial communities from Lake Bonney liftoff mats and glacier meltwater in Antarctica - BON-01 (SPAdes) (version 2) | ecosystem: Environmental > Aquatic > Freshwater > Ice > Glacier... | reverse complement strand
TGCCGCGTGCGTGGGGCGAAGGGCATAATGCTTGCCTTCGAACTCGAAGCGGTACCACTGTCTTTCATAACTTGTCACGAGGTCCTCCCGAGGAAGAGCCCCCAGCGGGTCCGTTTCATTGTTAGTCCCTTTGGCGGGGGAATACAGAAGCAATGCCACAGGCATGGCATCGGGGTGAGCGGTGTTGTGATCATCCATGATGTTTCTCTCTCCAGCGGTTACTGGATCACGAGCCCCCAAAGACCAGGTTTCCCCGTTCTCTTAAGACTCACGACTTGCCCTTGCCAGATGGCGTGAGGCCACATCTTTCCCTAGGGCACCCGGCTCGTAAGAAGCGGGTTGCCGCATAGCCAGCTAGGTACTGACAGCTATGACTCCTGATGCTGGAATAAGCCTAAATGGGACCAGTGACAGGCTGCGCTTCGTTATCCGAAGCCGATTGTGGGCCGGCTCTGATCTCCGATTTTCTCCGGCACATCGCTCGCATCAAACCTGAAGAGTGCGTCACCTTCGAACTCGTGACCTGCGGCGCGTGTCACCATGCTGTCATACATCTTCTCGAAAAGCTTCCTCATGTAACGCCCGTTGCCGCTGTCGCCACTTGTCTGGTTTCTATTCAAGTGAGCAAAAACTGCTTCTCGAACCTCGTCAGACACCTCGATCTGCTTGTCACGCGCTGTGGTTAAGAAGATCTCCAATAACTCGTCTTTTGAGAAGTTGGGAAACAGAACGTGTTCGTCGAAACGCGACTTTAGACCTGGGTTGCTCTCCACAAAAAACTTCATATCCTCCCGATAGCCTGCGGCGATAACAGCGAAACCTCCACGATTGTTTTCCATCTCTTGAACGAGTGCAGTGACAGCCTCTTGCCCATAGGAGCCGGAGTTTCCTCCCGCAGAATGAGTGAGCGCGTACGCTTCGTCGATAAACAGGACCCCACCCATCGCCTCTTCGATTTTCTTCTTCGTCTTGATGGCAGTCTGACCGTGATACTCGGCCACGAGGTCAGACCTCCCCACCTCGACAAGGTGGCCTCGCGGGAGCACTCCTAGAGCCTGGTACGCGCGGGCAAGGAGCCGTGCGACCGTGGTTTTGCCCGTGCCGGGGTCTCCCGCAAAAATCAGGTTGAGATTAAGGTCAACGCTCGGCCGGCCCTGCGCGTCGGTAACAACCCGTGCCCTCATTCGGTCTATCAGCTTCCTCACATGGATTTTAACCTCGTCGATACCGACCAGACCATCAAGCTCCTGAAGCACGTCTTGAATAGTCACGGCTTTCTCGCCGTATTCAAGATTGTCGGGCACATCAGAGACCTGGAACTCTTCAATTTCGTGGTCCTCAATCACGCCATCCTCCATGGCGCGGAGGGACATCAGCTCATACATTCGCAGGAACAGCTTTCTTGCGTAACGGCCGTTGCCGTTTGCCCCACTGGTTCGGTTCCGCGTGAGGTGCCGGGACACGGCCGCGTTGACATCTTTCGTGACGCGGATGCCGTGCTCAGTCGCCAGAAGACCAACGATCTCAACCAGTTGGCTTGCCGAATAATCATCGAAATGAATCGTAGCGGTGAAGCGAGATTCCAGGCCAGAGTTGGCTCTCAAAAATTCCTGCATTGGCTCGGTGTACCCAGCAGCAATAACCGCAAGATTGTCGCGGTTGTTCTCCATGTTGGAGACCAAGGTGTTGATCGCTTCTTGCCCAAAACTCCCGTGTGATGCACTCAAAGAATAGGCCTCGTCGATGAACAGGGTGCCTCCCAGAGCCTCGTCGAGTCGCGCGTCCGTCTTTTGTGCTGTTTCACCCACAAACCGGCCTACTAAATCCACCTGGGACGTCTCCACCAGGTGACCTTTAGAGATGAGTCCCAGCTCCTTATATAGGCGGGAAATGATCCTCGCGACGGTGGTTTTGCCGGTTCCTGGGTTTCCGGTGAAAATGAGGTTTAGGCCTGAGTGTGGCGGTGTTGCACCCTTCTCACGCATTTTTGCATTGACCTTTTGTTGTTGCACGAGCGTCTTCACCCGTGCTTTCACCGATTCAAGTCCGACGAGAGAATCAAGTTCCTTCACCACCTCGTCCAGTGTCTCCTGGTCTACGTCTTTGTCCTTGTTGCTCATGTCGCTCACCCGCGGTCCGGCAGTAACTAAGGCTTCACCACTCAACCCGAGCTCAGCGACCAGCTCACGGATCGAATCTTCAGAGCTTGATTCGCCTAGCGCTCTGTCGATCCAATACCGCGCCCTCTCCGTAACGGCGATATGTTGCGAGTCGCCTTTGGAGACTTTCCCCCCCACCAAGAGTTCGCGCAACAAGATGTGGGCATTGACGCGCATCGTGTCTCTACCCTCGAATTCTGGACACGAGGGCTGTTGGAGCCAGGCAACTGCTACGTGAAGCTCCACAACACGATCGTGGCTCAAACTTGCGGCAAGTTCAAAAGATTTCTGCTCAATGGGATGCAACATTTTTGGGCGCCTTTGTTAGAGGGAATAGTACTTTCTAGAAGAGTTCGCTAATCAGGGTTGTGCCGCTCTCCTTGAGCCTCTTAATAGCAATCCGGAGGAATATGGCGTTCTCAACCTCGAAGTAAGAGAGGAACTCTTCGAACGGTTTGCCCGGGTAAAACGAAAGACTCAGGCCACTGCCTCCAGTGGATAATTTGATGTTTTGCCAGGGAACGACCGCTATCTCCGGGGCGCGCCAAAATTTGGGTATTGACACAACGAGCCCTCGGTCCACAAGCTGGACAGGCCCCATCGGTATCTTCTTACCTCCAGCCAACGCTTCGCCCCACTCAAACAAAATTTCGTTTCCGACAGCAATAATCAAACGGTCGACAAAGGCGTTGAGGGTCTTTGCGCTAGGTGTCGCGATTCTCATAGTCTCCGAGCGATTACCCACCTGGATACCAAAAGAGTCACCGCCCACTAGCTTCACGCGTCTAATCTGGTCGAGGGACAGGAAACGGTTACCGTATTCGACACCATCTGGGGATATGCGCAGATGGCCCGCTCGACTTTTTGACTCCCACGTAACTGATTTGCGCCAGCCTGAATTGTTCTTCTGACTATGGGGCCTCTTGAGGTCGAGGACTTCCTCGAGCCTTTCCAAGTATTGGTGAGCGTCATCTGCGACGTTGCGCTCTTCCCGAAAAGCGTCCGCGACACACTTAACAAGCTTCAAAGATGCTTTTGTATGTCCACCGTCGTTATGCAAGCTGATGGCGATCTGGAAAGCGTCGCTCGCAAGAGCGGCCGTGGGCTGATGCTTGAGCTTCTGGCTTCGACGACACAGCTGGATTGGTTGGGCCACAGCGTCCCACGCATAAATCCCATCGACCATCTCAGAGACGTATGTGCCAAAGCTCTGTGCTTGCGCCGAAGAACCAAGAAGTCTGTAACAGGCCGCGACCTGTTCACCGATCTCCTCTTGGCGGGCGAGTAGTTCAGCTGTCACGGTCTTCTCGTATGCGTCCACAAGAGAAATCAGGACTTTTGGTGCTTTTTTAGCCCCGCCGTCAATACGGTCTTCGAGCAGAGAGGTCAAAATTGCGGACTGCTCCCCCACCGGGAGTTCGTTGAGAATCCCTGCGAGCAGCCGGGCATGGTCCTTTTCGACCAAAGCGAGTTTTTCCTGGACCTGAGCAATATCTTGCACAAGGGGCCAACCGGCATCTTTACGGTCCTTGTTGACTTGAGCAAGGACGGATGTGTCGTCAATTGCGACAACGGCATCGATGGCATCAGAGAAGATGTCCCCAAACGAGACATGCCGGACGAGAGCCGCGAGAGAGGGTGGAAGCAGAGTCACCATCAAGTTTGCACGAGCGAGCGCTGGCATATCATCTAACGCCGCGCCCGTAGTGAAGCCGTCCTCAAGTGCGGCCTTGGCCGCATCAGTCTGCTGCGGAGTCACACCGGACAGCCACCGCAACTCTTCTCCAAGACGCATCTTCATGGTGACAAGGTGGGTGTGTGCTTTTTGTGCTTGTTCCGTATTGCCCATCAGTCGGGCACGGGACAGTAAATCGTCAAGCTTTTCTCGGTCGTCGAAAGGGTTAGCTCCCAGCGCATGAAACGCGTTCTCGCGCAGCATTAGAAGACGGGACTCTGACGGACAACTGCTCGGCCGAGGATTAGCACTGCCCCTGCCTAAACGCCCACGTTTGTCGTACTAAGGAAGAAGTTTTCGTCAACGGTCTCCTGGTCAGGCCACAAATTCTGCAGAGCCAAAACCGCTCGTATGAGTCTTTCCTGATCTTTCGAAGAGATAGCTGCTTTGCCCGCCGAAGCAAGCCTCTCGAACTCAGTTTTGTCGGAGAAATTTTGCGACCTTTTGATAAGCCGGTGAAAGTGCGCGGCGAGGTTCTTGAAATCGGAAAACCAAATATAACTAAAAAGGTCTTTTAGCTCGCTGTAATGCTCGTCAAAGTAGTCAACTGAGTCGACGAGGTCTTCGTCAAGCGCCGAGAAAAGGAGGTCGATTTTTTGCTTCGCCTTTTCTGAGGCTATTGGCTCGATGTCGGTCGCATAGTGTTGTTTCAGGTTCGCGAGCTTAATACGGAGCATTACCCCCGGGTTTTCCTTCGTTACCGCAGCAAGCGTTTTCAGCGCCTGTAAGTTCAGCTCGCGTGCTGCCTGGATTGATTCCACATCGCCGTCACGGATTGCTTCTCCCGCAGCGCTCAGCCTTTCGATTGCGTTGCCGAGGTCGGGGTGCGCAATAACTTCGTTGAATTCGTGAATACGGTGAGACGTGCGGTCCAGTTGACGTTCAACTTCCTCGCCGGCAGACTCGAAATTTTGCTCGTCATCCTCACGGGAGTAAAGGTTGCGCATCGCTGAGTTGAAGGAACCTTGAATTGCAGGTACTTCGACATCAAGGAAAATTTCCCCTGACTCTTTCACCGTGTATTGACAAACAATTGCAGACCCGACACCAATTTCCCCCGAGTCAAAGTCGGCCCCAGAAATCTTCAACATCCCTACCGGCCTGTTGTCTTCCACCGGCGCATCTATTTCACCTTCCCACAATCTTAATCGAATGGCCCTCGCCTCTCCTGCCTTGACGGCTTCGAGTGCCTTCACTTCAAACTGACCAGACTTGGGAAGTGGCTCTCCCGCTTCCACGAGGGACAAAAGCTTTGCATTCCCGCGGCTATCTTGAACTTGGAGGCCCACCCGGTGTGACGCAGGAACCGAGTCAATAACTGCAGCTGTCCTCTTGATAACAAAATGTTCGGCTTCCACCTTTATTGGCAAACCAGAAGCATCAACAACCTCGAGTCGGAAGTTGTTATCTCCGGCGTTAGGCAGGTCAAGTTTCAGCTCAAGATTGTTTTTCAGAGACAGCCGTCCCGAGACCCAGCCGTTGTCGAGATTTGAAAAACTGATTTCATAGCCTTCGACATCGGCGGAAAACTGCACGAGCACCAGGGTCCTTTTGTCTGCTGTGCGATTCTCGTATTTCAAGACAAGTCCCAGATCAGTGTTACCGGTGGACGGTTTTGCCGGCTCAACAGGAGCATCTTCCCACTCAGTAGATTCCGCAAAAATTGCCGCACCCTCAGAGACGGCCGTCATGGGGTTCACTTCGGTGCTTCCTTTGATTCCTAACTCCTGCACCACTCGCTCACGCAGTGGTGCGTAGTGTGTGGGCCCGCCAACAAACACGATGCGTTCCACTTGGTCATGCTGAAGGTGTGCATCAGACAGAGTTTTCCTGGTCGCCTCTACAGCTTCGAGCACCCGCGGCTCAATGAGAGTGTTGAGAGTCTCCCGGAACAGTGGAATATGCAGATACACATCGGTGCCTCTCTCGTCCCTCGTTGCGGCTTGTTGTTCGTCGAGAGCAATCACGGATTCTTCCCTCGAGGATAATTCGATTTTGGCTTTCTCGGCAGACCACGCCGCTGCCCGCAGTAGCGCCTTGTATTTATCCGAGGCCGAGAAATTGTCAGGCAAATCAAAATTCTCTTTCAACCAAGGTTTAACAACGTTGTCAACAAGAATCCGATCAAAGTCGCGGCCCCCCAGCATCTGAACACCCCCATGCCACTGAATAGTGACCCGCCCGTTGGTGCTTTCCGCGATCGCTATGTCCAACGTGCCGCCGCCCAAATCGAAAACAAGAAAGGTTCCGTTGTCATTGTTTCCCCGCATGACACTCATGACCGCAGCAACCGGCTCCTGCATCAGTCGGACCCGACCTATCTTGGCTTTGTGAGCCGCATTCATCGTCGCCTCTCGTTGCATCGTATTAAATGCAGCGGGAACGGTGATGACGGTGGCGATGTCGCCACCCTTGCGGGTTTCTTCTGGAAGGTAAGCAAAAAGCGCTTTCAACACCTCAGCGGAACACTCCTCTGCCGTGAGCTCCTTTTCCCCTTCGCTTGTGGCTACACGTACGGGCGTTCTGCTCCCTAAAATGCGTTTGAAGTGCATCGCCGATGAACCTGGGTCACGGGCAGCACTTTCGTACGCGCGCTGACCGACAATCAGACCACCACGCTTGGCAAAATAAAGCGCAGACGGCGTCACGTCGTTTTGCTCGGGGCTCTTGTACGTCCGAACCGCAGTGCCATCGAACGTGCTGATTGCACTGTTAGTGGTGCCCAAATCTATTCCGACAAATGTCGTCACGGGAATTCCTTTCGAAGTGAAACTATGGCTGAGTGGAGAACCCCGCTGGGGCCCATGACGAGAGGTTCGATAACAACATCGACGAGGAGCTCGTCGGTTGGGTCAAAATCTTCAAGATTCAGAGCTGTGGCCGCCATCCCGGAATCGAAGGGTTGTCCGTCAAGGTGGACAAGACGCAAGCCCACCTCGTCAAGAGAGTCTGAGACGCGTTTTCGAAAATAGCGCGCTCTCGCAAGATATTTTTGACTTTCAGACACGTCCAGCTGAGACACTACGGTCAACAACAACGTGGACATCTTCCAGCTCTCTAAAGCAAGCGCCAGATGAGACTCCAAAATCTTTTCTGCGGCCACGGGACTCCCGTTCGATGTCTCGACTGAATCCACGGTCTCCCCCATCTCGGCCGGTTTTGTTAGGCGCTCGTAACTAAGCTAAGTTTTCATCATAAGCCACAAATTGTTCTGTCCCTAAGAACATTTTCTGCGCCGAGATAATCAGCAGAAGTGCTCTAGTCCTTAGCCTTCCGTGGACAAGAGGGGTCCAGGGAAGCCCAGGGTTGTTGTCTAAAGATGATGTGAGGAAACAACGGGAAGCCAATGAAGACTCAGGGCTTTTGGCCAGCCACACCAGAGCAATTAGCTGACCTCAAAGAGGGAGAGATTCCACTCGCTGCAACCGCAGTGACCACAGCGACTCAACAAAAAAAGCCAGAGGCACCGCGGGCAGCAGCAAGGGCTTCCGCAGCGCTAGCCGGTGCCAACCCTGCCCGGAGAGAGAAACCGTCCACCCCGACGAGGCCTGCATCCAACTTTGTAGGTTTCGGCACAGCCGTCAGGACGTCACTTTTCTCCAAGTTCGCTGACTTCGGAGGCAGAGCATCGCGGTCCGAATTCTGGTGGTTTGGTCTCTTCGTTCTACTCACCATGGCGGTCTTGGGCCAAATTGAACCTGACTTGCCTTTTCTAGCTCTCCTCATTTTTCTACTCCCTCTCATCGCGGCGGCGGTGCGAAGACTGAGAGATGCCAGTCTCACACCACTCTCGCTGACTCTTTTGATCCTCTTTGGAGGATATTTTGTTGCTCTGGCATGGAAGAGCAAGCCGTTGCCCGATGGCGAGGATAGAAGCGGGAAACCTTTGGACTCCCCAAAGTCCACGAAAACCCCGCCCCCTTCACCACCGCGTAAAAGCGGACCGACAGCGGCACCCTCAGTGGGTGGCTTCACCAGGCCGAGATGGTTGGCTTCAATCCCGAATGGGCTAATTACGCCATTGAGTTTTCTACTTGGGTCATGGATTGGGGGCGGTGCCCGCTACATATATTTAGATAACCGCGAAACATGGCGTCAACCTCGGCGGAGGACAGAATTCACGGTTGTCATGATGCTGCTGACATTGATCACCTTGGGCCTTGGATTCTCCCTCATCTCCTCACGGTGGTGGGGTCGTACCCGGAGCGCATTTCATCAATGGATGATAGGCGCCGGTCTCGCGCCCATCGGTTTTCTCGCAGTCTTTACCGCCAGTGTCCTAGCGCTCCCCCAAGAGTCAGACTCACTTGTCCCTTTCGTCCCCCTCTTGCTCGGACTTTTTGCATTACAGGCGCTCGTTGGACTTGCCGCAATCATTCCCGAAGCTGCGTTCGCCGCACCTCCTCGTGCCCTGAAATGATGGACTTCCCGAAGGGCCCCCTTGAACAGAAGAGATAAGAGATCCCGAAAGGAAAATGGGGGAGGATGCAAGTCAGCCCTCCGCATTTCTCCCTCGAAGTGCAGGAGTGGGGGCAAAGCTGAAGATGTTGCTGGCCCTCACTCGCAGGGTCCTTCTAGTCAGGGTTAGCAAACCCTCTGGCAGCAAAAATGAATTTGAAGCCGCGATTTGGGGTATCCCTACAAGACCGACCTTCCCCCGATCGACCAAGGGAAAAACTTGGAGCTCCCCGAGTTTGTTGCAGCATTCTTTTGACCAGGAAAGATGTGACAGGCCAAAGGAAAGTCACCGACGAGATGGTCGTGGACGGTGTGTAGGGCCACGGTTGTCGACACCCCGAGGGGCTCTCCGGGCGGCGCAAGATGAGCGCGCTGAAGAGGGGTGGTTCTCGCATGTGCCATGGCAGAGCTGTATACGTACTTCACGCCCATCCGGACTGCTCGAGTGCCTGCCAGGTTTTTTCGACCAGGCTGTCAATAGCGCCACCTCTTGGTTCAAGAGTTGTGGGTTGGAGATAGATGTCTCTTCTAATCTCCAGCATTATCGAGCTGACCCGGGACTCAAGCCCAAAGAATCGAAGGGGAACATACGATCCGTGAAAGGGCTGATTGTCGACAACTTCGAGCGAGGAATGGCAGGTGTGAAGAGCGTCGACGAGAGAGTTCGGCTTGTGTGGCTGCTCAAAACCGAGGCAGAGCTCGGGTCTGCGCTCATCGGAGTGGAGCTCGTAAGGCAGTGCGTGTTGGGGATAGGAATGAATGTCGATAATAAGAGCTCTCGCATGAACATCCAGAGTGCGCGCCACGAGGGCTTCTACGGCAAGAGAGTAGTGTTCGTAGAAGGCCATCAGACGCTCGCGGTTGATGGCCTCCAGAGAGCGGATTGGTTGCGCGAAACTGCCGTGGCTGTAGAACACGCCCATCCCCACCGCATTCATTTCTTCGCGTTCATCAGGGAAACGCTCCACGTCGACCACAAAGCGCGAAAGTGTGTTGACCACAACACTTGCGCTAACAGACTCACCGATACCACGAGCTAAGGAGTCGGTGTGGTGGTCAACAAGACGGTGCTGCTCAGCCTTGAGTTATATGTGGCTGATGGAAAAGGTCTTTCGGTCATCCTCTGGCACTTCACGGCCCGCATGGGGGGCCAGGACAATCACCGGGGAATCGGCGCAACGATCTGACATCTGAATCAATCTTTGTACTTCCGCCACCTGTCGCACCATGCTTCCGAGTCAATCGCCGGAAAACGCAAATCATGATGGGCAGCGATGCCAAAAACGGGAAAATAGAATTGGAAGCCATGGGGCTCGAGGCGCTCCAAGCCGGGCGCAGTGGCGAACTCACCGCCCGGATGACGAAAGCAGAAACCATCCTTGAGCGAGACCTGGAACAACACAGAGAGAGTCTGGACCACAGTGGCTGCCACATATTCCCCGCTGCAGCCCGGGTCGAAAAATCGAAAGAAATTGGGCATGCCACCGTCGATAGGTTTCTTCCACCCCAACAGTTCTGCGAGTTCGCTATTGTCAGCGCTCAGCTCGAGCAACTCGGGCGTCGGGCCTATCTCCACGTGAAGACTTCCATCGGGAGTGAGCAATGCTTGCGCATAAGGGCCTTCGGAACTCAGCGGATCAGCGTGCTGAAAAATATCCATAATCCAGCACCTTTCTGGCCTGAATAGAGATAGGTTCCGTCCCATAAAGTCAATCAGGGGAAGCCACTCGCTGCCAGTAAATGGATCCTCAAGCGCGTTTGCGCGCGCGACAGTAGCAAGCTCAACACCCTCCAGTCCTCGCACTTCGAGCAACGTCAGTTCCCGCAAGCCCGCTAGCGAAGCGAGTTTCTTGGCATGCTCCAGAGATTGAGCAACACAGCCATAGGTCAAAGCCTCTGCGTCTTTATCCTGCACGGTGAACGAATACACCTGAGGTGCGCCAGTAACCACCATGATGCCTCCTCTCCTGTGAGTTGCCCCGCGCACCCATCGGTTCACGAGTTTCGCTCACCAGAGTAAGCCTGACCGGTGACACTGATCGAATGAAGGCCCGCTTCCCGGAACCGCAGTGACAGATTTCATGCTCCTGCTGAAGATCAGGGGCGTTCGCTCCGAGCGCGCGGGACGAGAAAGAAGGCCACCTGATCGATACCTTGTCCCCAGCGAAAATCTTCCTGCACTAGGTCGAGACTCGACTTCACCAGCAACATGGCCCCAGGCAATCTCAATCGCTACAGCCGGTGGCACCGGAACCTCTGGCCGCTATCAAGCCCCGGACGCTTGACTACAGCTTCGAGTGGTGATCCGGGAATACCTCCAAACACCCGTACCG
>Ga0209390_10010697_pt1 | contig 10686 bp, 11 predicted proteins | sample BON01_FD_187212 | JGI IMG/M metagenome (GOLD analysis project Ga0209390, IMG submission 187212) | Freshwater microbial communities from Lake Bonney liftoff mats and glacier meltwater in Antarctica - BON-01 (SPAdes) (version 2) | ecosystem: Environmental > Aquatic > Freshwater > Ice > Glacier... | reverse complement strand
TTTACTTAATTGCGAGATATAACTTGGGGATTTGAATTTAAATGAGACTCACCCAAGTCGAAGGTATCTCAATTCTTCGGAGCGATAGCTTCGTATTTGATAGTTTACCAATAAAAAAAAGATTAAGATAAAGCCCTTGGAATGACGCAGAAAATGTTTTGCCAAAGGCAAAATCGGTAATAGCCCCGAATGCAGCGCAGCGAAATTCGGGGTAAGATACAGCCCCACAAATCACAAGAGTGCTAAGAGCACGACCGGTAATTACCTGCTAAAGATTGCCTTTGGCAAGGGTTCCGCAATCTCAGCAAGTTTTATTTTACTGAAAGTAGCAATCGATTACCACTTTAATTTCCTCTGCCCATACTACAATGGGCAAGCTTCGGCTTTACAATTAATTTATTAACAGTGGGTTTGCTACTAAATCTCTCGCAATGACATGCCGTCCTGGATTTTAAAAAAACGCCAAGTCAAAAACTTTTGTTTCTATTAATTTTACTTTTTGACCCTATGAGCAATCTTCGCGTCCTTAGCGCTAAAAAAATGGTTCAATTCTATAGACTTGAATCAATTCGATACCACGAATTATGCTGTTACTAATCCAGCAACAGCTTCCACTATATGTTTATCGCCTTCGATGATTTCAAAGTACGAATTGGGCGCAATACCAGAACCCAGCACGTGAACGAGTGTCAGTGCAACGTCTTCTCTGGAGATTTCTCCTATTTCGTCAAGTGATTCTCTGGCTTGGATCTTTCCTTCGCCCTCCTTATCTGTCAAATTTCCCGGTCTTACGATAGTATAGTCTACGCCGCTGTTTTTAAGGTATTCGTCAGCACTGTGTTTTGCCTTCAGGTAATTGTAAATTTTGGACTCTTTGTCTGGGTATTCAGCACCCATCGAACTTAGCATCACAAATTTCTGAATATGATACTTTTTAGCTAAGGCTACACTCCTTTTGGCACCTTCCTGATCGATGGAGATTGTCTTTTCCTCTGTGGACGATCCTCCGGCTCCGGCGGCAAATATTACGCGATTGATGTTTTCGAAGGCATGCTCAAAGTCTTTCTCTAAGTCACCTAGCACTGTTCTGATGTTTCGCTTTTCGAAATGTTCTTTTTGTGACTCCCCACGGATCATGGCTACCGGTCTATAGCTTGGTGAGTCTTGGAGTAGGTTGCAGATGATTTGTCCAGTCGAACCATTAGCACCTATCACTAAAATGTTTTGGATATTTTGTTCCATGATTTCTTCTGTCTATTTTATTCAAAAGATTCAAGAAATCTGCCACGTATCGTCCTAAGTATGAAGGGTATCATCTGGAGGAAAGATTTTCAGACAGTTTAAACGCTTATTAAAAACTGTTTAAAGTAATATCCTGGCAGATGTATTTTCGTTTTAAAAATGACGGTATCGGCTTATTTTTCTGGGAAATAACAATCTCAAATCCAGCGAAAATGCGAAGATAAATATCAAAATAAGTATAATGATCGAGAGTCAGCCAAGTAAGATAAATCAAGAAAAGTAGCCCAAAGAGCGCGATAGGATGATATTTTAAGTCTCATTCACATAAAATTAATCTTAAATTTTAATCAAATCCGATCTTAATTTTTTGGTGCTTGGAGTCTGGAAACCATGATTCCGGATTGAGATTTATTCCCAGCCAGATATTCGCTGAGGGGAAGGGTGGAGATCTCTACTTCCTTATTTTTGGAGCTTGCATGCAGCAAATGAATGCGTTCATTTTTTTCGAAAGCAAATCCTACATGCACCATATCTAGGTTATCAAGTGAAGTGGTGATCGCAATAATATCCCCAGTTTGGATAGATTTTTCCAGATTAGAGATGTTTTGCTTTGGGATGAAAAAATAGCTGCGAGTAGCTATCGTAGCTTCAGTTGCCTTGATAGCAGTAAGATTCTTTGGATCTGCGAGTTGTGGATAGAAATTTGGATTTTCCGACATGAAAGTAGGTTGGTTCGGGTAGTATACCCCGCCAATTTCTTCCGTGATATCTCGGAAAAGCCCCTTTTCGCCATTCGCATACATCCAGTCGGAGAAGTAATGCAGCCTTGAGGGATAGCTCTGGTTGCTGCCATCCCGATAGCGAATGAGTTCCAGTTCCCGCTCAAATGCCTCCATACTCGTCTCACCCTTTTGCGCCAATTGCACCAAAGCAATGACGCTCTCCAAATACGTAGTACAATCCACACCCATCAGATCAATCACCAACTGCTCCTCACCCGGCAGTTCCAAGGTCTTGGCCACATACGGCGTCCCGATAAACCACTGACCAATCTCCGCGGCAAGCTCACCACTGGTTTTATTTGTAATGTCCAATGATGAAATCCGCTCAAGACTTTGCTCCAGCTTTTGCCGACTTTCTTGGGTGCATACGGTCTGGGCTTTTGAGAAAAATGGTAGGAGAAGGAGAAATAAGATGAGGAGGGAGGATTTCAAGGTGATTGGGGTTAGATTGAATTCTGAAATTTATAATGATTTTTAGAAAAATGAAGGCTGATTAGAAAAGTAAAAATTCTGCTGAATTTGAACCAACAGCAAAGCACTGGTAATGCATTTTTGAGAAACTTCAAATAAATACTGCAAGATTGGAAACATACCCCTTTTAAAACTTAATTTTTATTCGGAGTTAACAAATCAGTTTTTTATTTCTATTGGTTTGCTTAATATTTAAACCATTATTTTAGGTAAATTTCTTCCTAGTAAAATGGATCTGAATATTTGATTCTTAAAACTAAGTTATATCAATTGCCTTAAGCGATATTTGATAATGCTTTTCGGAGTGACATGGTGATGGGGAGATTCTTGAAGAGAAGGAAGGATGGCAGCGGAACCGACAATAGAGTATGAAAAAAAATAGATTTTTATGAATGGTTTGTTTAAATTAACCTATTGCTTAATTTTGTCTTGAGAAGAAAAGCACAACTGATCAGAATTTCCGATGATGGAAAGAAGGCTTTCTACCTGGATGAAGAGAATTCCGTAGAAATTATGAGCTTTCTGAGATCGGAATCGGCCAATTTGAAGAAGTTCAATACCTCCTTGGAATTGATTTTAAACCATCGTGCCCCTAGAGATTTGTATGATAAAGAAAATTTTGAAAAAGGTTGTGAACACGTTACCGCAATTAAATTGTTTAAAGGAAAGAAAAATCCCAGGATCTATTGTCAGCAATACACGGACGGAGAGACGGAGCGATTTGTAATTATTGGGATAGAGCTTCTTGAAAAGAAGAAATCCCAAAAATTAACATCGGTAGAAAAAAGTATAATCAGAAGAGTATCCAAATTCGAGTACGACTTAACCCCAAAACCATGACAGACTCTATCAAAAAAGAATGGGATATCCTCTTTGAAGGAATTTCCTATGAAGACCAGATTGCTTCCAAGGCTGATTTATTGGCTTTGCAATTTTTGGGTTTAGTAGACCAAAAAATGGAGCAAGAAGAAATATCAAAGAAAGAGTTAGCTGAAAAAATAGGCACTTCTGCTTCCTTTATCACACAGTTGTTCCGAGGAGATCGCAAACCTAATTGGAATATTCTAGCTAAAATGTCCATCGTACTTAACTTGGATTTCAAAGTGCTGACTGAGGAATTATTGGGAGAGAAAGTACAGGAAGAGTTATTGGCCTATCATCAGCGCTGGTCAAAAACCCAAGAATATTTTAAGTTAAAGAATCAAGTCACCAATCCTCATATGGTCATGGCTTTAGGCCATTCAACCGAGGATGAATTTGCTATGGCAGGATGAAAGCAAAATTTTCCCCGTTACAATTGCTCGATTTTAAGCTCTTGGAGTCTCACTATGAGTTTATCGTACCCAAAGAAGATGGTATTAATCTAAAGGACTTGTTTCAGTCCTACCCCGTTGATATAGATTTTGGGATTGGCAAAACAGAAGTAGAAGGCGAAATTCAGCTTTTCACCAAAATCGATGTTAATAAAGGTAGGAAGAAAACTCTTCCAGGCTACAAACTGATGGTTGAAGGCGGTGGCACTTTTCGTATCCAAGATCCTGAAAACGTGGAAGAAGGTTTGAAAAATAACCTGACGCAATTTTCCACACTTAATATGATGATAAACAACCTCCGTAATATTATGTATCAGGTAACTAATTTAGGGCCAATGGGCGGCTATTTATTACCTCCAATTGATATTTCGGGTTTGTTGAGGGATAAGGCTGAGGAATTAGAGAAAGAGGAATCTAAGATGAAATCCTAAAAATTAACATTCATTAATTGGCTCAAGCGATATTGAATAAGGCTTTTCGGGGTGAGTTGGTCGGTCAGGAAATGAAGGAGTATGTGAGAGAGGTAGGGGAGGTGATGATGGCGGCGGAGGAGGAAGTAAATACAAATGGGAAACTTAAATGATTTTTAAATGGCTTTTGATGATGATCCAATAGTTGACGAAAATGCAAAGAATTCAGCCGAATCATTATCATTTGTCAAAACCTTATTTTGCGAGAGGAACGGATTTATTTGTAGAACAGATAAACCAGACTTTGGAGTTGATGAATTAGTTGAGTTAATAAAATGGAATCAGGATAGCGAAAATTTTGAATTTGCATCGAATAAAAGATTTGTCCTACAATTGAAATCCATGGAAAGAATTTCCAAACGGAATTTGGTAATAAAATCAGACAAAGAGTTTATTAAAATTAGTTTTAAAACTTCACGACTTAATTACTTACTTCAATATTCCCCTGCTTATGGAATAGTAGTCATTTATGACGTTTCAACTAAAACAGGATTTTTTGATTATGCGGAGAGTATTTATAAAAACCTTAACGAATTTCATGAAGGTGAAAGCTGGAAAACAAAAGATTCACCAACTATTTATATACCTTTTGAAAACAAGCTTGACACAAACTCCCTTCTTAAGATTCATGATTTTTTCTCAAAGAGACATGAAAATGCAGATTGTTTGTTTCAAAATCATGGTGAATCATATAATATACCTTCATTTAAAAAACCATCATTCCAAGAGTTTGATTTTAGAAAAACATCAGACACAATAAAAGCCTTGCATAATTATGGATGGGCGTTAATCGATAATAATGATCTGATTTTATTGGATTCAATGATGAGCACTATATCTCATCAAGAAATAATCAATAATGAAACTTTATGCTTATTAAAAGCAACTGTAAGCTGCGAAATAGGCGATCATTTAGATGCGGACTATTTTTTATTCAAATATGATCGGCTGTCTAAATCCTCAGACACGGATTTGGCTAGAAAAATATTTCTGCGAAATAAAATTGACTTTATTCTCGGACGAATTGATACAAAGTCATTCATCACAAATCTTAAAGATCTCAAAAATTCCATAAATGATGAGTATAATAAACTCTTATTAGACATTAATATTTTTTTTATGGAGTTACTTCAAAAACTTTCTTCTGGTAGGCCAGATTCTAATAGATTTGAAGATTTAATTGTTCTATTTGAAAAAATTGATAAATCAAAAATCAAAGAAAGGAAAAAACACTATTTAAACACTTATCATATATCAAACCTTGTAATATTTGTCACTCAACATATACGAGAAAAATTCTCTAGGTTTAAGATAAAAGAAAGTATGGGGATTTATGTACCCCTAGAAGAAAGAGGACTAGAAGTTGGAGGTTTAATTAAGAAAGTTAATTCCTTAAAAGACTTAATTTTCGCCACATGGAAGTTTGGATCGGAAATAAAGGATAATTACCTTGTCGCAAGTTCAATGTATAATTTAGCCAACTATGAGTTTGTTTTTTATTACAACATTGCTTTGTTGAACTGGGATAAGACTCTTGAGACGGTTGGTGACATGGAAAATTTCACTAGATTTTTAGATTTGGCATTTAGTTCATTTGATCTATTTAATAAAATGGGCAAAATTCACAACGCCTATTTATCCCTAGTTTTGGCACATGAATTAACTCTTCTATATAAAATATTGCATAATGAAACGATTAAAAATGAACCTGAATTGATAGAGAAAAATATAAAGGATATTCAAGAAAAAATGGGATATAAACCATTTGAATCAAGTGTTAGGTCTTCTTTAACGAACCTTATTAATAACGAGAAGAATAGCCTTGAAAATTTTCAGGAAATCGATGATATTAATATTGATTCTATTGTAGAAATGCTTTGTAATTCAATGGATTTGCCAATAGATAGAATACCATATATGAAGGCTGACATTATTGGGACAAAGTATTTTTACGCTAACCGAGTCTCTAACAATTTAGAACTCTTTCAAAAATTGGATCATACAAAAGATAAAAGCACATACTATAAATCTCCAATTTTTTATTCAGTTTATTGTAAAAATTGTAAAAATCTCACACCATGGAGTTTAGATATTGAGCCAATCCTTAAATTAGCAAATGAGCATATATGCTAAGAACGTTACTAGTCTGACAAAAAATTACAATTTTATCATTTCAAAATAAGATAATACTTTATGGTAAGTAGAATATCCTCGGTTTGAGTTAGCGCTTAGTGGTAGTTCGGTTTTTGCGTCAAGCTCTCTAAAAGAGAATTCTAAAAACTTGATTTTCGATTTTAACTGCTGTGAGCTTGGATTCTTTTCAGACTGTTACCTCTCTGCACACGTAGTCCCCCCATTTTTTAACTGGCAATCTACTTCCAGAGGCAATCACTTTTTTGATAAAATCATCCCCATCAGTTTCTGAGATGAGCTTATCGTTAACTGCCTTGCAGAGAAAGTCCATGGTAGTCAGATAGCTGATTTGGTGCATTTTGCAGTAGCTGGCAATGTCTTTTAAGTTACTGCTTGCTAAAATATCTTTAGAATACCGGACGACTGCCAAACAAGCGGCTTCTCCATCTCCCTTGAACATGAGCTTTTTGATATGCAGATATTCTTTCTTGACTTCGGAGTTTTCTTCTGGAAAGGGAATTTTCTCCATCAGTTTCAGATTGAGCAGGTTTTCTATATCAGCCTTTCTACCAGGCATTCGGATAATCTCTGCATAGACCTTATCTAGGATCTTGATGGGGAATGGGAAAATTTTGGGAAGTAAAGTGATCAGTCCCCCGGTGATAAAATGGGAAATAACATCCGCATCAATTAGGATGATTTTATCATTCTTTTTCATCACCATTGTTTCCTAAGACAGAAAAGTCAAGTCCGATGTCTTCTAAAAGTCCATAATAATGGGATTCTGAGATTCGTTCCTTTTCAAACAATTTTCTCGCTAAGTCTCCATAATCACCTAGTACTTCATGCTGCCTATCTTTTTCATACAGCTTAAGCGAGTACCCGTGATTCATGGCGCTGGTTCTTACAGCAATGCAATAGTCCACCGCTTGATTTTTGTCGATGAGCTTCAGGTTTGTCAACCTATTTATTAAGGCTCGCCTAGAACAAGAAAAATATTGTTCAATTTTCAGAACTGTAGCCAGGGTGACTTTTGAATTTGATAATTCTGAATCAGGAATTAGAGAGAGAATTCCTTCTTCAGGGATAAGGAATTTGGAAGCAAAAATGTCTGCTTTATACTCCTCTTTGTCTTTTTTATTAAATAGTCCAACATGGCAAACTTGAGAATTGAACTCCTTTTGGATAAAGAGGTGATAAAGTTCATGGCAAATAGTAAAGTGCTGATGGCCAAGCGTGCGATTTGTATTAATCATCATAAAGCGATTGCTTTCCCCAACCTTAATTGCCATTCCTGACACTTCCATTTCTAGAGGTCTGAAAACTGCCAGTACGCCTAGTTTATGAAGGAGGCTTTTGAGATGAATGCTTTCTTGATTACTGTAGCCATTCTCAGCTCGGAATTGGGAGGCGTATTTTTCAAGAACTAATGAACTCATCAGCAGCGAAGGTTTTCATTCGTAGATAATTCCTTACAATTTTCTTGAATTGGGCTATTTGAGCCAAATCGGCAGGTTTCAAGCTTTCCGCTCTAAAGGCAAGCGCTAGATTAACGCTGGCCAAATCAAAATTCTCTTCATAGAAATCATACTCGTCCACTCCATAGAGATTGGAGATTTGAGACATAAGTTGGGAGGGCATGCTTCTAGTCCCATTTTCGTAGTAGCTTATTTCCTCCCGATTTATAGAAAGATATTCGGCTACCTGATCCTGAGTAAACCCTAATTTCTTACGAAGTGTCTGAAGGTTTTTGCCTATGATTTGATCTTGTCCCATATGTCGCATTGTTAAAAAATTGTGTTACAAAATTGTAATTTTTTTTGCGTAATAAATAATCTGTAACAGACTTTGTTTTGACTTAGTAAAGTGAACTCAGAATTTCAGTTGACATAACTAGTTAATTTATGTAAATTTGTCAACCAGAGCTAGAGCCCATAACTTTATGGTTAATAACATGAAACAAAAAATATTCGGCCTTCGCCTAAAGTCAGCTCGCTTGATGAATGGACTTTCATTGCAAGGCTTGGCTGACAAAATTGAAAATCGTGTCACCAAACAATCCCTGAGCAAATACGAGCAGGGACAAGTGATTCCGGATAGTGCTATGCTCGGAATATTATCGGATGCGTTACAGGTTAGACCAGATTACTTCTATGCTTCTACTTCTGTTGAATTTGGGCAGATAGAGTTTCGTAAGCTTCAGGATTATCCTGCCAAAGAGCGAGATCGAATCGTAGAGATAGCGAAAGATGAGCTGCGGCGATATCTTGAATTAGAAGAAATTCTGGGAATAGAAACTACATTTCAAAACCCGCTTGCAGATCTTGGGATTAATTCTCAAGAGGATATAGAGAGTGCAGCTGAAAAGCTCAGAGATTATTGGAAGCTTGGTAGGGGAGCTATAGCCAACGTCATAGAGCTTTTGGAAGATCATCATATCAAGGTGGTAGAATTGGAATCTTCAGAAGAGTTTGATGGATTTTGTACTTGGGTGAATGAGAAACGGATCCCCTTAATCGTATTGAATAAAGCAAAATTCAAAGAGAAGCTGGATCGAAAGCGTTTTACCGCATTCCATGAGTTGGCACATCTTCTTTTGAATGTAAATCACCTTCCAGAAAAGGTAAAAGAAAAGTTTTGCCATGCTTTCGCCACTGCCATGCTAATCCCAGAGGATACTTTAAGGAAAGAGCTTGGAGGGAAAAGAAGCAAACTTTCATTTCACGAGTTAACCGCAATGAAGCAGCAATATGGAATCTCTATACAGGCCTTAGTGTACCGTGCGAAGGATCTCCAGTTAATATCAGATAACTATTTCAGACAGTTCTATGCAACTTTCAACCAACTGGGATATAGAGTTAATGAACCTGTAGAATATGAAGGAGCAGAGCATTCCAATCGTTTTTCTCAGCTGTTGTTTAGGGCACTTGCGGAGAACTTCATCTCAGTAAGTAAGGCTGCCTCATTGAAAAATCAGAAATTGGCCCAGTTCCGCAAGGAAAATCTTGTTTTCTGATGAAGGTTGCTGTTACGGATGCCTGTATTTTTATAGATCTGATTGAGTTGGATATAATTTCTTTATTCTTCAGGTTAGAAATTGAGATGCATACGACAGTGGCAGTGATAAATGAATTGTTTCAGGAGCAGAAGCAGGTTCTGGAAGCTTATCAAGCTGTAGGAAAGCTCCAGGTTCATAATTTAATGGAAGTGGATTTTTTAGAAATGAAGAAGATCCCTTTTCCTAGAGGTCTTTCTATCGAAGACCAATCAGTGATCTATTTGGCAAAAAAGATAGGAGGTGCCATTGTGCTTAGCAGCGATAAATTGGTTCGTGATTTTGCCGGTTCTCTTCATCTGCCTTATCACGGCATTTTTTGGATTTTAGATCATTGGTTGAAATGGGAATTCAATCCAAAAATCAGGCGATCCATACACTAAATCAAATGCCCAAGATTAATTCCATGTATCAGGTAGGGTTGATGAATAAAGAGGTTGAAAAGAGAATTCAGCTTTGGGGAGCTTAACAAGAAACCCAATTTATTTTTTGATAAAGTCATCAGCATCAGTTTCTGAAATAAGCCTGTAATTATCTGCCTTACAAAGAAAATCCATTGTAGTCAGATTGGTGATTTGATGCATTTTGCAGTAGCTGGCGATGTCTTTTAGATTACTCAAAACCCAAAATTACCTCTTGACATTTTCTAGTTTCACTCAACTGAAAAACTTGCTGATTGAGGATTTTCAGATGTAGACTCTTCCACCAATAGTTGATTTTCATTGGATCAAAATGATATTTCCGGTGTTCCTCAATGAAATTACAGCAGAGATGACTTTCCTTATTGTGCGTAATTTTGGCGATAAGTTTATTCACTTGGGTGTCAGTCAACAAGCCTTTAGCCACTGCCACACAGAAAATATCCAACGTGGTGAGGTAAGCCATGCCATGCTGCTCACAAAAAGGTTTTATATCCTTAGTATTGCTGCTGGCGATGATATCTGAATGATGCTTGCATTAAACGAGACAGGCAGATTCTCCGTCGCCTTTTATTTGTTTTTTTAAGGCCAAAAACTCTCTAAAAAGTATAGGGTTAGAAGAAGTTGGGAAAATCAATTCTTTGATTCCTGAAAAAAGTAAAATACTGTCTAAGTTATTTCGAATAGTTCTATTTTCTTTTAGCTCGCTTAATACTACGTCAAGCATGTAGACTCTTTTTGGATACAGCTGATTTAAAATCGAAATCTTATCCGCCTTGAATAAGTGGATGAGTACATCTG
>Ga0209390_10010692_pt1 | contig 10688 bp, 11 predicted proteins | sample BON01_FD_187212 | JGI IMG/M metagenome (GOLD analysis project Ga0209390, IMG submission 187212) | Freshwater microbial communities from Lake Bonney liftoff mats and glacier meltwater in Antarctica - BON-01 (SPAdes) (version 2) | ecosystem: Environmental > Aquatic > Freshwater > Ice > Glacier... | reverse complement strand
GCTACCACCACCACCACCACTGCTCTTGCCCTTTCCCTTGGGGGGCGGCTGCTGCTGCTGCTGCTGCTGCTGCTGCTGCTGCTGCTGCTGCTGCTGCTGCTGCTGCTGCTGCTGCTGCTGCTGCTGCTGTTGCTGTTGTTGCTGCTGCTGTTGCCCGGGTGGCACGGCAGGATAACCCGAGGCGATCGTGCCCGGCAGAATGGACGTGGAGGGTTGATGGAGAAGTTGGGGAGGAGGAGGGAGGAAGGGAGGAAGGGAAGGATGGCCGCCGATGGGGGAGGCTGGTGGTGCTTGGGTCTTGGCCTTCTTCTTGGATTTGGAGACGGCAGAGGAGGGAAATGTGGGGGCCGACTGTGGTGGAGGACCGGTGGGAGCTGCTGCTGCTGATGCTGCTGCTGCTCCTCCTCCTCCACCTGTGGCGAATTCCTCGCGCTTCTTCGCGGGAGCCTTCTGCTTTTGAGCAGCGGGAGTAGCAGCGCCGGCGGTGGCGGAGGCCGGGGCTGCGGAAGAAGCAGCTGCAGCAGCAGCGTCTGGGGCGGGGGCAGCCGGTGGTTCTTCGTGGACGCAGACGGCAATGTCCTCCCCGCTCTGAATCTGCATGCCCGACATGCTTTCGATGGCCAAACGCAGACCTTGCTTCTGCTTGGAGTTCTTGCAGCTCTTGAGGGCATCGGCCTCGGTCACGTCTTGCACAGATTTCACGGCAGTTTTCGGGACCATGCTAAACGTCCAATGCTCAATGAAATACACAATGACCTGGCCCGGCTTGGGCGTCAGCTTCTTGACGCGCCCCGAAAATTCCGGGGGGATCTCCTCCCAATGGTTGTAGACCACGCAGGGCCAGAGAGGATGGCCGGGCACGCGGGCATAGGCGAAACAGCCCGACTCGAGCTCGACGTCCTTGTATTCGACTGGCATAATGCCCTTGGCTGCTAGGAAAGGCTGCTCGAGATGGCGACCACGAGGACGAGGAGGACGAACGCCGCGCACTGTAGTATGTAGGATGCCTGTGTGTGTGTAGGTGTGGAGGAGGGGTGGGTTGGCGTGTGATCATGATGCTCGCGCGGCGGAAGGAATCGAAGAGAAGCGGGGCCGGGGCGGCGGGGCGGGGGGGGCCGACCGCAGCGCTATGCATTGAGAAGAAAGTGAGGCACAATTAGGAGGCGGGGGGTCGAGACGCACGATGAGAAGAGGCCTGTGCGAGTGTGTAGTGGTGGTGGCAGCGTCACGGTGGTGGTTGTTGTGTTGTGAATGCGCAGCAACGCCTTGATGATCTTTGGCTTCCTCGCCTCTCTCCTCCCTCGTCGGCTTCCTTCTCTCTCACTTTGACCAAGCTCTCACTCTACACACAAGCCACCAAACACCCCAGCCCCCTACACAATCACAAGCGTCTTGATCTCCTCTACCCGCCGCGCTACTCCCCCAGGTCTTTTGGACCTTTCGATTCTCCAATCACCGCCCGCATCCCTGCTTCCCTGTCGAGCTGTAGGCGAAAGGAGGCTCTTCCAAGCTCAAGTACAGCCCGGCCGCCCTTGACACACAAACCACACCAGCCACGCCCTTTCTGACAGCTTTCTCTTTCTCTTCTTCCCCTCTCAAAAACTTCCTGCGCACACACACAGGTCTAGCCAGCCCAAATAATGGCGCCCGAGACGTCCTCCGCCGCCATCGAACAAGTTGGGCTGGAGCAGCCCGAGGGCGTCACCTCGCCTGCCCGCCCCAACCTTAGGGGCAGCATCGATGGCAGCGCCCACCCGCTCTTGGCAAGCTTTGCTTCCGCCGTGCCGTCGATTAGCCACAAGGTAGTGTTTGCGGAAATGCAGGCCAAGATTGTGGAGTTGGCCCCGGAGGATAATGTGTCGCCTTACAACGAGGAGGACATGTTGAACCGGGTGCTGGTCGCAAGGAATTTGCATGTGGCCGAGGCCTTTCGCATGTGGCAGAATATTGTTGCCTGGCGAAAGCAGTACCAGCCCGAAATCCTGTCGGAAGAAGAGGCGGCGACCTACCTGAAGCATGGCGTGATTTCCACTTGTGGGCCTGACGTGAATGGTCGTCCGTGCATTTATGCATTGAATCGCAACCATTTCATTGATGCGGAGAATCATGATATGAATTTGAGGACGATTGTGAATCTGCTGGAGAAGACGACGGTGGAGTCTTCCAAGATTGCTGATGGGTTTATTGCTGTTATTATTGACCAGGAAGGGGTGGGGAGGAAGAACATGGACACCAACCTCTTTATCGGCAAGCCTGGCCTGGTGCAGGTCTTGCAAGAGTATTATCCGGAGCGGCTTGGCTCGTGTTATATTATTCATACCTCCTGGATTTTCCGGTTGATGTGGGCGATTATTTCTCCTTTTTTAGACGAGAAGACCAGGAAGAAGGTGCACGTCCTTCCGCATACCGAGGACTTGCTTCAGCATTTTACCTTGGACAAGCTTCCTGCTGAATTGCAGGCGAAGCTTAATGCGGCGGCGGCCAAGACGAAGAAGTAGGAGGGAGGAAGGGGTGGGGGAGGGAAGGAAGGGCAGTAGGGAGCGCTAGTCCCTGTCTTTGAAGGGATAAGAAGGAGGAGAGGGAGGGAGGGAGGGAGGGAAAGGGAGCTTTGATCCCTTTGATCTTTCTCTCTCTCTTTTTTTGGAGGGCAAGGATTGAATTGTATTTTTCCTGTGTATGGTAAATTGTAGTTGTCATTTGTTGTTTTTCAGTATAACAATAGAAAGCGCGAGCGAGACGCTTGATCTCGCTACGCGACAGACTGAGTGGTGGTGTAAATATAAGGAGATGGAGCGGGGGAGGCGACGCACAAAGCAGGGAGTAGGCTTGGAGGGTGGAATTGAAGAGGGTGGAATAGGACGAGGAAGATATATGTAAAAGTGGTGGGTATGCGCTTGTGTGTGTGGTAAAGGGAAACACGGGGGGCAAAATAGTGGAGATTGAAAGAGGGGATGCACACAGACTAGACCAAGAGGGACCAAACGCCCTCGAGAATTCTGACAACTCTGTGCACGGCCTCGTGTACGGCGTAAGAATAATGGTAATTGCTGAAGAAAGGAACTAAAAATTTGTCATTTTGAGTTGTAAATTTTGCTTTTCTGCTTTTGATTGGGGTTTTGGGGGGTGGGAAGGTTTTTGCTTGCTTACCCGATTTTGACCTTTTTACCAGACATTAATACCACGACCGCACACCCCACACTAATACAGGCATGTCGACGTCATCAGCATCATCATCATGACAAGTCTCGCGGGGATGCCGGACGACCGTCGTCGTTTGATCGAAGGGGAGCTGCCTGGGTTGGGTCAGCATATCGACCTCCTCCTTCGACTCCTCGACGATTTTGTTGGTGCTGGTGCGGGGGAGGCAGACGCAATAAACAGCCATGCGGCTCGAGGCGTGCTGTTCGAAGGCCCCTCGGGGTCAGGCAAGACGGCGTTGGCCAAGGCGGTGGGCAGGTACGGTGGTTTGCCCTTCCATTACCTCTCCTGCTCCAGCCTGTTTGGCACGGACCGAGGGGATGCGGAACGAGGCGTGCTGGGCGTCTTTCAAGAGTGTGCGGACAAGACAGCAGCCAGTGATCGTGGGGGCTGTCTACTAATATTGGACGAGGTGGAGAGTATTGGCAAGGTGCGTTTTGTTTGTAAACGTGGGAGTGGGATGCTTGTCCCCCACCTCCCACCCCCCACCCATTCTCCACCCTTCCACCACAAACAGGACCGCAACCGCGCCCGCCACGTAACAGACCTAGGAGTCCTCGCCATGTTTCTCGAGTGCTTCGATCGTCCCGCTTTTGCTCGTGTCTTTGTCGTGGGCATCGCGGGGGACGCCTCGCTCCTCGATGCCAGCCTAATGCAGCCCGGTCGGTTGGAAGTCACTTCAAGCCTTGCCGCTCCCACACTGCAACAACGACAAGCCATCATCCAAAATCTACTCAAAGGGCTCGACACAGTACTAAGCGCAAGCAACGAGGACGGTTCACATCAGTTCCTCCTCGAATCTCTCACACGTCGAACACGGGGCTTTACAGGCGCGGACCTCTCTCGTCTCTGCACCGAAGCCTTGGCCTCCGCCCACCGCCGCTGCAGCAGCAGCAGCAGCAGCAGCAGCAGCAGCAGCAGCACTACCCACCACATTCAAATACAAGAAGAAGACTGGGAGTCCGCTTTGGAACGCGCCCGTCCCATAGACATTCCCTGGTCCTCGCCCGAAGGCGCCCAACTCTCCGACTTGGCAGGGATGGACGACCTCATCCGCACAGTGTCAGAAGCCGTCCTCCTCCCCCTCTCCCGCCCCGATGCCCTAGCCGCTATGGGCGTACCCCGCGCGTCATTCGGCGTGCTTTTACATGGACCGGCAGGCACCGGAAAGAGTACTTTGGGGAGAGCGCTGGCGACGGCGGCGAGGCCCTATGCAAGTTTTTTGGCGGTGGAGTGCCCGGAATTGGTTAATAAAGTAGTGGGGGAGTCAGAGAGGGCAGTGGCACGATTGTTTCAAACGGCAAGGCAGGCGGCGCCGTGTATTTTGTTTTTGGACCACGTGGAGGCCATTGCGGGGAGGAGGGGGTTTGATTCGTCGACGGAGCAGACGATGGATCGGTTGTTGAGTACTTTGTTAGTGGAGATGGATGGGCTTGGCTCGGGTGGAGGAGGAGGGGGGGGAGGAGAGGGAGGGAACGAGATGATTGTCGTGGTGGCAGCAACGAATCATTTATCGATGTTAGATGATGCGATTTTGAGGCCGGGACGGTTGGATTTGCATATGGAGATGGGGTTGCCTGATATGGAAGGACGGACGGCTATTTTCTTGCATCATCTTGCACGTTTGCCTTTGTGTTTTGATAAGACTGACGATTCCGAGGAGGGGAAAAGCAAAGAGTTTACTTCTTTGTCTGAGTTAGCGAAAGGGATGGCTGAGATGAGTGAGGGGCTGTCGGGCGCGGATATTCAGGGGGTCTGCCAAGAGGCGGCCTTGTTGGGGTTGCGGGAGGATTTGGACCGGATGCATTTGTTGCCCAGGCACGTGTTGCAGGCGCTGTCGGTGCAACGAGGGGGTTGAATTGAGTATGAATATGAAATAACAAAAGAAATAAAAGGAATTGATGAAGAAAGGGGGACTTTGTTTTGTTTTTGTTGCAACAAAATGGAAGAAGAAAGGGAGCGAAGCGCGGCACGTAAAACACCACCCCCGTTACAAGAAGAAATGGGAGAGAGAGAGAAGGATGATGATGATGATGCTGCTTTGCTATGGGTTTCATTCACTCCACCAAGGCCACTTGTCCACACACCATCACCCTAGCCACCACTGAATACACTTACACACTGACACACACGTGCTAATGACCATGGGCCGTGCGGCCGCTCACCAAAATCGGCTTGGCGAGTCTCGAGGCGAAGAAGTGAAGGAGAGAGAGGTGTTCGTGGGGGAGTGGGTGTCTTGGCTTGCCTGCCAAAGCCACAAGACCGTCTTCACACTCACCACCAGCAAACCACGCTCAAGAACTTTTGAAAGCAATGCCCCTCATCCGTTTTGACTCATCCCTTTCCCTTCCTTCCCACGCCCAACACACAGGACGAGCCCCAGCGAGGCGATTGCTTGTGGGTCTCTGCGCGTCTAGCTTGCCGCACCCTGCCCCGCCCACACCATCAGTACACAAGGACAGCAGCATCATGGTACGTGTAATAACGTAGAGGAGGGCACGCGTGGTGGCATCATGGCTGCGTTCTTGTATGCCCTGTTTACCCCAGCAGCAGCACTTCCGTCATCACTCTCTCATGTGCTTTGAATACCACCCCCTCCCTCCCTTCTTCCAGGTGGTGCTTTCCGGTGCAATATGCACCAAAAACGGCAAGGCCCTGCTTGCCCGGCAGTTCGTGGAGATGAGCCGCATCCGCATCGAGGGGTTGTTGGCCGCCTTCCCCAAGCTGTTGGGCTCCGGGGAGGAGAAGCAGCACACGTTCATCGAAACCGACACGGTCCGCTATGTCTACCAGCCGATTGAGAACCTCTTCTTGCTGCTCATCACCAACAAGGCCTCTAACATCGTTGAAGATCTCGAGACCCTCCGTCTTTTGTCCAAGATCGTGCCGGAGGTGGCGGGAGGCGTGACTGAGGAACGGGTCGGCGACAAGTGCTTCGAGCTGGTCTTTGCCTTTGACGAGGTGCTCACCACGGGCGGGTACCGCGAATCCATCTCCCTGCTACAAATCAAGACTAATATGGAGATGGACTCCCATGAGGAGAAACTCGCATTAATGATCAAGCAGAGCAAAATGGATAGTGCCAAGGACCAGGCGGCTCGACAAGCTAAGGCCATTAAGGAACGACAACGCGAGCTGGCCCGTGATCGGTTGGGGGCCTCTCGTGGTGGTGCTGGGGGGGCTTATCAGGGTATTGGTGGTGGAGGGGGAGGGGGTGATTATATGGGCGGGGATGGTGGAGGGGGGTTTGGTGGTGCGCCGGGAGGAGGGTTTGGGGCTCCGGCGGCGTCCTCGTCCTCGTTTGTGCCTAGTACGGTTGATAGTTATTCGGCGTCGAAGTTCGAGACGACCACGACGAAGGTGGCGAGTAAGGGGATGAAGCTCGGGGCGCCTAGCAAGGCGTCGACGATGCTTGATTCTTTGGTGCAAGAGGATAATTTGAGTCATATTGCTACTACTTCTTCCATGGCTCCTAGTAGCACCCGAGGGGGGGCGGGAGGAGAGGCGATGCCTGCCCCGGTTATCCAGCATCAGCCGATTCAGTTGGTGGTGGAGGAGAAGGTCATCGCGCACCTGACGAGGGATGGAGCGGTGGACGCTTTTGAAGTGAAGGGGTCGTTGACCCTCACTGCTACTACTGAAGCGGCTGCCTTGTCGAAGGTGGTGCTGGGGGAGGGCGGGGGGGGCGGCGCCCTGCCGGCAGGTCTGAATTTCCAGACCCACCCCAAAGTGAATAAACAGGAGTATGATTCTAATAAGATTTTGGTGTTGAAAGACACGAGTAAGGGCTTCCCGGTCGGAAGGCCCGTAGGGGTGCTCCGGTGGAGCTATTCTTCCACGGATGAGAGTATGGTTCCTCTCACCCTTAACTGCTGGCCGGAGGAGGAGGGCCAGGGGAAGATGAACATTAGCATTGAATATCAGATGAACGGCCAGAATCGCGAATTGCACGATGTGAATATTTCGATTCCCTTGGGCACGGCGGAGCCCCCGCAGGTGGCGTCGATTGATGGTACCTTTAGGCATGACCCTAGGGAGCAACGCTTGGTTTGGCATATGGATTTGGTGGACTCGTCGAATGCGAGTGGAGCGTTGGAGTTTGTGGTTGCTGGGAGGGATGCTGGCGCTTTTTTTCCGATTATTGTATCGTTTGCCAGTCAGACTTTGTATGCTGATGTGGCTGTGCTGGCTGTGACGGGGTTAGAGGAGAATCCGGCCCCTATTCCTTATAGCTTGACTAAGAGCTTGTCTCCTGATTCGTATGTGGTGGGCTAGGGAGGAGGAAAGAAGGGAGGGAGGGAGCGAGCGAGCGAGCGAGCAGAAGTGAATGTGTAGAGAAGAGAACAGGGAGGTGAGAAACAAATGGAAGGGAGTAAGGAAGGGAAGGAGGGGAAGAAGGGAGGCACAAAAGTTAGAAGACGCTGGCTCTCTCTTTCCCACTCTTGAGACGATTCAAAACACGATAGGAAAAAGTGAAGTGAGAATATATGCTGCTGCTAAGCTGCATGAGAGCGTGCGTAAAATTTCTTTAAAAATTGCTCTTTTTCTTTTTTTCTTTTTTTAAGAAAATTATTCATTCATTACGGTATTTATTTATTATTTACTTGTTCATTTGTAAGGCGCCCCTCTTTCTGCTCTCGTTCCATGTTCCTTTCCATCTTCCGCATGCCCCACTCGTTTAGCCACTCAGTCACACACACACACACACGCACACGATCACGCATCACTGCATCACGCAAACAGACACACACACAGACACACACAGACACACACACACACACAGACACACACAGACACACAGACACACACACACACAGACAAACACACACACACACACACACACACAGACACACACACACACACACACACACACACACGATCACGCCTCAGTGATACGTAAAGAGGTTCGTTGCTCTCAATCGCGCATGTTAAGTCTGTCTATGTTTTATCTTGTTCTTAAATCAGTCTCTTCATGAGTGAGAAGAAAGAAAGAGAGATGCAAAGGTAGAGCAAAGTAAATATGAAAACCATAAGGCACATGAATATTTATTTTCAGCAGCTGGAGTTTTTCTTCTTTTGCATTTGACCTCTTCTCGTTATCTCTTTGTGTGTTGTTGTTTGCTTCCTTGGCTGATCGTTCGCTCGCGCTCTCATCTCTATTTCTGGAAAGGCTGCATGTTTTTGGTCTCTTCTCCTCTGCCTGCTGTTACTAAAGAAAACCTAAATGTTGTTGTTGTTGTTGTCGTTGTTTAAAGGGCGGGCACGAACAAGGGACAGGATTTGTAAGTCTCTCTCTATCTTGCTGCGACCCACACACTCTACCCTTTTCTCTTCGCTTTCAAGTATATCTATTTTATAGGTGTTGTTATTGTTGTGGGGGTGGTCTTGTGGGTCTATGTATATAGTTAAAGGTATGGATACACGCAGAACACCGGGGGGAAGGGAGGGAGGGAGGTCAAAAAGGGGAGCTACGGCTTAGTTTCCGAGCTTGTGGAGGAGGGTGGCGACGGGGTCCTCGCCGCCAGTGAGGCCAGCGCCGACCACGGCTCCGAGCCAAGCAATCATCGCCAAGCGGCCGTTGTTGAGCTCGGTGTTCTGGTACTTGAGGGCCTCCTCCTCGGACTTCTCGTCCAACTTGGCGAAGGCGGAGGTGTCAGGCTGCACATCCCCGGGGATCTTGTCCTCCTTCTGGGGGGCAAGCACCTCGAGGGCGGACGCGAACAGGAGCACCTGCGCCCAGCCCTGAGCGGCCCAAGCACCGGAGGTGACAGCGCCAATGCCGTAGGGCATGGACTGGGGGATCCCATCGCCAGCGGCCACGAGGCCCGGCAGCTTTACGCCGAGGCCGGTCACCAGGGTGTGGAGCATGGCAAGCATGGCCACTGTAAGAGAAGGGAGGGAGGGAGGGGGGGGGGGGAGGGTGTTAGTGTTGAGGGTGGAGATCGACCTTTTAGGTTGAATGGGAGAAGGGGCAAGGAAAGATTCGCGCTCCATGTCCTTCCCCTCCCCTTTCTCTCCCTTGTGGGACGTACCTCGGCCGTGCTTGATCTCGGTGGCGCGGTACTTGTTAAACTTTTCGACATCCCCATCGGCGGAGAAGCCAAGGGGGTCCTGTGGTGGGTGGAGGGGATGGGGGGAGGAAAGGGAGGGTGAGTGTTGTGTGCAGGCCGATCTTGAGGGGAGGGAGGGGAGGGAGGAGGACTTACCCAGTAGCCCAGGGGGGCGGTCACGCCGGCCTCGTCCTCGAAGGACATGCGGGCGACACCACGGGTGCGGGAGAACTTGGGGGCGGGGGCCATGAAGGCAGAGGCACCCATGAGGGAGGAGACGGTGAGGAGAGCGGCGGTCTTCATGCTTAAACTAGAGGTGGAGAGGTGGATTGGCTGTGCGGTGCAAGGGGGGGGAGGGCGGGGCGGTGAGTGCGGTGCGCAGTGGGTGGGTGGGGTTGGTGGGTGGGGTGGGCGCTGTGCTGTGCAGACCTGGTGGCTGTGGGTGTGGGCGTGTGCCTTGGGTCCGGCTAAACAAGATCGCCCCCGCCTTTCCAGAACTGTCTCAAGGCAAGGGCCAAAGGTCTCGCGCGCGGCGAGAGCAGAGGGATGCAGGCGCGCGGTGGTATGGGTGTAGTGTTGTTGGTGTGCAGGGGGCAGGCAGGCATGTGGTCCAAAGGCACAAAGCACAAACAAACAAAGAAGCACAAATAAAGAAGAAGAAGCAAACAAACAAACAATCAACCAACAAATTGCAAGCATGCCAACGAGACGAACAGGCACACGTCACATGCCGGCCGGCCGCCGAACATGCCACCTGCTCTCGAACGATCTTGAGGTCAACCAGGTTCAAAAACAGACGCAGGGTCCTCTAGCCGGGTGGATCTCGGCCCCAGCCAACGAGTCCTGATCTTCCAGGCCTGCTTCTAGACCCCTTTTGGTTCCATTCACGCACAATGCAGCACTTGGACTTTACGCATCATGGCAATTCTGGCACCGTAAATCCCAACAACCTCCTGTGCGCAAAGCTAAACTGCCACCAGCTTGTTGCACTACAATCCAGATCCAAAACAAATCAAGCGCCGTCGGAACAAAGCGGAGGAGTAGGGAAGCAAGCAAGAATCCATCTGTGCGCCTTGATTGTGAATCAAAAGCCTGTGTTTTCGCAAGCAGGCCCCATGGTAAACGAGTTGAGGAGCTCTGAGCTTTGCTTTCTTTGTGCTTGTCTCTTGCCTCGTGTCTCGTGTGCTTGTCCTGATTTGATAGATACACGACAGCCCCCCGCCCCCCCAGCAGCAGGCCTTCTGCTCGCCTTGTCCACTGTGGGCTACTCTTCTTGAGGTGTGGGTCCTGCGATCAAGAATCAAGTGTGCTTTCAGATACTATATGTTCTGGTGCTCACGCCCCTCCCTCTGCGCGCAAGGCGCAGCCCCCGCGCGCCCTCCCTCCACACGACACACGCTCTGCGCGCAAGGCGCAGCCCCCGCGCGCCCTCCCTCCACA
>Ga0209390_10010687_pt1 | contig 10691 bp, 8 predicted proteins | sample BON01_FD_187212 | JGI IMG/M metagenome (GOLD analysis project Ga0209390, IMG submission 187212) | Freshwater microbial communities from Lake Bonney liftoff mats and glacier meltwater in Antarctica - BON-01 (SPAdes) (version 2) | ecosystem: Environmental > Aquatic > Freshwater > Ice > Glacier... | reverse complement strand
GTTAAACTCTCTTTCCTTCCTTTGGGCGCAGCCCCCTCCCTACAGTCCGCTGGAAAGGGCGTATGCAACGAGGTAAGTCTAGTTCTAGTCAGTGTGGATGACGACCTCGATCCCCCCACTCCCTTGCTCCCCAAATGCTGCCGCGACGTCGGCTTGCCGAGCCATTATCACTGCGCTCACCCACCACCACACACACACCACACGCGAGCAGCGGCGACGCCTCCTCCCGGCCATGCGGGCGGCTTGGTCGAGGCCCCCGGAATAATAAAGGAAAGGTGCGTCCCAAAGCTGAGGGTGCGCTGGCTTACCAGTGTTTTCACACGTGCTTACTCACCACTTGCACGCACATACGCAGGCCAGGAGTGTTCCTGTCACCCCAGCAAGTCTCGGCCCTGTCCGAGCGGCTCTATGCGCGTGCCGAGATGAAGAAGCTGCATCTAGAGCGACTCGTGCAGCAAGCCAGGGAGCAGGAAGGCAATTTCAAACCCACCATGTTTACCTCGTCCAAGCACCGCGAGTAAGTAGGGGAGGCGGGTCGGGTGGGAGGGAGAAGGGGGGGCATGGGGATGACAGCAGCCAGGGTATAAGGCCTGGCATGAATGCTGGACGAACGTGCATCCTACAAATTCTTACTTAGACCCCGCAATTCTCCCACCGGTACTATTCTATATCGAATTATTAATGTCTTTCTCATCCTTCTCCTCCCCTTGACCATTTCTAGGCACACAACCAGTCCCAAGCCCTTCACGGCCTCCCTAGGCGATCGCCTCAGTCCCACCTTCGAGCACGTCAACCAACAACGCCTATACCGAGAACAAGGACGGCTGCGGAAAGAGACACAAGGCTGCACCTTCAAGCCCCGCACGAATGAACACTCCTCCCCCAAGAATTCCAAGGCCACTACTTCCTCCTCGTCCTCGTCCTCATCCTCATCCGCCCACGGCGCATCCCCCTCCTCCTCTCCCCCTCCTTCTTCCTCTCTCAAGAGTCGCAGCAACGGACGCGCAGGGCTGTCACGCCTGTCTCCCACCCCTGAAGCATTAGCGCAGCAACAGCAACGCCGCGAGCTCCTAAGGCAACAAGAAGAGCTAAAGCACTGCTCCTTCTCCCCAACCCTTCACACCGCCACCACCAGCAGCAGCACCAGTAGTAGCAGCAGAAATAAGGAGCAATTTCATGATCGTCTAAGTCCTACCCCTGATCAGCTCAAGCAGCAGAAAACACAACGCGCGATCGAAAAAAAGAAGAAGGAACTGGAGCATTGTACATTCCGTCCAGCCGTCTCTGATCTCTCCCCGCAACAGCACCAGCAGCACCAACAGCAACAGCAACAGCAACAGCAACAGCACTCAGGAGGAGAGCATCATTCCTACCAGGCCAAGCAAGAGACCTTCGACAAGCTATACCTAGAGGCACAGGCGAAAGAGCGGCGCCTAGCCGAGAAGAGGAGGCAGGAAGAGGAGGAGGAATCAAGGCTTTACTTCAAGCCTATCCTCCCTGCACATACCTACCGGCTGCGAGGGAGTCAACTGAATGGATGGAGTCAGGAGGAAGAGGGGAGGGAGGGCGAGGGGGAGGACGCAGAGCTGCGGGCGATTGCTACCACGGCGGCAGCGGGGCACGGATCTAGGACAGATATTTTTGAGAGGCTTTATTCTGAGGCGACGAGTCATGCGCGCTTGTTAGAGGAGAAGAGGAGGGAGCAAGAAGAGAGAGATCGGCGGGTTTGTACGTTCTCTCCGCAATTGCCGGATTATCCTCTTCCTCTCCACCTTGCGACACACGGAGGATCAAGAGTCGATATTTTTGAGAGGCTGTATTTCGAGGCGGGAAGCCATGCACGCATGTTGGAAGAGAAGAGGAGGCAACAAGAGGAGGTAGAGCGGCGGGCCTGCACCTTTTCGCCGCTGCTGCCTGAGTACCACGGACCGCAGCACCAGCAACAGCTGAGGGAGGAGGAGGAGGAGGGGAGGGAAGGACGGATGGGAATTTTTGCCCGGCTTTATGACGACGCAGTCACGCACCAGCGGCATGCCTTTGAGGCGAGGAGCAAGCAGAAAGAGGAGGATGAAATTCGTGGGTGTACTTTCTCTCCGCACGTGCCTGACTACTCATTCTCGCAGCACGTAGGAGGAGGAGGAGGAGAAGGAGGAGGAGGAAGAGGAGGAGGAGGAGGAGGTGGTGGGAGGAGAGGAGGAGATATATATCAAAGGTTGCATGAGGAAGCAGCCGTGCATCGTCTAGTCCAAGCAGAGATGGAGAGGAGGAAAGCGGTGGCTGAGATGGTGCCGTGCACGTTTTTGCCCAGAATTCCCCAGTATCCGCCTGTATTGATACCGAAGAAAGGCAAAGGCGGGGTGATGAAGAAGGAGGTCGAGAAAGAGGAGGAGGAGAAGGAGGAAGGGGGGCGGGAGAGAGCGGTGGCCGAGAGGTTGCCGCATACGTCTTTGCCGCAGATTTCGCAGTATCGGTCTCCTTTTGTGAAAGGAGGAGGAGGCATGAGGAGGGAGGCTGAGGAAGTGGAGGAGGAGGAGGAGGAGGAGGAGGAGGAGGAGAAGGTCGAAGGGAGGCGGGAGAGAGCGGTGACCAAGAGGTTGCCGCTTACGTCTTTGCCGCAGATATCGCAGTATCGGTCTCCTTTGGTGTCGATGCGAGGTGGAGGTGGGGTGGCGAGAAGGAAGGCTGAGGAGGAGGAGGTCGAGGAGGAGGAGGAGGAGCAGCAGCAACAACAGCAGCAGCAGCAGCAGCAGCAGCAGCAGCAGCAGCAGCAGCAGCAGCAGCAGCAGCAGGAAGAAGGAGGTCTGGAGAAGGTTAATCCTAGCTTGAGTATTAGCGTCACCTCCCTTGCAGTTTGTGTTTCTTCCCCTCCCCCTCCCCCCTTGCCAACAACGACGACGGAGACCATCAAGCAGGATGCTGCGGAAGCAGCACCGTTAGAAGGGCAGACGGAGAGTACTTTCTGCTTTTCCTCCTCCTCCTCCTCCTCCTCCTCCTCTTCCTCTTCCTCCTCCTCGCTTCAACAGATCTATCAGGATGCCGCAAAGAGGCTGGAGGAGCTGCGTCGGCGGAAGGAAGCCATCGCATGGGTCAACAATGGCAGCAGCAGCGGCAGTAGCAGCAGCACCAGTGCCAGCAGCAGCAGCATCAGTCAGGTACCTGTCACTGTCACGGAGCAGCAGCATAAGCCCCTCGAGCAGCAGCAGCAGCAGCAGCAGCAGCAGCAGCAACAACCACAGCCCTCATTTTTGCGTCAGGAGGGGGGAGAGGGAGGAGATGGGTTAGAGAAAATAAGAGAGAGTGGCATGAATGTGCCTGTGCGAACTCAAGGGCAGGGCAAGGAAGGGAGGGAGGGAGGGAGGGATGGACAAAGACACGAAGGTGTTGGTGATTGGTTGTATCCGATTGCAGAAGAAGATTTTTTGGATGAGAGTGAGCAGCAAATGTATATTTACGGTACCAGCAGGAGCAGTAGCAGCAGCGGCAGTGGCGGCAGCAGCGACAGCAGCAACGCTCTCTCTTTGCTCTCTTTGCAGGAGGGTAGTGGAGAAAGCTTATGAGTCAGAAAGGAAGTGAAAGTGACAAGGGCGGTAGCGTTCTCTCTTTGCCGGAGGGCAGAGGGGAGGAAGAAGGCTGGTGGTGAGTGAGAGTAAAATGTGTGGAAGGCGCTCCCTCTCTTTGCTGCAGAAGGGTGATAGAGAGGAAGAAGAGGCCCTGGTGAGTAAGTAAGGAAGCTGGTGAGACTAAATGGAAGCGACGAGATAATTAAGAGTGAAGCGAATTTGTACATCTTTTATTGAATAAAAAGACAATTTATCATTTTCCGTAACAATGAATGAAAATATCAAAGCACTGCCGGATATAAAGGGTAGAACAATCATTCCTCGTTCTCTTATTTGTTGGTCTTTTGTGCCTCTCATCTTTTTACCTCTTGTCTCTTCTCTATAGGCAATATGGCGTCTATTATGTCTATGTACAACACATCCTACCCCATCCTCCTCCTCCTCTTCCCCCTCCTCCCTGCCTGGAAAATAATAAATAAGACTACCTCGTGCGCTCCTACTTCTTCTCCATTTTCTCCCCTTCGTCCTCCTCCTCCTCCTCCTCCTCCTCCTCCTCCTCCTCCTCTCCTTCCCTCCCTAAAACTAAAACATCAGCTTGCACACCGGACAAAGCATCTTCCGTCTCAACCACGGATCCGCACACTCCGCCTGATGGAACTGATGCAAACAAGGCAAAATCCTCACCACATCGCCCTTACAAAACTCTTCTAAACAAATCAAACACTTTTTATTCTCATTTCTACCCTTACACACGTCACTCTCCACCGTATAACAAGGCAACCGATCCAACTCCCCCTGTGTCCCCCCCATATGTTGCTGCTGCAGCTGCTGCTGCTGCTCGTCCTCCTCGTCCAACCGCGAGAGCATCTCGTAGTCCTCCCCTGTGAAATCACGTGCAGTCAACATGAGCTGTAATCGTGCCAGGTTCATCATCCCTCCCGATAACGCCGCCGCTTCCTGCACTGCCAAACGATGGCCAAATAGACGTCGAATCCCTCCACCGCTCCTCCGCAGGCTAAAAGAGGACGAGGACGAGGACGAGGTGTGTGGGTGTCGGTACCAGGTGAAGCAGTCACTGACCAGGGCATGGGAGCAGGCAGAGGCGCCGCGGGTGTGGGTGGTGGTATCTCGATGGAGGCGGAGGCGCAACCACAGGACTATCACCCCGCCTAGTAAGACGCCCATGGCCGCTAGAAATCCCCATGCCCAGGTCGAGTTGGAAGGCTGTGTTTGTATGTGTTGGGTTCGGAATGAGCGTGTGTAGGAGCTTGGCTGGGAGGGAGGAAGGAGTACGTGTAGAAAGAGCTGGAGATGCGCTTCTGTTGGGCTTTGCGGTGCCTTCTTGTCGTCTCCGCATGCCAGACTAAGGCTCAGAGCACACACACAGACACAACACATCACACAGTGTCCTTTCCAGACCGTCATCAGCATCACTTACCAGGCACAGGAAGAGGACTGAGGAGAGGAGGAGGAAGAGGATGACGGCCGGCAGCTGCGGTTGCGGGGTCTCCATCACGACCACCGCGTGGTCGATGTCGTTGCTCATCCTTGCGACCTGTGGATGGAGTGGTGCGTGGGTGTGTTAGGAATGAGAGCTTGAGAAGCACGTCTTTGCAAGCGTATCCTGCAATTTCTCTTCGCGGAATTAACCTTCGTTGAACCAAACATGGCCCCAACGGGCACACTCCATTTACAAACCAACAACTCCAAGCGCTGCGATTCTCTTCTCTTTTTGTTGTAACTTACAATGTCACTGATTGAATAGCTCCTCCCGAGGGATGTGAAATGGTCCGAGCGCGAGGGAAGGGTGGACTGCTAAACATGCCCACCTGCGATTTACCCCCCAGAGCCGAGCCCTCCAAAACCAAAGCCTTTACAAAGCAACTAGACCAACAAACGACATAAGACTCTTTTCGTTATCGATTACTTTTCAAAAGCGCCAAGGTATTCTTGCCGTCGCACGATTGGTTTTTCCTGCCTCACATCCCCCTCCCCTTTTCCCGTCCTCGCCTCCCACTATTTTTCTACGAAACTGTGCAGCAGGGTGTGGCGGCAGGCTTGAGCCACGGGTTGTTGGGGGGCGCGTTGCCATAAAATGGTTCGGGTGTATTGGCAATGTAGTTGATCAGGTCCAGCAAGGCCTCGGATTTGGGGGCCGCTTCCTTCATCTTGACGAGCTCGGCCTGCAATTTGGGCAGCTCCTTTTCAATGTTTTTCAGGACTGCTTCCGACATTTTGGGTTATTGCGATGTGGCAGGGTGGCTTGACGACGCGTTTTCCCAGCTGGGCTTCTTCTAATGACGCGGTGGCGAGGGTGGTCTTGTCCTTAAAAGATGTCGCGGGGCTTTGATTTTGGAGGGGTGCCTGTGTGTGATTTTTGAGGGGAAACGAAAAGAAAGGGGACGACGTGAGAATGTTGCAGGAAAATAGGAGGAACAGGAATAGGGAGGAGGAAATGAAGTGGCTTTATGTTTTGTCTTGTCACAGACAAGGAATGGCTCCTCCAGGTTTGAGACACAAACAAATAAAAACAGAAGCAAAAAGAAGCAGCTAAAGTGAAAAAAATGACGGCCGAAAGGTCGATCCACCCGATTTTTCCCCTTCTTTTGCGCGCGCCTTCGCCAAATTCTCTGCGGACGACGCGTCTGCCTTTCAACACCCTGGCAAAACGTGCCATGAGCCACTAAGTCCTTCACACGACGAGAATCAGGAGGGCGGCATCAGCCAGATGCTGGGCGCTGCGTGGACTGCTTTGCCCGTCTGGCCTTCTTTTTCGTTGCTTCCTTCTCCCAAGCCCCGCCCCCCCATCTCAACCCTGCCTCACCCTCCCTCCCCCAACTCCTCCTACACACACCACACACCACACAGGAGCCATGCTCCTGCACAAGTTCGAGGAGCTGTACCAGCAGATCCGGGAAAACGCGCTCAATGGGTACGTAGTTGTTTGCTTGTTTGTTCGTGTGTATGTGCGCTTCTGCCTTCCTTTCCCCCCCTTTCCCTTCCCTTCCTCAAGCGTGGCTGCTTGAGCGTCCGGCCAAGCAGGCTTATAGAGGAACGCGGGAGCCATGATACAGCATTTAGCAGAGTCTGTGTCCAAAATGTGCTAGTCTCTGTGTGGTGGAGGCTCTGTTGGAAAAGGGGTGGAAGGGGTCTTGCTCTTAGCCCTCCCCGCCCCCTACGCAGCCCTCCCCCCTTCCCCACCTCAGACATCTCCATCCATTCGGCAACAGGGTCCTCTTTCTCTCAGAAATAAGAATGGCTTGACTGCGAAAGCATGTCCACACCCCTTGTCATCTTGTCGTGCCTTTCCAAATCCTCCCTCCCTACTCCTTCACTCACCCTTTTTCTCCACACCCCTCCCCCTTTTATCCCACCCCACACAGCGCCTGCACAGTCCTCATCCTGGTCGCCGCCGACGTGGACGGCCTCTGCGCCTGCCGCATCCTCACGCACATGCTCAGGGCTGATCACGTAGCCTATTCCCTAGTCCCTGTCTCAGGGTACTCGCACGCGTCCACCTTGCTACGGGCGCTGGGGGAGAGCAATAATGATATACGAAGCGTGGTGCTGATTAATTGTGGGGCGATTGTGAATTTGACGAATTTGCTGCCTTGGCATAGGCCGGAATTGACTTGTTATGTGATCGATTCGCATAGGCCTGTGCATCTGGCTAATGTGTATGAGAGGGAACGGGTGTTTGTGCTGCATGACGAGGAGGAGGACATGGATGAGGGGGGCTTGCCTAGTGATGGGGAGGGGTTGAGTGGGGGGGAGGATAGTGAGGATGATGATGATGATGAGGAGGAGGAGGAGGGGAGTTTGGGAGGGAGGGGGGGGGAGGAGGATGAGGAAGAGAGGAGGAGGAGGAGGGAGGAGGAGGGGGAGTATTCCGAGTTGGAGAGTGAGGATGAGTTGGATTTGGGGGATCGACCGAAGAAGAAGGAGAAGCAGGAGAAGAGGAGTAAGAAGAAGAAGAAGCGGAATAAAGGGAAGAAGGACAAGAAGGGGAAGAAGAAGGGAAGGAGGGATTCTTTGGGGGAGAGTGGGATGGAGGATGAGGAGGACGAGGAGGACGAGGAGGTGGAAGGGGGGGAGGACGGGGATGATGAGGATGGAAGCGATGACGACGATGACGACGACGACGACAACAGCTCGGACGAGGAGGAGGACGAGGACGAGGAGGACGAGGACGAGGAGGGCTCAAGGCGGAGTAGCCTGGCTGCAAGCCAAGACGGTGGCAGTCCTACTAAGAAGGAGACGGGGCGACAGCGCCGAAGGAGGGAGCGGAAAGCCCGTCGTGCGCGGAGGGAGAGGATTGAGCAGTATTATTTGGGGGCGTTTCATGGGGCGCCCTCGGCGTTGGTTTTGCATCGGTTGTGCCAGCAGGTGAATAGGGATAGTCGTGATACGCTTTGGCTGGCTATTGTGGGGCTGACTGATTTGTTGGTCCATCAACGGGTGGAGCATGCGCATTATAGGCTCATGGTGGAGGGATTGGAGGTGGAGGTGCAGGCGAGCCAGGCGCAGGAGCAGGCGGGGTTTGAAGCAGCGGATGGGACGGTGGTACCTGCGTGTGAAGCCGGGAGGATTGTCGCTGATTTCGAGTATCAGTTTATGCTTTATCGGCATTGGAGTTTGTATGAGAGCATGTATCATTCTCCTTATGTCGCGTCGAAGCTCCTAGTGTGGTGGAGTCATGGCAAGCAACGGCTGGAGGAGTTGCTGGCCAAGATGGGGTTTAGTCTGGCGCAGTGCCGAGAGAATTTTAAGTATATGGACGCGGATTTGAAGGCGCAATTGAGGGAGGAGTTGGATAACCACCACGATGAGTTTGGGTTGACCGAGGTCTTTTATTTGTCTTTTCATCGAAGGACGCATTATGGGGCGGCGGTCAGTGCTTCTGATGTGGTGTATGGCATGGCGGCGCTCCTGGAGGCGTGGCAAGGCCCGGCGGGGAGTGACACTGACCCAGCTGCTGTTGGGGCGAGTGGAGGGGCGGGGGGAGGGAATGCGGAGGAAGAAGCAGCGGCGGCGGATAGGTTGTTTACGGCGAGGTTCCATGAGGCGTATGATGCGTTGTCGGGACGGGATGAGGGGAAGTTGACGGAGGGGATTCATCTGGCCATGGCGTTGCAGAAGGCCTTGTTTCGGGTGGCTGTCTCGTTGCATGACAAGAAGGCCGTGCGGAACCTCGATCATTTCCGATGGACGGTCGTGCATAACAATCTGGCGTCGGCGGAGGATTATTTATTGACGCAGCCCATGGCTATCTCGCGGTTGGCCCAGTTGATGATTGATGTGAGTCGGGAGGAGAAGCTCCGGCAGCAGGCGACTAGTCAGACGGGGCGGGCGCTGTGGAAGCCTAAGCCGTTTTTGATTTTTGCGGAGCGACGGAACACGTATTTGGTGGTGGGGGTTTCGTGCCCGGATCAGCGGGGGGAGGTGGTGAAGCATCGGTTTGCCTCCTTGTTTCGCTTGGCGGCGGATGGGTGTAAGGCCCGCTATCGTCACGATGGGTTTGATTCGGCCGTGTTGGAGTTGGACAAGGACAGTGCCACCCGCTTTACCGAGAGCTTGTTTTTGGCCTGTGACGCGGGCCGGGCGCCCAGGAAGAGCAGGCGGGGAGGACGACCTAATTAAGTGGGCTTAAGTCAGGCACGTATATTAGGTGGGAGGGGAGGGGGGAGGGAGGGAGGGAGGGAGTAGAGTAGGGGTTGCGGCCTTGAGTGAAATAAGAGCGGAGGGGCATAGAAGACAAGTAAAAGAAGGCGCTGGCATTGTGTAGGGAGTACAATCAGAAGAAGAAACGCGTGCGATGCGCAAAACAAAAGAAAGAAAAGCAAGAATTACAGCTCCCCAAAACCCGGAGTTTGAGATTTGATCATCCCAACATTGCTTCCTGCCTTCGCTTTCTTATGATCTCCCTTTGCCTTGCATTTCACACACAACCCCGTTGCCCACACCACACCACCGCAGGCGCAAGACAAGGAGCTGTGTCTTCTGTGTGCCTTGTCGCCGGCTGCGGTACCGTGGGTGCTCCAATGCAGCCCCCTTTTTGAAGAAGGAAAATCTGCGCAGCATCATGGCTGACCTCCCCGTACCTGGCTGGCTTTAGCTGTGCTGCCATCCAACGCAGTGGTCTTGTCCTGCGCCCGCGCTGCCGTACCACGGCCTTGTGGCATCCTGCACGGGCTTGTCGGCCGCGTGGCGTGGCGGGTGGTGCCTTTGGACGCGCAGTGCTGCTGCCAGGGTCTTGGGCTAGCAGCGCTCGCTTTGATTTTCTCTTGCCCCTGCCGCCAGGCCAGGCCTCACCACTTCCCCCACCTGCGGAGCAGCCCTTTGGTTTGTTTGTGGGGCCTCCCCTGCATCGAGTGGGACAGCAGCCGTAGGAGCTTGCAAGACGTACTACACCTGTCCCCGCGCGGCACTCACGCACCTTCCCTACCCACCCACATTCACCACCTCACACAGGGGGACTACGCACGGCTGCCTCGCCGCTTCTCCTCTAAGGGCCATGAAGATGAAAATCGAGGAAGCGTACGCAGCGCTGGAAATCCGCGTGGAGGCCAGCGAAGAAGAGGTCAAGAAGGCCTTCCGCGCTCGAGCTTTGGCTACTCACCCGGACCGTAACCCCGACAAGCCTAATGCTAAGGAAGAATTCCAGAAGATTAATAATGCGTATAAGCGAATCACGGCTCCTGAGGACGAGGAGAGTAGTGACGATGACGAGCGGGGAGGAAGGGGGTATATGCCGGAAGAAGAGTTGTTTCACATGTTTGCGTCGATGTTTGGCATGGTTGGTGGTGGGCCCTTTGGAGGGATGGGGGGAGGGATGCCCTTTGGCATGCCCTTCGTGTTTAGAGGGTCGGAAGGGATGGGTATGGGAGGAGGAGAAGGAGGGGGAGGAGGGCATATGTATGGGGACCCGAATGGTCATCATCCGGGGCCGAGCCATGGGGGAAGGGGGAGGTATGCAGAGTCGTCGGAGGAATCGGAGGAGGAGGACAGTGATGAGTATTATAGTTATAGCGAGGATGAGGATGACGATGATGGGGATTGTTTTTTTGAGCAGTTGCTGTATCAGCATATGATGATGGGGGGGGGCATGGGAGGGATGGGTGGAGGAAGGGG
>Ga0209390_10010686_pt1 | contig 10691 bp, 14 predicted proteins | sample BON01_FD_187212 | JGI IMG/M metagenome (GOLD analysis project Ga0209390, IMG submission 187212) | Freshwater microbial communities from Lake Bonney liftoff mats and glacier meltwater in Antarctica - BON-01 (SPAdes) (version 2) | ecosystem: Environmental > Aquatic > Freshwater > Ice > Glacier... | reverse complement strand
CGGGGGGTCCAGAACCTCTCCTGGTGTCAAGGGGGAGGAAGGTGGGGGGGAGGGAGGGGGGGGACAGGAATGTGGACAGTCCAGATGAAACTTTAAGGTGCTCCCACACGAGCCGGGAGCTACACATGCTGGGTCAGACTGAGAAACCCCCCCCTCCCAAAAGGGCCAGACGTCCAACCCGGGGAGTACAGGAAGGAGACAACACTTGTGAAGTCACGCAGGAAAGTAACATGATCTGCCCTACCACCTGCGGATGCAGAAACTCCCTCCAAGACACAATGAGGAAGCCCCGTTTAGTCTCACACATACTCAGAGCACAAAGAAAAATACTGGAGAACGAGCTAATTGCAAGTTTTGGACACACGGCAGTAATCACGAACAAGGACGAAAGCATAGACCCCAAAAGAGCACAACAAGCCAGGAACTCCGACGTCTACCGAACCAGTATCCAATACACAGTACTAGGCAAAATCCACGGAAAAGACTCGGAGGTCTACCCTGTCCCTCCCCAGGATGTGGCCTTACTCTTAAAGGACCAGCTCGACAAGAACCTTTGGAAGAACCTTTAAATATACATTGTGGTGGAAGGGCTGGGACAATTCGCCAACCACACGTGCTGCGATACACACTGGAACACGAATCTCGAAGTCGTGGCCATAGAACGTAAAGAGGATACACATACAGCACCAATGGCACTTCTGCGTGCTAGATGCGACATCGAAAAGGGCACTGAGATCTTGACCAGATACTGGCATCAAGACAAGGATGCGTGGCAAAACATCTTCGACTGCCAATGCTGTGCATGCACCGCACATAGGGTGGAAGATACACCTACATCAACAGAGTGTGCCCAAGATACCACCACGATCACAACCGAATTCCCGGTGCAGGCATCTGACATCATTCCCTGGGATAATACGGATACACAAATGACAACAGTACCACACCACAGCCGTAACGAAGAGCTCATAAAAACGACGAAAATGACTACCCAGACTCTGAGATGGATAACATGGACTGGAATGACCTCGAAAACTCCCCATCCAAAGGAGTCATGATCGAGACCGAGCCGAAAGAACAGACAACACAGCTCGAGGAATCTCTTGAACCACCACGGACCTCCACACAACAGATACAGAGGAAAATAACCAAAATAAATAAACAGCTTGGCAGGCACCAAACCACGATATGAGCCTTCAGGAGAGACAGAACAACGCTACCATCATATCACCCGGGGATGAGGAGTAAATCATCATAATACACGACGAAGCAGACCTAGAGCAAGAGATGGAAGGTATCGCCCCGAAACCCTCCCTACCCCCCATTCCCTCAACTCTCACTGCACAGGACCCGCCAGGGTGGAAAAACGCGACCACAGCATCTCCCAACCCCAAAACAGCTGGGAAACGGGCCTCATCTCTAACCCACTTTCAGGACTCTGCGAAGGCCTAATAGCAGCGTACGACGCCCAACCTCCACAATTCTCCGGGCCGGGGTCTACGAAACACGGGCAATACTTTTTTCCTAAATGCCACCATTTAATGTCTTCTGGCCATTGACGAAATACGCAAAATTCGGATCTCAACAAAAAAGCCCATGACGACACAAAATAAACATTAAATGTGCATAATGGAACTACCAAAAACAGCACCAGCCTACACGACCCTCCCCCTCATACAACACATTCCCCGCCTAATCCACTATGAGAAGGGGGAACCGGCGGATGCCCACTAATTTCTGATTGCCGTAATTAATGACATCAGTGAATCTACGTCGCATCTGTTCCAACGCCAGATGTCCTCGACGGTTAAGTGCTCCCTGTGCGAATGACTCACAAAAAAGTACAGACAACACACAAGACATCTCCCTCCAGATCACCAAAGATATGAACCTGTCAGTGGATACAGCCTGCACGACTTCTTTGAGCCAGAAATGCTTGAGGGGGGAAACGCCTACTGGTGCGACACTTGCAAAAAGACATGTCGAGCGACAAAACCCCTCTCCATCACACGAACCCCCACTATTTTAATGATACATCTAAAGCAACTGATACTGGGGGAAAAAATGCAAACCCACACGACCTTTGGCACTACTCTTGATCTCGGCCCATACATGACTCTGCGGCCACCACAACCCCAATGCACACAATTGATTCGGATAATATCACACCACGGAACAAAGGATAATGGACACTATACAGCAATTACGAAGAGGGGAGAAAACTGGACCCTCTTCAACAATTCCGACGCTACACATATCCCAACTCAGCAAGTACTCCTAACACAGGCGTACATCCTGGTGTATAGGAACCCAGCCTCGGATTCCAGAGCCGAAATGAAAGAGACAGAACCGAGGGACCGACCCCTTCAACAAGGCACCAAATTACAGGCCCAAGAGGACCTAAATCCCAGGCCGGCAAAGAGGCGAAACAGAGAATCCCCCATTCTTAAAGCAGGCTCCTCAACACAAGACCCCCGAGGAAGACCCCTCCCTCGACAGGAGAGAAGGGAACAAGGGACCAACCCTGTGTCGAGAGAGGGAAGTCTCAAAGAGAACAAATTGGAGCCAGACACACAGCTTAATCCGCACACTGATACACTACCAGTCCCAGAACCCCACGATAGGACCTTGCGGAGACAGCCGACGCAAGGGACTGGGAAGAAGAACTAAACTACCAACATGGATGAGGACACATAAATCCCACAGGAGCCGGAAGAACAGCCAGGACTACCCACAGGAATGCTTCCGACCTTTCTTAACACCATCCCTATCTACCTCCAACTCAGCCAAAGACGAATCGAGGATGTAACTGGCCTCCTGAATGAACTATCCGGCACACCAATCACCATAGAGATGACCAGTAAATGGCGTGATATTGAACCCCTGGACCGGGAAATCCCCCACGTAGTGCCGACCGAGGACCTGATCAAATGCTTAACAGAGGATCAAGAGGATGGCCCGGCCATGTTAATACCCATGATAAAACTACATATAGCTCGCCTCAAGAAGGCACATCTCCTTCGCTCAGCAACCTCATCTATATTTCAACTTAATTTGAATGGGAAGGGGGCACCGACCTGACAGACGTAGGCAAATTCCTTCAATCATGGACCCCGGAACTCATAGAGATAAACCTATGCCACGAGGAATGATACAAGCACTGCTGGGAACAACACCCACCAATCTTGACTGGTCCCCAGCAGACCTATCCGAATGTATCTTCCGAAATGCGGAAGCCACGGACAAAGAGGAGGACCTTTTACAGAAACTTAGCAACCTGGGCAACTTAGGGGACTCTAAGCACAATGCACCCACCGAAGAGATACTGGAAACGAGGACCAGACACATACACATATTCCCCTGAATGAGAACCCTCCACGAGATTAGAAGAGACTGGCTATTGGAATAGGAACTGTGGCTGGCTATCCCTGAGGGCGGAAAGACGAGACAATGCCTCACCAACGCCCCAAGGCAATCCTGGAAACTTATGGTAGAATTCTTCACGGCCCTGAACACAAATAACAGATTCTGGATACGGAATCTATAAAGGAGAGACATGATGCTGTTGACATCTATGGCGGAAAACATATTCGGCTTCGCAGGCACATATGCTAGACAGAAACAAGCCAGCCTGGCCCCAATTCAGACTGGGTGGAAAAGATGGGTGGAAATACATTCCACAAAAGACACCAAGACCCCGCGAACAGGCTGGATGTTTAACCTCCTGATATCCGGCTCCATCGCAACGAACCAGGTCGAAAAAGCAATACCCTGGAATATAGGGCCACATGGATACAAGGGGAGAAAGGAGGAAGTGCACCAGATATTTGAACAGGAACCCCCCATCATCTGCCTCCAAGATGTATGAATACCAAAACGCAGGAAAAACTTAGTAAAAAGAGAACCCCAACGCATCTTTCCCCACTATTTGATATATATAACCACAGTTCAGAGCCCAGGGAAAGACAGTAGAGACCCGCCTTGCGTATTTTCAGTCCTAATGGCCTTGCACTCGGCCTTTTTTCCCAAAGTCATGCAAGTACGTTGCCATCATTCCAGACAAATGCGTCAAAAGATACGAAGGGAATTAGACGGTCGACTCTCCATCCTTGATGGATAGAAACCAACAGGCGTCACCTTCAAGTTCATGAACAACTACCAATTTACCGCCTCCAACCCCATGGGGCAAACTGAAATGTGGAATACGACGGAAAATTGGATAATCAAGCAGGAAAAAGACTGTATAATTTTGCAGGGGGACCTCAATAGTGCACACCCGGGATGCAGATGGGACTATGCACAACCTCTCAATGATAAGATAATAAGAACGGCTGATAACAAAATGGAACACTTCCTTAGCAGCACGGGGGGACACTCCCACACACAGCAGGAAAATACATGGAAAGGCAAGGGATGCCGAGCAGCACTGGATCATGTGTTCACATGGAATTACCACCTTCCACCCCACGTCGCGAAACCGAAACCCAAATCTCATAAGAAATTCCACCACAATCAAATCTGCACGCAACTCCCCCACATGGATTTCCCCGAACAGGAAAACCCAGCACGGACGACACCAGCAGACATTTCCTAGCGAATCGACACTGTCTTCTTTAAATGACACACGGATGATTGGAAGGCACGGGTCAAGAAACAGATCTTAGGAGAACTAACAGAGAACCCGACAGGCCAAGCTTTAGCTGATTTGATACAACAAGAACAAGGAATCCTGGCCAGAGAGATTAAACGGCTAAAGGACAAGGCATGGAAGGCACGCAGACGAGCGGGAGAGAGGAAGGAGCACAGGAATAACACCCAAAACGACTTGCGACAAAGGATCTACCTGCTTAAAGCAGCGCTCACGGAGGCAGCGCCGTCACACCATGAAGACAAGATTAAAGGAGCTACACGAAGAGCCATGCAGGGACTGGGAATCCTCCACATCAGAGACACCATACGGAAACTGGTTTGGCAACACACTAAATTGACGAGTCTTCTAACAGAGGAAATACGGAAAGCCGAAAAACTCATGGACAAGGAAAACCTGACACAAAATAGGAGAGTCGGATGACAGGGGAGACATTGGAAGGAAAAATGGGATCTTCAAAAACGGCATAAAGGGGATCAAAACAATCACCGGGAAATACAACACCAGTAAAGCACTGACTGAAGTCAAAATCAGCTGTCCTTGCGGACTCAATGGACATGGCAAAAAGACATTACCTCACCGGAAGTACAAAAAGAGCGGGAGAGTAGGACAACAACTTGGTTCATTTGAAATGCACAGCCAAGCTTCAATCCTACTCTTCAGAGATCTCCCAGCAGGGGGTGGAGATTCGATTGGAGACACTAACTGAAACGACTCTCCTCATGCAAGCGACCCAACCTCACCCACAGGACCTCGGTACACGCTCTCTCATCTATGACACTGGACCCTGGAAAGGGGAAAACTTGCTAGTAGGCATCGAAACCTTCTTTCAAAAGAATGCCTATCACCCTTATGCCACCTGTGGCAATACTAAGTGTGGAAAAACGGGCCCTATACCATTGTCCTGCGCTATGACAATGGTATAGGGCCCGTTTTTCCACTGCGCTAGTCCCATACCAGGGCGACTTCCTCTAACTATAAGCATAGAACACTTCTGCGAGGGCGAAGCATGCTTCCGTATGGACCCGACACATTTTCGAAGCACGAGACACCTGACAAAAGATAAAAATTAGATAAAGCAGGGATATTCGACTCCCGAACAATAGCGAAAGGTGAGACAATCCAGGAACCACTTAACACGTTTAGAGAGTTTTCACAGTTCATACAAAAAATGCCCTCGCACAAGGCCCCGGGTTTTACCGGGATACCGGCAGACTTGTTCAAACAAGCCCTGGTCCCATTCCAAGGGCGCATCCACCTCCTAGTAAATGAGATACTGGAAGGTACGTTTGATTTCGAGCACACCACGTAGTACAAAGAGCCCACTGGGTACAACAGCAGGCAATGAAAGAGAGTGGCACTCTAATCTGGATCGACCTTGACTTCAAGAACGCCTTCAAATCAGCAGGACACTCCTGCCTCTGGGCAATCCTCAGAAGACTGAGAGTCCCGGATGTAGACTTCCTCGAGGCTCTATATAGCAATTCGTGGATGAAAATACAAGTAGGATCAGAATGCACAGCCACCATACAGCTCGATACAGACACAGTACAGGGATCCGTACTGTTCCCCCTCCTCTTTGACCTGTTTCTTAACGCCCTCCTACAATTGCCAGATGCGACAGGCATGACGCACGGCATCAGGGAAACACCCCATGGAATCATGCGGCCTTTGCAGACGACCTGTCCATATACGTATGTGACTGTCAGGGACGCCAACAAATTGCTGGACGTAGTTCACGAGTTCGAGGACTGGAGTGGGCTCCGCATCTCAACCCTGCAGTCGCTAGCCACAGGAGCAATGTACGGCACTGGATCGGCAAGGTGATCAGAGAGGGCAAAACCAGACACAGCCAAGAGGAATAGAGAAGCAGGACCAGACATCTTGAATCCCCAAATCCAGGCCCTAGGGGCCACGGATGAAGCATGAGACGAAGAAAACACCACACAACTAAGCAAAAAAGGACAAGAAGACTGGCAGATGAATCTCGCAACGATGAGCAGTCAATTCCCATCTGCAACAAAAAAAAAGGGAATTGCCACTTCCCGGCACACCTCACCCCCACCCCACCTTGCCTGGAATGCCAACATACGTGGAAGCCAGCAGGAATCAAATACAAAGGAACAGACCTGAAGGTCATCCATGGTCGGGCGCCAATCCGACTCTTGGGCATACGGTACAACATGTGGCTTGACAGCACCGCACAGAGACGATATGTCATGGAAGGAATAACAGAAATGGCTTGTTTCTTGCAAAAAAACAGAAACCTTTCAATCGAAAATAGCCTGAGATTAGTCGAATGTACTGTAGAATTCAAACAAGTTACGGCAGCCTTTGTGAGATGTAACAAAAAGAAGCCTGACACATGTCAACAAACACTGGCACGTCCACGGCACTTTTCACGTTTCCCCGAGACTAAGGAGGCCTCCAGATAAAAATGCCAAGGGCCATCATATGTCCAGCCGTGTGAGGACACCTAACCCGGTGCTGTCAATTTGATGACGGCACAAGACAGCTGGCAGAAACCACATACAAAGATGCCTTAAAAAACACGGATGCCTGGACATGGAGGATCTCCAATATCTAGCAGAATTCTTAACATGAGATCAAGCGAGTCAGAACTCCTTCGCGTTTGCATGCCATCTCACGAGCACACTAGGTATAAAAGTAAGTTGGGACCCATTCCACCCGGATTGAATCGCATCAGTCACAAATTTAAAATTGGCACAGGCGATGATTACGACCCAACACCTGGTCCACATACACCACAAGGACGAGTGCAGAAGGGCACAGACGATGGAAGTGTCGGCAGAGGGGAAAACAGTACCCATGCGATTCGAAGAAGGCGACTCGTTTGTAATGAAAACGGAAGGTCAAGATACAACCACAGGCCACCCAACCCTTCGAGAAGCCATCTAACGAACCTTCCCTACCCTTGTACGGATATCGCAACTTATGAAGCCGGACCGTATATATGGCACAGAGGACCAGGAGAAAGGCAGGAGGAAGACAGGATGGGCTCAAGCGGTGTACCCCCTTCGGGCCCGGCTACAGGAGTTAACAGAGACCAACCCCCCCTCCGGGAGGAAGGGGTGCCCCACCGAAGATGAGTTGACGGATCTCAGAAATGGGGAGCAAGCCTTCATGGCCATCAAAGTCATGATCAGACCGAAGCTAATCGAAGCAGGATACACAACTTTAGATTCAATCCCCCGCATCTACAGAGCCAGCGGGGTAAGATTTTACTGCCCCCCTATAAAAGGGGTAGACAGCAAGACATAAGAAGTCGTAATAAAATGGATCCAAAAACTACACAAATTCCCAGCGCACCTACATGCACTTGATATAAAAGAAGCACAAGCACAGTGAGACCCAGGGGTAGAACGATTAGGAGGTTTGAGAACTTCACAATTAGCGGACAAATACATTGTAAAACGTAACAAGATACGCAACCAATGTGCCCTCCTGAAGAACCAAGGTGAAGAGGGCGTACAACACTATCTCGACAAATTACAAGAGCTGATGAGGGCATGCGACAAACTTCTACGCACATGGATGACACACGGCTCCCCTCAAGGTGACCGTAAAGTGAAAGAAACCATGTGCCATGTAATCTCCAAGATGGAGTACGAACTAGAACACTGGAGAGATAATACGAGCACGGGGGAGACCCTGATCTCCCTAACCCAAATAGAGACTTCCTTGGACGAGATCAGAGACACGGACACAGCCATACTTTGAAAAGAAGAAGATGCTGCCACAGAATTCCCTTCCCTACTGAAATTACTCACGAAAAAAACTAGAATTTTCGGAAACAATGCTCATATCCGGGAGTGGTGGTATGAGGTGACGCCAGAAAGAATCCCCCCCCTACCAAAAAGCGAGAAGAAATACAGAGAGGAAATAATTGATCGAATTGAAGAAGGCTAGCAAGACGAGGAATGGGCAATTAGCATATCACGAATAGTCAAGAGAACTGAAAGAGAAGAAACGTAAGACACAGAGGGGAACTAGGAACAGGAACACCAACAGTGAGCAACTTGAATTTGAGTGCCAACTCAAAGCCCCCAGGCGCAGCCGCATCCAGGAACTTCTCAACCTCGGAACATCCTCCTCGCACAACCTCTTTCAATCGCTGATAATCAACCAGGATCTGCTACGACTACGGGAAGACATGTGGCCAAACCACAGGACCCTAAGGAAAGGGTGGTGGTGCCGAGCATACTCCACGGCTATTGACAGACAATGTCCTACATGCAACAGACTATGGACCACAGAAGAATTCCCCCCCTCCCTGCCACAATGTTACTCCTGCTCTCAAATTGGCACGAAAAAGAAACCTTCGCAATTTAAACTCCAGGAAAATGAGGCGGGCCTGATCTTTCGGGCGGCGCTCCCTAAGGACCTGGACTGGGACACCAGGGCAGAGGATGTAGCACTTTCAATGGATGCCATCAAAAGGTGTCTTTCAAACATGCTTGTGGCATTAGATACAGACACTCCCCAAGCAAAGGGAGGAATGGCACCCCCTCTCGCCTGCTCAGAACGAGAATAAATGACGGCCCAAGAACCCCCATGGCTCTGGTTCACACTCCCAGAACTGGGTTTCCCAATGATCATGGACGAATATCGAAGGGCAATACACCCAGAGGTAGAGGAATACATGCGAAGATATGTCATGGATGAACAGGACTCAGACTTGGAACAAGTGGATGATGAGGACTGCTGGGGCATGAACTATACAGGTCCCACGATGGACATCAAGGACAAATCGAGTCCATCCTCCACTGGGGAGTTCTCCCAGAGGAACAACAGGTTGAGCAGAAACAACAGAAACCAGAGAGAGAAAGGGTCTCTGTCCCACGCGCATCTAGAGACCCCGGAACCTTCATACATAGGAACCTGGCGAACGAGGACATCTTAGGAAAACACTAATCCTCCTATCAGACTATCCTCTTCCCAGAAATGGATAGGGGAGGGAGAATCCCCCTCCATGTGGGGCAACCCGGATGCGGACATCACGAGAGACATTGTACAACTTCTACACGAACGCATCGAACAAGGACTACTTACCGTTTTCATCAAAATAAAAGCCCATCAAGGAGATCCCCTAAACGAACTAGCAGATTGATGGGCAGACGGCGGGAGACAGAGTGAGAATATCAGATGGTCCCTCCCCACAAATAGACCTATATTTTCCTGGACTGAGAATGGGACATCACACCGAAGCCCCAGAAACCCAACGGCCAAAAAAAGAATCGACCTCCAGGTAGCACGGAAACAACCTAAGTCCCACACCGGATCAACGGCAAATTTCTTGACTAGGGAGGACACCTCAAGAGACCTGCTAGGCAAATTTCACAAGGACAAAAGTGTATGGATAAGAGCTAGACGAAGGGTCCTCCAATGCATCTCATACCAATTCCCTTGCGACCCCCAACTTAACTTCGGAAGTGGGGTATACTTAAAGAGGTCAAATGCAGACTATGCGGAAAATATTACAAGGAAGAGAAAAAAGATCCTCCAGACTCAGTCGAAAGTGTGGGACACATACAATGTTATTGCCCAGCTCTACAACTCCCACCAATGGCCATCCACCACGGCATATAGAGGGAACTAATGTTCTCGATACGTAAATCCTCCACCGAACAAAACGATACAATGAAACCCCGATGGCATTTCCCCTCAGCCTTAAGCCTAGAAGCACACGCGGAGTGGGGGCTCACGCGGAGTGGGGGCTCTATAAGATCCTGGAATACATGGGACTACACGAGATCCTCCCCACAGGAGAGGGAAAGAACAGAACCAAACTACGAAAAGACATCGAAGAATATCACCTTGCCTACGGCATCAACTTCGAAAAAACAGACATAGACACTTTCATCTCCCGCAGACTAGAGGGCCTAGCCTTGGACAAGAAAAAAAATATGCGTACTCTTAGAATACACCAGAGCAATGGACACCAAGCAGGATTGGGCAGAGAAGATGAAGCAGGAGAAAAACGACAGATATAGCTCACACTTAGGCTTCATCAACCACCTCA
>Ga0209390_10010683_pt1 | contig 10695 bp, 9 predicted proteins | sample BON01_FD_187212 | JGI IMG/M metagenome (GOLD analysis project Ga0209390, IMG submission 187212) | Freshwater microbial communities from Lake Bonney liftoff mats and glacier meltwater in Antarctica - BON-01 (SPAdes) (version 2) | ecosystem: Environmental > Aquatic > Freshwater > Ice > Glacier... | reverse complement strand
CCCCTTCCCCCCCCTCCTCCCCAATCACCACCAAATGAAACACAGCCCAAGCCCGTCCAAACTGTTTCCTTCTCAACAACAGCGCCAAGACAGCCGCGTCCCTCGTGGGTAGATTTGACAAATATAAAGTCGACACCACATGCTGCTCTTCAAAGGGAGAGAAGGGAAGAGAAGCCAACCACCCCACCCTCCCACTCTCCACCAACCGATACGCCAACAGCTGCAACGGAGCCAGCCTCCTCTGAGGAGAAAGGAGGGAAAGAGGGCCGGAGGGAGGGAGGGCCAGAGCACGTTGTCGAATGAAGCCCTGTTGCCACTGCCCTAACCCTAGGAGCACGCCAACGAGCAAACACCCATCTAGAGGGGTAAGACGAGGAGGAGGGGCCATATCCATCAAATGTGCCGCCTCCTCATACCTCCCCCAATACCCCAGCATCCACACCAATTGCCGATACCGTCTCTCCCCTCCCTCCCTCCCTAACAACCCCGCCACCACCCCTCCCTTCCCCTTTCCTAGCGCCAAGACCAAGTCATCTGCTCCATTTCTGTGTGGGTGATCAGCACACCAGTAAGCTAAAGCAGCAAGAGCAAGGGAACGAGGCAACCCTACTTGAACGGCAAAGGGCTCTGCCAGCCGCGTGCGTAACGTGGAAATGGCCACTTGTCCTTCAGCCTTGTACCACCAAGCATCCACCAATGCATAGAGAGTGAGGAGGCGGAGTTCTTTTGCTTCGTTGGAAATACGGTCAAGAAAACTGCTGCTACTGCTGCTGCTGCTGCTGCTGCTGCTGCTTGGCTCTCCTCCTTCGGGCCCTCGACGCAAACGTGCCATCAGCAGCTTCCAGGGCATCCACGGCGCGTCATTGACCGAGAGCAAGCCTCTTGGAAATGAACCATCGCTGCTGCTGTTGCTGCTGCTGCTGCTGCTGCTGCTGCTGTGACCCCGCCGACCCGCCATAAGTAATTTCCACCAGGGACCAAGCAAGGCTTCTAAAGGGGCCCGGTGCGTAGCCAGCTCGCTCCGGCTGCTGTTCTCGTTCAATCCCCACACCTCTCGAAGGACCTCGGAGCGGACCAAGTCAAAATCCCGGCCGTACATGTCGTGCTCGTCCTCTTCTCCCTCTGCTGCTGCTGCTGCTGCTGCTGCTGCGGAAGAGACAAAAGGCATAGGCAAACCCGGCACGGAATGATACCAAGCATCTTTATCCTCCTCCAACTGTGCGCGGATAAAAGCCATACACAAATACCCGCCCACCAACGCCTCCGCCTCCGCCAGAAGAGCCTCATACATCTGCCCTTGCTGCAGCAACCCCGCCGACGCCCCTCCCCCTCCACCTCTTCCTCCTTCATTCTCCCCCTCCCAAAACAACAAATTCTCACGCATTCTCCGCAAGAACGCCCGCAAGATGGCTTGTAACCCTTGCAAGGCCGCCACGCGTGCCTGCAACTGCTCATGGGAGAGGGTGGGGAGTCGCTTGAATTCGTCGGGGTCCTCAATGCGACGGCGCTCCTCCGCCAGTTCCTTGTCCATCTGAACTTTCACATACTGCAGGTTCTCGTGGCTTGTCCCCCGGTCCAAAACGAGCTGAACATGCTCGGCAATGTTGCTGGGGGAGCGGCCGTGGCCGCTGGAAGGCGTGGGAGGGGCCATGATGGAGGGAGGCGATCGCTGCTGCTGCTGATGATGATGGTGGGGAGAAGGAGGCAGAGAAATGCAGTGGCTGCTTGGCGGGATGTGATGCTGCAGTCCCGGCAAGGTTTTCGTTGTGTCGCTGTCCCTGTGGCTGGGTGAGTGCGGAGTGATGAGAACGAGTGTGGTTGTTGTGAAGGGGGCAAACGCAGTGCATTTCTTTCATCTCCTCAGCAAGAGGACTCCGGGTAGCCTTTCTTCACACACTTTTTGACACTGACACGGCTACGGCACGTAGACGTATAGAAGCCACAAAGCAACAACACAACAACGCAGCATGCTCAATCAGATAAAGATACGGCTTTCTTTCTTTCTTTCCATTCGTTCTCGAACTGAACGCAGTCTCTTTGTTGTTGCATCGGAGGAGATGTGATTCACATGGCTACTCTGAATGAGTGGTGGCCTCCGCGCCTGCGCGCCTCAGCCCTCCACTCTCTCACGCGCACGTATTCTTCGGCCTCTCTGGGGGCCAGTGCACACACAGTCTCTTTTCGACCACACAACACACACACACATACACACCCACACACGACCTACCACACGCTCTAATTTTCCTAATTCTCAAGTCTTTCTTTTCTATCAATATGCACACATTCACACGCCATCCACTCCACACTCGCACACACTCACTCACAATACTCACGCACAACTAAGTCTATTTCTCTACCACTTCCACCCTCTCCACCTCCTCCACCTCTCCCACCGGCACAGCAGCAGCCACCGCAGCCTTTCGCTTCATAGCCGGGGTACTCGGCGCCGCCGTCACCCCCGCCCCCTTCCTCTTCCCCTTCCCCTTCTTGCCCTTCTTCCCCCCCTTCTTCTTCACTCCACCCTTCTTCTTCGCCCCCTTCCCCATCATCATCACCCCTCCCCGATCCTTCAAACCCTGCAAGAAAGCCAACGGGCCCTTCGCCGTCCGTACAATCGACGTCACCTTCTCCTGCCACCGCCGCACCATCTCCCCCGCAGCCTGCGCCGCCGCCTCCGCCGCCTCCTGCCCCGGCGGCGCGGGCAAAGCTAGCTGCACCTGATGCGCGGCAATCCCCCCCCATTCAATCGCAAGCCTCTTTGCCCTCCTCGCTCCTCCTCTAGCAACATCCCACATAATCAACGCGAATCTTACGACAGGGTTCGGTGCACAGGTCCCACCCCTCCAGCTAAATCCTGGCAAGCACCACCCTTGCTCCAACTCCCTCAATCTCTCCCGGTGACTCTGAACAAGATGATGCAAATACTCCAGCCCAAACACAGTCACCACCTCCATCAGTGAGATATCCTCACTCACAAACCCTCGATCATACAACCTCTCCAATTCAGCCCGCCCACTACCCCACCCTGTCACCATCGCCGCGCCTAACAGGCCGACGTCTTCTCGGCGGACGGAGGTAGGGCTGGAGAGAGGAGCGGGGGTAGTAGCGACTTGCTTCGCTTCCTCGGGGACGGTTGTTGAGGGGGAGGAGGGGAGGGAGGGGAGGGTGTGTATAGCGGGGGGGAGGGCGAGATTGCTGCTGCTGCTGTTGTCGTCCTGCTGCTGCTCCTGCTGCTGCTGCTCCTCGGCTTGGACTTGAATGGGAGGAGGAGGGGCGTACTCGAGGAAGGAGGGGAGGGGGTTGATGACCAACTCCTCCACTACCTCCCCCTCCACCTCTACTTCAGCCTCGGCTACAGGTTCAGCTTCCTCTTGCTCTAGCTCCTGCTCTTGCACCTCCGGCATGGTGATGATGGTAACTTCGGCGGTACCGTACTCTGCTACGGTACTAGGGGTGGTAGCCTCCACAGTGGTGTCGAGGAGACGTAGAAGCTCCTCCTCCTCCTGCTCCTGTTGCTGCTCCTCCTCCTCTACCAGAGACGTTGCTTCTTGTTGGTGCTGCTCCTCCTCCTCCTCCTCCTTCTCCTCGACGACCGTCTCCAGCGTGCATTCTTCTACCTCCTCTACGAAGATATCGTTCTTCTGCTCCTCCTCCACTATCACCACCTCCTCTTTCTCTTCCCCTTCCTGAACCTCAGCCTCGACCGGCTCCTCCTCCTCCCCTTCCTCCTCCTCTTCCTCCTTCACTACCACAGACGCAGCCGCATCTTCCACCATCACAACCTCCACCTGCTTAGGCGGCATCACCCACACCACCACCTCCTCCTCCTTCGCTCCCTCCGGTGAGACCTCTAATGGTGGCACCTGCTGCTGCTGCTGCTGCTGCTGCTGCTGCTGCTGCTGCTGGAGACCGCCACCGCGAGAGTGAGTGATCAACGTGGGAGTCGGTTGAGATACATGCCACGCACACACCACTAGACAAAGGAGGGAGAGGGCTGCTAGTAGCATCCATCGGAAGGGTTGTAGGGTGTGTAGTAAATGCTGGGCTTTTCGAGTGGCGGCTGTGGCGGTGTTCCGGGCCCGGCGGGTGAGGGTTGGGAAGGCGGAGGAGGAGGAGGAGGAGGAAGAGGGGTGGGAGGATGAGGAGGAAGAGGGGTGGGAGGATGAAGAAGCAGCAGCAGGAGGGTTGCTTGAGCCGCCGTTAGTAAAGTTGCTCCTGTTGCTACTGGTGTAACTGCTGCTGTTGCTGCCGCTATTGTTGTTGTTGGCTTGCGTGGCGGCCTCCCCCGCCATCCCGAACTCTTCTTCCGACGCTCCAGCCCCAGTCGGTTCCACCACCCCCCAATTTCGCTGCTGGGACAACCGCTGCTGCTGCTGCTGGTGCTGCTGCAGCAGCTGTTGGCCGCGTCGTCGAGGGTAGTACCGGCGGACTAAGGGAGACTCGGCCAGTGCTTGGGTGGTCCGTTGAAAGCCACTGCTCAACAAGGCAAGATACGACAGCCCCTTCTCCTCAAAGTCGTCCTCGCTCTCCCCCTCCCCTCCTTCCTCCTCTTCCTCTTCCTCATCCTCGTCATCCTCCTCGTCAGTGCTGGCTTCGCCTTTTTCCGAAGGTGGCGTCCGGGGTCCGTTGGTCATTCTCATGGTGGCCGTGGTGGTCGTTGTCGTCCTGGTCGTCATCGTCGCAGAAGCCGCCGCGGACAGCGCCTTCATTAAAAGCGACGTGGCCATGCTCCTATTCCCTTGTGAGGCTTGTCCTCCTGCTGCTTCCTCGGCCGGGATGGGGATGCTGGCCCCGCCGCCGATGGGGGAGGGGGTGGGAGGGCTTCCACCAGACTTGGGGGGGGAGGCCCGTCGGAGAAGCTCGAGATAGGCCAAGGTCAGGCTTTCGGGGGTGATGCCATTTGTGTTGTTGTCGCTGCTGCTGCTGCTGCTGTTATTGTTGTTGTTGTTGCTGCTGCTTGCGGAGCGGTGGTGGTGGTGGTGGCCTTTGCTAGGAGCGTCAGCGGTGGAGGCGTTGCTGCTGGTGACACCACCCACATTCGTGGCGGATTCAGTGGAGCGGATATACTGCTGCTGCTGCTGCGACGGGTAGTACAGGTGGCCATGGCTGTCCTGGTGCTGTTGCTGCTTCTGGGCTAGTCGAACTGCGGAGGCGCTGGCCGCTGCAGCTGCAGCAACGGAGGAGGGGCCTCCGTCCCCAGCAACCACGGCGTTGCGTGCGCCTCCCGGCGTTTGTTGCGGCGGTTGGTTGTTGGAGTTTTGCATCGTTGAAAAAGGCCTCGTCTGTGCGTGTGTGGTGGTGTGTGTGCGTGGTTGAGGGGAGTGTGGGTGGGTGGCTCAAGCGGACAGATTAAGGACAGTGCACGGCCGGAAACATTCGGGCTTCCATGCGTGTTGGGGAGTCGAGAACGCTAACTGACGCGCGCGGCGTCAAGCAAAGAGAAATAATCGCTGACGGTCAGCGACAAGTCACTTCAAGACCGTCGGAGCGCAGTGTTTGTAGGCCACATTTGCTTCCACAAAGGAAACACAAAGAAGCAGCAAGAGGGGGAACGAGGACAGGACACGGGCGGCTGCTGCTTGCTGCTGCTCGGGCGGCTTCAAGAAGCAAGACGCCCATGAAAGAAGCGATGGAGGTTATTTTGGGCCTGAGAGAGACCGCCGCTCCAAGCCCGTGCTTGTGAACGCAAAAGCAAGAAGTAAAAACAGAAAAGGGCTGGTTGGTTTCATTTCAATCGGTTCTACTACTACCCTCAAAACGCCCATTCTACGTATCGACAAAATCAAAGCGCAAAAAACTCCCCTCCCTTCCTCCCTCCCTCCCTCCCTCCCTCCCTCCCTCGGCCTCTATGTATTCCCTTTATGTACACATATACCCCTTTCATTCTTCTGCACACAAAAAATAGTCTAAACTTGGTATTTCTCCAACTCCAAAATCAGACGGCAGGCCTCAGCGACGTCAGCCACGACGTATCGGGCCTTAGTTTCGGCCGTAGCATCGTTGAAAACCCCCGTCTGGACGAGAATGGAGATCCACTCGCACAAGTGCCCGTCAGCACGGTTGGCGCCTGTGTAAAAGGTGGAGAAGGAAAAAACGGCTTTGGATGCAAGTTTTCGATAATAGAGGAAGCAAGAACGGGCAAAGTAAAAGAAATCGACAGTAAACCGCCACCTGGTTGAAAGACACACCCTCCCTCCTCCCGCCCTCCGTCCCCTCAGTCCCCTCCTCTTCCCTCACCTTCCACATCACTCAAGGGGTTATCCCCAATAGCATACACCCTCCTTATGGGGAAATCCTTGTGAGGGTGCGCCACGTGAGGGGGAGGGTCTTTCCCCGTCAGCCCCAGCAGTCGGGCCTCGTGGACCAGCATCTTCTCGGCGTACCTATAGCTGCTTTCCCAGGGCTTGCCGAAGCGGGTGATTTCTAGGACAGGAGGGAAGGAGGGAAGAAGTGATGAGAAATCTGAAAGAAAAAATAGTAGCAGCATGCACGTATCCTCTCTCCAGCCCTCTTCCTCCCTCCCTTCCTCCCTCCCCCTCTTACCAATCTCCGTCCCGCCATAGCACTTCTCATAAACCGCCTCCCAGGCCGCCAAAAACGCGCCTTGCGCTAATCTAGGCACTCCATGACTGCTACTGAACACCAAATCAGAATTAGAGGAATAAACGGGAATATGCCCCTTCTTGGCACCGGTGCTACTGCTGCTGCTGCTGGTGCTGGTGCTGGTGAGGACGCCGTGTTCGAGCAGATCGCACAGGACTTGGATCTCGGGGGCCCAGTCGACGGGGTCGTGGAGGATGAAGATAGCTGGGAGAGGGAGGGGGGGAAGGAGGGAGGGAAGGAAGGAGGGAGGGTGGTGTAAGAGGATTAGCCTTAATGTGCTGACTTATACCTACACAAAAAACAAACGCCACACACGAAAGCATACATAATAAGAGGACTACACAATAATGAGACGTACCAGAAAAAGGGTCTTTGTGCAGATTATGCCGCTTGCGATAAGTCTTGAAGGGGTACAACTCCGGGTGGGCGTGCAAAACATCCTCAACCGTCACCACATTCTCAAAGCCATACGAACGACACACAGTCGCATAATCCTTCGACCCACACGCGAGTATCTGCTTGTCCTTGTATTGGGGGAGGAGGGAGCGCATTGGCGTGTGAGAGAGTAGGATCTGTGGGTGGAGGGAGGGAGGGAAGGAGGGAGGGGGTGAGGGAGTGGGGTGAGGGGGAGAGGGGAGGAAAGGTCTAGAAGGAAAAACGAAATTACAAGTCTCCTCCAATCTTTCCATAACCAACTCGTTTTCCCCTCCCTCCTTCCCTCCCCCCTTCTCCTTCTCGCTCACATACCTGACTAGAGCGGATGGGGTGGGGCAGCCCGGGGAAAAAGATGTCACAAAGCTCCGTAGCCTTTGCTTCCTCCAAGCAGCCCCCTCCGTTCGTAATGAAAATAAAAGGCACTTTCCTGGCCACGTTCGGGCTCGCCTGCGTTTCCACCAAGTACTCCAGCACTGGTCCTGCCCTGGGAATAGGCGTGCCCCCACGCACAAGGACGCCGTCAATGTCAAAGGCGATGGCAAACGGGACAACAGGAGGAGTTGAGGAAGACAGGGAGCGGCGGCTACTAAGGACTAGGGTGCTACGCCTGCTGGAAAAGGACGAGGAGGATAGGGTGGTCCTGGGGCTGGCGGCGGCGGCGGCCGTCGACAGGCGACGGAGCAGCATGGTGGGGGAGGGGGTGCAGGTGCAGCACAGGTGGGCCGGCCTGTCAACGTGTGCAATGGAACATTGGGTGTGGAAAAAGATGGTTAGCATGTGGCTGTTGAGGCGGCTGCGAAGCCCAAGCCGACGCCTCCCGCCAGGCCCGCGCTCCTGGCTAGGCGGCGTCGCGCCTTCGCAATCAATCCCCGCCGTTCTTGAGCTTTCTTCAGGCGCGTAAAGGCCCGGCGTTCCATGTGGTTGCAGAAGGCAAGCAACGGCTACACCTCAAGGTCAATGAGCCCTCTCTGGTGGTCACCACACATGAATCAACGAGATCCAAGCTACCCCAGCACGTCGAGCACAACCAGACCGAGGTGCTTGAGGAGTTTGAATGCTTATCTTGTCGTCTGGTCGTGTAAAATGCAGGACTCTTTTGCCAGGGAGGTCGTCGCAACCGCTCCGTTTGAAGGGAGCTTGCCCTGGCCCTCTGATTTGATGGACAAGAGTTGTAAAGCACACAGGTGTGGTACAACGACAGCATAAGCACGCACACCACTTTACAATCAACTCCTGCTGCATGCCATCCGAGCCCCCTGACTTGACTTCTCGCTAACCGATCCCACCACCCCGCCTGCCCATCATCACACAGGGCACTACAGTACTAATACTAGCCAATAGCACCTCTCCAGCAGCCAAGCCAGCCGGGCCTCACACCCACCTGGCCTCCTGCCTCCTGCTTTCCTCCTCTTCAGTCGGACGTGGCTTTACTTCCTCCCGCTAAGCGACCCCACCACCCGTTCATCATCACACAGGGCACTAGCACTCTCCAGCAGCCAAGCCAGCCGGGCCTCACACCCACTTGGCCTCACACCCAATCACTCAAGGGGTGTACACGCGCGTGACGGAGGAAGACCGCGGCGGCACATTTTAATACAACCCAAGAAATGGCCCAACCAAGATCAGCAGCAAGACCAGCAACCGCGCCAGCAGCCCTCCCCATAACCCGCTCACAATACGGGGCAATGGAGGTGGTCGATGCGCCCTATCAGAGTCTCAGCGAAAAGGAGCAGCAGCAGCCGCCTCCGGGTGTGAGGACGCAAGCACAGCCACGACCACGGCGACCGCAAGCAAAGGGAAAGGGAGGGTGCCTCGGCGTGAGTCGGGAGGAATGGTTCAAAGGAGTCCTCTACGGCCTGATCAACGCGTCTATCTGCTTGCCTGCCTCCATTTCCTTCAGCACCATCATTTTTCGACACGAGGCCTTCGCTCCTTACCTCCCTGTCCTCGTCCGCTTGGTGCTTTTGAGTAGCGCAGTTCACGCCACCATTTTTGTCTGGCTCTCCAGCATGCCCTTTGCCGTCGGTCAAGTCCAGGTACATCCGCGCCTCACAAGGGGGTTTGGGCGAATCTCTTTCTCCATTTCCAATCACCTCCCCCCCCTTTCTATTCTCTATTCAAGGGCGCGGTCTTTCTGGTGCCATCCTCGCTCTATTTTTCACATCCTCCCTCCCTCCTCCCCCTAACAGGACGCCGGCCTCATCTTCCTCTCCTCCATGGCCAGCACCCTGGCAGACTACTGCCGTCAACGCGAGCTTTCCGATGCTGTCCTTCTGTCGACGACCCTCGTCCTCCTCTCCCTCTCCACAGCCCTAGTCGGTCTTAGTTTGATCATAATGGGCAAGCTCCGGTTGGCTTCAGCAGTGACGTATATCCCAATGGCGGCCGTGTCGGGCTATTTGGCGTTTATTGGCCTTTTTGCGTTCAATGCAGGTACGTTTTTGAGTGTGTGCTGGTTGGAGGAGCGGGCTGGGGTAGTCTTTTCTTCCTTGTCCTTCTTTTTTGTTTTTACATCAGCTTAACCACACACGCTCATCTTCCTTTCCTCCCTCCCTCCCTCCCTCCCCCTTAGGCCTCTCCTTCATGACGCAGACTCAACTGGACAGCGTCGCCTCCTGGCGGCATCTCGACGCTACCTCCGACCTTCTCAAATTAGCCCCTGGTCTCGTCCTTGGTATTGGAATGTTTATTGCCTTAAGGCATATCCACCACGTGTTGACCTTACCGGGGACTCTTGCCTTGTCTGTCGTCATTTTTTATGTCATTCTCTCGGTGTTAGGGTTGGATTTATCACAAGCCCAGGCGCTGGGGTGGGTGGCTCCTCCTGTGCCTGCTACTCCTTTCTATGAGGCCTGGCAGTTATTTGATCTAAGGTTGGTTAGATGGGAGGCGGCCTCTCTTATTCTACCTTCATGGGTGGCATTGACGCTGGTGGTTGCGTTTTCCTCTAGTTTGGATGTAGCGGCGATTGAGATGGAGAAGAAGCAGCCGTTGCAGTACGACTATGAGTTACAGATGATTGGATTCAGTAATTTGGTTAGTGGGCTGACGGGGGGGTTTACGGGCTCGTACATATTCAGCCAAACAATATTTAATCTTCGCAGACAAATTAATACGAGGGTGTGTTCCTCGGTGATTGCGCTGGTGGAGTTAGTGGCCTTCCTTGCGCCTGTTAGTTTGATTGCGTATATCCCGAGGTTCTTTTTTGGGGGGCTGTTGGTTTTGATAGGGACGGATTTGATGCTTGAGTGGTTGTGGATGTCGAGGAAGAAGATGATGGCGCCTGAGTATGCTGTGACGCTTGCGACGTTTGTTGCTATTCAATTGACGAATATAGAGGTGGGGATGGGGATTGGGGTTTTGCTTGCAGTGGTGGCGTTCACAATTTCATATGCGGAGGCTCCATTGATATTGCACCCGCGGGTGAGGCATAGTAGCGTGGTGAGGACGTTTGAGGAACGCGCGATTTTGAGTGCAAATATGGATAAAACAGTGACGTTATCATTGAGGGGGTATGTGTTTTTTGGCTCGGCCGTGAAAATTCTGAGGGAGATCAAGGAGAATGTATTGGCGGGGCATGTGAGTACGATGCCGGCTGAGGGAGGGGGGAAGGGAGGGGGGGAGGACGAAGTGGAGGAAGAGGAGGAGGAGGAGGAG
>Ga0209390_10010682_pt1 | contig 10695 bp, 11 predicted proteins | sample BON01_FD_187212 | JGI IMG/M metagenome (GOLD analysis project Ga0209390, IMG submission 187212) | Freshwater microbial communities from Lake Bonney liftoff mats and glacier meltwater in Antarctica - BON-01 (SPAdes) (version 2) | ecosystem: Environmental > Aquatic > Freshwater > Ice > Glacier... | reverse complement strand
ATATATATATATATATATATATATATATACATATATACATATAATATATATATATAATATATATACACAGAGAGAGATAGAGAAAGAGAGTGAGAGAGAGTGAGTGTGTGCGTGTGTGAGAGAGAGAGAGACAGAGATACACACCTTCGGTGGCTGACTCTGCAACCACGCCTCGTACTGCACTGTGTCCGATACGTGGTCGATGCTATATAGATATAAATATAGACAGATATATAGACATATATATATATATATATATATATATATATAGAGAGAGAGAGATGTATATACCTTCGGTGGCTGACTCTGTAACCACGCCTCGTACTGGACCGTGTCCGACACGTGGTCGAGCGGCTCCCACGTGTTGTCCTTCTCGTCATCCCAGCCGACCCACTTGACCAGGAACTGTTCCATGCCTGAAATAACAACACAAGGAGATCGACATAATATATATATATTTACACTCGACCAGGAACTGCTCCATGCCTGAAACAACAGCAACAGCAACACCACAAGGAGCTCGATATATATATATACATATATATGTATATATATATATATATATATATATATATATATATATGTATATAGCCATGATAGATAGGGTGTTGTCTTTTCGTCGTCCCAGCCGACCCACTTGACCAGGAACTGATCCATGCCTGTATGGTCAAAAGATCAACAGGTCACACGCACACGACAGCAGAACAAACCACTCACACACGACACACGAACACAGAGCGGGCAACGGCGCAACGACGCTTAGTGGAAGTCGTCGTCGCCGCCCCCAAGCTGCCGCCCAGCGCTGCGCTTCGAATATGCGGAGCGAAGGATAAAATACGGTATTCTATTCTGTGAATACGGCAACCTTGAATATGTACATATTCATGTCATATGCAGGAATAACCAGGCGGAATACGGTATTCGTATTCCTGTGGCTGCGACTTAGGAATACGTGAATACCTATTCAACACGTAGGGCTCCATGTCTGAAACAACAACCGCAACAATAAGTAGATATAGCTATGGATAGATAGGGTGTTGCCTTTCTCATCATCCCAGCTGAGCCACTTGACCAGGAACTGCTCCACGCCTAAAATAACAACAACAACAACAACTCGACATATAGACGTATATATATATATATATATATATATACACACACACATATATATATATATATATATATATATATATATATATATACACACATATATATATATATATATATATATATATATATGTACATATAGCTAGCCATGGATAGATAGTGTGTTGTCCCTCTCATCGTCTCAGCCGACCCACTTGACCAGGAACTGATCCATGCCTGAACCGTCGAATCCAGAATTAGACCAAAGCGGGGTTTCGGATTAATTCCGGGTGAACTCTTAATCATCAGTAAACCTCACCCTTTCCCTAAATCTGAGAAACCCCCAGCGCGGAAATGGTTCTCGAAACCAAATCTCTGAAATCCCCTCGGTAGATTCGACGGCCATAACAGCACCAACAAAAGGAGCGCCGGGCGACACAGATATATACATGTAGATCTCTATAGAGAGACAGCGTGTTTTATTTTTGACGAGGAGCCGGCCCCCGACACCGTCGAATCCAGAATAGGGCTGAAGGGGGGTTTCGGATTAACCCCAGGTAAACTCCTAACTCTTTGAGTAAAACTTACTGTTACTCCCAAAGGGGGAGGTAGCCCAGCGCAGAAATTACCTCCCGGGTAAACTCTGTGAAAACCCCCTCGGTAGATTCGACGGTAGCTCTGGGCGACGTAAGTCAGTAAGTCTAAAGTAGCAGTACACTGCTCCGCACCTGAAACAAACAATGAACACGGCAACGATTCGTTTTTCTTACAGAGCCATTGAGCCCGATTCCCTGATCGCGGTTCTCTGGCACTTTTCACGCTTCGCTAATTGATTTTTTATTCGCCTAATAATTTAAGCCTGGAACGGTTAAGAGAATCCGCCCGTTACACGCAGTCGAATGACAACAATGTCCGTGCCAGAGAACTTCGATCGGGGAATCGGGCTCAAAACACCGAATCGTTGCCGTGTTCATACTCTGAAACAATGCGCTTCGGGCGACACAGAGATGGATCGATGCCGCGCCATCTATAAAACGGCGCGCGCGGTGATTACAGCTATTAATACAAGGGCCGGGATGTAGAAGGAGGCGTGGGCCTGGGGCGGGCGACGCGATAACTGTGGGGAGCGTCGCCCCGGGTTAACCCGAGCGGGCGGGGTGGGTCACAGCGTCACAGCACCAAAGTAATAAGTGATTATGAAAAAGCTGCTTCGACATACTTCGGCGCACAGGGCACCTTTTAAATACGTGGGCGGATGGGTGGGAGGGCAAGGGCGTGTACAAAGTCGGGGATAAGGACGTGCAGTAGGTGTGTAGTGTTCTGACGGAAGTGTAGCAGGAGCAGCACTGTAAAAGCCGAGGGGAAGCACGGATCGAACGTCTGGCGCTTCATGATTATCGTTATGACTAGAGGTTTTCGAGCGATCCCGGTCTAAAAGTTCGCCACATGAGAAAACCCGGTCGAAACTAGCAAAAACACGGTCGAGCTTACCGTATAATAGCTGGGGTTTCGACCGGGGTTGCTAGTTTTAACGGGGATTTACTTATTGGTATTTTTTTATCGGTTTACTCTAAGCGGGCTTATGATTAGCATTCTTCATTTTTTTGATTATTAACGGGGCGCCAGGCCGAAGGCGCGCCTCTTGATTATTATTATTAGTATGATCTTTCTGATTCTTAGCGCGACACTTGCGCGGGGTGGCTCGGAAAAGTGCGCTTCGTGCGGCGCGGGGTGAGCGGCGCGCCTAGGAAGGGGGAGTGGGAGGAGACACAGTTTTATTTCCCGTCGAATCCATAATTGGACCAGAAGGGGGTTACGGATTGTCTCCGGGTGAACTCTTAAGTAAAACTATTATCTTGCCCCAACCCCAAAGGTAGCCCAGCGCGGAACTTACCATTGGCAAATTGATCTGTGAAATACTCCTTGTGGATTCGACGTCTTGAGAATGGGCGGGAAGGGATCCAACCCTACGTGGGGAATACGCGGAGCGAAAAAAAAAATACGATATTATATTCCGATCTAGCCTGTAAACGGAATATCCTCGAGCCTATAAATGGAATATCCTCGGAAATATGATGATATAATATTCCATTTGGGCCTCCCCCAGGAATATATATATTCGTATTCCCCACGGGTTAACCCCGACTTTTTCGGCTGACTCCGCCGGGCGTTAGCCTTTCCACCATATTGCAATGCACATATTGTATGGTGTATGGCTTGAAAACTGGGCTCGGAAGGGGGTCGAATATTGCGCAATAGTATTGCAATAGTAGCACTACAACCATGTGGGCGATGCAGCTGGGAGGGGGAATACAAGGATGAATGATTCATGCACGAAAGCCTAGAAGTGAAAGAAGATCTTGTATAGGCCAAGCCGGGCGGGAGGGACGGGGGCGGCACCTTTGCGCGTCCTCTGCTTGAGGATCTTCTCGACGGCGTACTCGATCTCCTCGCCCTCGCCCTCCTCCTCGTCCTCCTCCCCCGCCGCCGGCTCTTCTTCCTTGGTCTCCGCCTCGGCGCCCTCCGGGGCCTCCTCCTCCGCCGCGGGCTCCTCCTCCTCCACGTCCTCGTCCGCGCCACCAACGGTCGTGGTCACCTTCCTCTTAACCATGGCTGAGGGTTACAGTGGGTGCGGTGTCAGAGCGCGAATCGGAGGCAGTGCTCTCCCTATCCACATGAGAATACAAATGCGAGAAGGAGTTGAGATCTCAAATGAGATCTTCAAAATGCGATCTCACGTAGGCGATCTCTCGTACGAGCACCTCGCATACGCGGTGCGTATGCTGGCGCTGCTCGCCGTAGCGCCTCCCGATAGACGGGTATCCGCTGCTATCGAATGAAGCACTCATGCACCGTCTCGTCCTGACCCTGGGGGTTCGGCGCCGCCGTGCCGCAGGCTTCCGGTCAGGGTGTGCGGTGAGGGAGGGGGCGACGCCATGTCGCTGCGGCTTGGCTGTGCTCAGGCGCGCACCGCAGACGCTCGAGTCGAGAGCAGGTCGGCGGGTAGACTTGGTGGCTTTGCGCGGCTATTTTTGGACTGTTGGCCTAAAATAGAACAGTTGGGCGCGAAAAAAGTTCGCGCCAAATTCCCTCGCGCGCAATTCCTTCGCGCGAAAACGTTCAGTTCGCTGCGCATTTCTCTGCTTCTCTGATGGCGGCTCAGGTGACTGCTGGGGACACGACGTACGACGAGCATGTGCTGACGTTCCAGGAGTTCCTGCAGGACTTCCAGGGCGAGGACGAGGCGGGCGAGATGGTGCCTAAGTACTTGACGCAGCTGCAGCGCGTCGCCAACCGCGAGCCGAACTGCAGCCGCGTGGAAATCGAGCTTGACGATGTGGCGGACCACATGGGGGATGAGATGGCCGAGCTGGTGCGGAAGAACACGCTCCGGTACGCGGCGGTGATCGGCCTGGCGATCGACAATGTGCTGCCAGCGCCGTCTGCAGACCTGGGCAACCGCGACGTCTACGACATCCTGATGGACGAGCGCGTGCGAGCTGCTGCGGATGCGAACGAGGCCCAGCCTGGTGGCTCCGACCCGAACGACCGGGTTCCGCCGGAGCTGACCCGCCGCTTCACCGTGCGCGTGCTGCCGCGCACCAAGGATAAGATGGTGCCGCTGCGCGAGGTGAGGTCCAAGCACATCGGCACCCTGCTGACGATGAAGGGCATCGTCACGCGCGTGACCGAGGTCAAGCCGCTGATGCGCGTCGCCACGTACACGTGCGAGCAGGGCGGGAGCGAGGTGTACCAGATGGTGAAGGGCGCCACCTTCATGCCGCAGACAAAGTGCACCATCAGCTCGTGCTGCAACGGCGGCGCCTTGCACCTGCAGACGCGCGGCTCCAAGTTTGAGAAGTTCCAGGAGGTCAAGATCCAGGAGGAGCCCGACCAGGTCCGCGCGCCGCGCCGCGCCTGCCGCTTACGTGGCAGGCCGCGCCCCCGCCCGCCCCCCCGCCGCCGCTGCAGCCTCCCCCCACCCTCCTCCTCCTCCTCCTCCCACTCACCGCGCCGCGACGCCACACCCAGCCTCGACGCTTCCCTGGCTCCCCCGCTCACGCGCCGCTTGCCCCCTCCCTCGCCCGCAGGTACCCCAGGGCCACGTGCCGCGCGCGATGACCGTGCACCTCTACGGCGAGATGACGCGGCAGTGCGGCGCGGGCGACACGCTCACCATCTCTGGCGTATTCCTGCCCATCCCCTACGTGGGCTTCCAGGCGCTGCGCGCCGGCCTCATCACAGACACCTTCCTCGAGGCCATGTCGATCGAGAAGCACAAGAAGTCGAGCCTCGACTTCACCGCCACCGCCGAGCAGCGCGAGCAGCTCGACGACCTCGCCGCCGAGCCCGACGTCTACGACCGGCTGGCAAAGTCCATCGCGCCCGAGATCTTCGGGCACGAGGACGTCAAGAAGGCGCTGCTGCTGCTCATGGTCGGCGGCGCCACGCGCAAGATGGCCGACGGCATGCGCATCCGCGGCGACATCAACATCTGCCTGATGGGCGACCCAGGGACCGCAAAGTCGCAGCTGCTCAAGTACATCGCCAACGTTGCGCCGCGCGCCATCTACACCACCGGCAAGGGCTCGTCGGGCGTGGGCCTCACGGCGGCCGTGGTGCGTGACGGCGTCACGGGCGACCTCGTGCTCGAGGGCGGCGCGCTCGTGCTGGCCGACATGGGCGTCTGCTGCATCGACGAGTTCGACAAGATGCAGGAGTCGGTAAGGATGCAGACTAGTACAATCATACCATACTGTCGTAGACTGCTACTCTAACTTTAGACTTGCGTCACCTAGACCCTAGAGCTAATGCCCGAGGCGGGCAGACTAGATTATAGAGGAAAGGTGCTGTACTGTACCAGTTGTGCCACTTTTCCTCCAAGCGCTTCGAGGAAAAGTGGCACAACTAGTACAGTACAGCACCTTTCCTCTACAACACATCGGCTTTCTGGAAGGCGCTCACCCTTAGCACCTTTCCTCTACATAAATGACTCGTGTTGCTCTTCTTCTCAGGACCGCACGGCCATCCACGAGGTGATGGAGCAGCAGACCGTCTCGATCGCAAAGGCGGGCATCACCACCACGCTCAACGCGCGCACCTCGGTCCTCGCCGCGGCCAACCCGGCCTACTCGCGCTACAACCGGCACAAGAGCGTCGAGGAGAACATCAACCTGCCGGCCGCACTGCTCTCGCGCTTCGACCTGCTCTGGCTGATTCTCGACCGGCCCTCGCACGAGAACGACAAGCGGCTGGCCGAGCACGTGACCTACGTCCACCGTTACTCGACGCACCCCTCGCTGGAGTTCGAGGCCATCTCACCGCAGCTCATGCGCGCCTACATCGCCGACATCACACTCATCGAGCCCTCGGTGCCGCCGGAGGTGATTATAGTATATATATATATATATCTTACATATATACGTATATACATGTATCTATATATAGGCCGACATCACACTCATCGAGCCCTCGGTGCCGCCGGAGGTGATTATAGTCTACATATGTGTGTGTATATATATATATATATATATATATATATATATATATACACACACATATATACATACACATATATATATATATATATATATATATATATATATATATATATATATATATATATATATATACACAAATATATATATACATATATATATATATATATATATATATATATATATATATATATATATATATATCATATATACACATATATATACATATATAAATATATATATATACTCTATATATATATACATGTATCTATATCCGACATCACACTCATCGAGCCCTCGGCCCCCCCGGAGGTGATTATACTATACAGATACGTATATACATGTATCTATATTGGATAGACATGGGGAACTCTACCTTATTGTATATATAAAACTCAATTCCAACTGCCGTTTAACCTCAGGTGGCCGCGTACGTGGTCGACGAGTATGTCGCCATGCGCAAGGACGCGCTTGAGAACGAGTCGCAGGGACAGGGATTCACGTCGGCGCGGACGCTCCTTGCCATCTTGCGGCTCTCGCAGGCCCTCGCGCGCATCCGCCGCTCGCACACGGTACGACTATAAATGTATGGTGTGTGTGTGTGTGCGCGCGCGCGCGTGTGTGTGTGTGTGTGTGCGTGTGTCCGTGTCCGTGTCTGTGTGTCGTGTGGTCGTGTGTTGTGTTGTTCTTGTTGTGTATTTGTGTGTGTGACCTGTTTTTCTTCTTACAGGTCAACCGCTTAAGTGTTTGTGGGAGGTGTTCGTTTGGGGGTTTGGGGTGTTGTTCTTATCGTGTGTGTGTATGCGTGTCGGGGGTGTTGTTCTCTGTCGGTGTGTGTTGTGTGACCTGTTTTTTTCTTCTTCTTTTAGGTCAACCGCGACGACATCGTGGAGTCTCGCCGCCTGATGACGCTCTCCAAATCGTCCATCCTCACCGCCGCCGACGACGAGCGGGACGAGAGCAAGGCGCGCGGCGACGCCGTCTCGCAGGTACAACTTCGCATTTACAAGATATTGTTTCACTTCAAAGCTTTACTGTGCGAGTCAATCATCCTCTTTTTCCCCCCCCCCCCCACCTGCAAAGCCTACCCTATACACCATACAATATTCGTGATAGCAATATCGTATACAGGCCAAGGTATAAGCGCCGATCATGGCCCGCTGACAATACCCCTGCGAATCTACACGGCCGCCACGGCACCACGAATACGTTTACTTGTATCTTGTATATATACGGCCTTCCCACCTGTTTCCCCCCCCTACTGTATCAGGTCTACCGCATCATCCGCGAGCACTGCGACCGCTCCAAGCTGCCCGCCGTCTCGATCGCCGAGATCTTGCCAAAGGTGATTTACATAGATTATATCTACCCATCCATCCATCCATCCATCTATCTGTAGATATAGATAGATATCGATCTCTAGGGGTTAGGGTTAACCCGTCTCGATCGCCGAGATCTTGCCAAAGGTGCTATACGTAGATTATATCTATCCATCTATCTATCTATCTATATATCGATATAGATAGATATCGATCTCTATTCGATCTCTATTATAGTCTTTATTATAGTCTCAGATTATCCATCCATCCATATATCTATCTATCTATCTATCTGGATAGAAATCGATCTCTATTCGATCTCTATTATAGTCTTTATTATAGTCTCAGATTCCGCCGTCCCGCTCACACTCGTTCCCCTCGACCCCACCGCAGGTTCTCTCTCGCGGCCTCACACAGGCCAACCTGGAGGACTGCCTCACGGAGTACGAGCAGCTCGACGTCTGGCAACTGGTCAACAACCGAGAGATGATCCGTTTCGTGGACGACCCCGACGAGCAGCAGCAGCAGTAGGCGCGGCCGCGCCGGCTGGTGGTGTAGTGTGGTGGCGTTGGCCGCCTGATGTGGCCGTACGCGCGCCGTTGTTCACGGCGGGCTCTAGCCCGCGGTGCGCTCGTGCGAGCGGCGCAGTGTGCAGTGCAGTGTAATTGTTTCGGGCTGTTGTGTGAATGGTGTACTCTATTTTGTGCCGTGTTTTTTTATGGTTTGTGATTTTGTGAATATATTTTGTCTTGAATGTATGTGTTGATGTATCCACAACCACAGTCCACAAATCCATAATTCTTTTTCTTCTTTCGCTCTCAAGCTAAAAATATATACAAATAACCCCCCTCCACCTCCACACACCATCCTCCTATATGCTGCAAACTTATTCTTTGTATCTGCATTGCAAGGTAGTGCACCCACGCAATTTGGCCGTGCACGCAGTAACGCAATCGGGTGCGAGTGGTATAAAAAACACAGCAGGCGCCCATTTATAGCACTGTAACGTCCTTGCCCTTGCGCCTCCCACACAGAGTTGCTTCGCCCGAGTGCTGCGCCCTGCTAGCATCTAATAGCATCGCTGAACCGTTACAGGTAACAGGTAACACGCGGTGAAAAGAAAGGCTCTGGCGCCACCCAGAATCATGCATGCTGCTGCTCCAAGTCGGAACAGTAGCGGTGGCGCCCTGCGCACGCACGCCTCGTCACTCCGGATGAGCCAGGCGCCGTCCGCGTAACTGGCGGCCCGCGCCCATCAGCATGCGGGTCGCCATAAACAAATACATTCTACACACATACATATATATATATATATATATACATATAAGCTTATATATATATATATATATATATATATATATACACATAAATATATATATGTACATATACATATATATATATATATATATATATATATATATATATATATACATATATGTATATATGTATATATACATACATCTATTCACATCTATTTATATATACCGCCAAAGGGACGTCCGAGGCCGCGCCTGCTCAGGGCGCAGGGGTGTGCTCCTACCCGTTGCTTACTAAACAGAGCCCTAAGCAGGACCTACCCCAGTCCTTGATATATTCGTCATTCGCATAGCCGGCGGCGGCCGCGCACCCCCGTGATTCCGCCTTGGTCTTGTGTCTTTCCTTCGTTTGGCATGGATTCTTGACACCGTTAGATCTGTGATCTGTGTGTCGCCCGTCCCCACGGGTTTGGTTTCACGTTCATCTTACGACACACACTGGACCAGCTGAGCACGAAGACGTTTCCATCGGCGCCGAGGAGGCCGCCGAGCGGGCAGATCTTTCGTGTGAGCCACGCAAACGTTTCCGTTGGTCTCTATTCATTCGTCGCAGTGACATACACCGAAATCACACGACGCCACATATATTTAACTCCGGGCTGACCCTGAACCGCGAAATCCAACGGTTGGCGTGTTTATGGACGCCCCGGCATCGGCCTTACCAGCTCTGGAGGCCCGTCGCGCCCTCTTGCGTACTCTTAGGCTGCGACACACTAAAACTGGGAGGTAGCGCTGCAGGTGAGGAGCAGGTTTTCGTGTGTGTATTCATTCACATCTGTGGATGTGTTAAGCCCGCCTGTGCGCGCCTGCCGCTTGCACGTGACTGTCAATGTGTGTGGCGCTTAGACGGCACGTGACTGTCACTGTGTGTGGCGCTTAGACGGGAGGGTCAAATCTGCGGATGTGTTAACCCCGCACGATGTACCAAGCGATCGGCGAGGTGCTCCCTCACGTCTAAGCGCCACACGCAGTGACTGTTGACAGCCAGGAGGGACCTTCGACCATGTGAAGCGCCGGCCACTTGCACGTGACTGTCATGTTGACAGCCAGGAGGGACCATCAACCACTGGACCACAATCAGCGCTGATTGTGGTCCAGTGGTCGAAGGTCCCTCCTGGCTGTCAACAGTCACTGCGTGTGGCGCTTAGACGTGAGGGAGCACCTCGCCGATCGCTTGATACATCGTGTTAATCTGCGCCTGGTAGCGCTTCCGCAGGGTTAACCCTTAACCCACTTGCACGTGACTGTCGCTGTGCGTGACACCTTAGACGTGAGGGAGCACCTCGCCGATCGCTTGGTACATCGTGTTGATCTGCGCCTGGTAGCGCTTCTGCAGCTGCGGCCGCTTGAGCTTGAAGGTGGGCGTAAGGCAGTCGTTCTCGATGGTAAAGCCCTGGGGCACGGGACATGCGAGGTTATATACACATACAAATAAATATATATAATATATATATATATATATATATATATACACAT
>Ga0209390_10010677_pt1 | contig 10698 bp, 11 predicted proteins | sample BON01_FD_187212 | JGI IMG/M metagenome (GOLD analysis project Ga0209390, IMG submission 187212) | Freshwater microbial communities from Lake Bonney liftoff mats and glacier meltwater in Antarctica - BON-01 (SPAdes) (version 2) | ecosystem: Environmental > Aquatic > Freshwater > Ice > Glacier... | reverse complement strand
ATCCACCCCCGCTTTCCCTCCCTCCCGCCCTCCCTCCCTCCCTTCCTCACCTGTGTCTTCCCCGAAGGCGAAGGGCCCACGAGCTCAGTGACTTGCGAGAAAGGCACGCCTCCACCACTGCCTGATAAGAGGTGGTCCAAACTAGGGAGGGAAGGAGGGGGGGGTTGAGGAGGGAGGGAAGGAGGGGAGTGAGAATGTGATAGATTATTTGTGGAAAAGGCACCCCTTCACCACTGCCTGATGGGAGGTGGTCGAGACTGGAAGGGAGGGAAGGACGGGAGGAGGGAGGGAGGAAGGGGTGAGAGGTGTAGAGGGAGGCAAGACTTCATGGCAAAGATGCAGGAGTTGAGAAAGGCATACAGCACGTACTCCCCTCCCTCCCTTCTGCAACGCTTACCTCTTCACCCCCGTGCTCATCGCTCCTCCCTCCCCCGTCCCCTCATACTGGTGCCGCCAATGCGCCCACGCACTGTCCAACCCGGGCAAGACCGTCCTTGGTTTCCTCCCTCCTCCTCCCCCATCATCCTTTCCTTCTAGGTCAATCGCCACCGCGTAGGAGGAGGAAGAAGAAGAAAAAGAAGAAGGGGAGGATAGGGAGGCGTGGAGGTATGTGTCGGGGCCTGTCTTTTTCGCCACGGCCACTTGCAGGCGTTGAAGCTCCTGTGATGAAGGGAGGGAGGGAGGGAGAGAGGGAGGGAGGGAGGGAGGGGGGAAGGGAGGGATGTTTTGTCGGTGTATGGATAAATGCATTCCCTTCCCCTGCTTCTCATGCGCACACACAGACACATTCACCATATACGCGCTGACCAGCCGCATCCTCCTTCCCTCCCTCCCTCCTCTGCTCCCTCCAAGCAAGCTGCCTGGTCCATCATCCTACACCACCCCACACCACACACACACACACAACACACCAAGCACCTCCCTCCCTTCCTCCCCTCCCTCCCTCCTCCCATCCTCCCTACGTACCTGCTTCCCAAGTCCTGCCCCTCCCGCTAGTCCTCCTCCTCCTCCTCCTCCTCCTCCTCCACTGCCCCCAGGCGCCATCATGAAGAGCTCCTCGGCAGTCTCGACGTCGGGCCCCAACGCCGCGCGCACTTGGGGAGTGACCCCCAGCGCAGCGAGGCGCGGCATCTTTGTGGCAATGTGTGTGTGTGTGTGTAGGTGTGGGTGTGGGAAGGAGATGAGGGAGAGAGGTGGGGAGCAGCCGTGCGCAGAAGAACGAGCGGGGCTCGCCAGGAGAGGCGGTTCAGCGATCGAGGTGGTGAGGGGGGTAAATTGTCTACTTGGAAGGCTGTGTTCATGCAGAAGCAGGCTGGCAGGGCTGTGTGTAGGGCGTGTGAGCTAGTGAGATTGAGTGTGAGAAGGCAGGAGGGGAGAGGCGCTGAAGAAGGAAAGGAGAGGAGAGGAGGTGGGGGGAGAGGAGGTGGGGCATCGCAAGCCCATCCCCCTTTTTGGGCACCAAAAGCATTTCTCACACAAGGCACCCCACAGGCCACGCCAGCTCAACCAGGGCTTGAAGGGAAGAGGCCAAGGCGAGAGGTCTGGTGGTGTAGGTTGCAGGTGGCCAGGACTACGTAATTTTGCATCGCCTCGACCATACCCCTACCCCCCGCGCCCCCTTGCTCCACAAAACCCGGTGGGACGCCCTTTCAACGCCCTCACAACACACTTACCTTGCTTCCCACCTCACACACTATGTACAGGCCTTGGAAGCCCGCGTCCGCCGGCCGCTCTCACAAGCCTGCGCCGCACCCAGGACTTGAACAGCAGGGCTGCGCCTCATGTCGTCCTTCCACCCCGTCGCTCTCACGGCCCAGCAGCAAGTCCTCGAGGTCGATATGGACCTGCTCCGCGAAGTACTCGCCTGCCTCGGCACCGACGTCGCAGAGTGTCATGCCGCCTTGCTCGTGAGCCACTTCTGGTGCGTTGCCCTTGAGAGGTACGTGTGTGTGTGTGGGGTGCGGGTGTTGGGTGTGGGTGTGGGTGTTGGGTGTGGGTATGGGTTGCTTGCTTGGTCTGTGTTCCCTGCGCTAATGTATCTCTTCTCCTCATCCCAAAACCCACCGTAAATCCTACACAAACAGTGTGGACCCTTGGAAGCACCTTCTCCGAGCGACTGCCACCGGCGGATTATCGCATCGTACGTATTTCACTACTAGATTTACGGGCAAACCGAGTGATGAAGCTGGGCGAGGGGTTCTTTGATCGTTGGCTTTCGATTGACGGGGGGCCTTCTTCCGGAAGGTACTATCCCACGTCCAGTCGCCATTTTTTGGGCCTCGACCGAATCATCGATCTCATGCCTAGCTTCAAAGAGAAGGTCAATATTGCCGGGGTGGAAGGAGGTGGCCTAGCAACGACTGTCATGCTGTCAGTGTATATTAATCCTGATACGGGTGATAACTTCCAAAATTTCTCCTCAGTCTTGGAGCTGTGGAAGTTTCTGGAAATTTGCATGACTGGGGAATCATTTTAGGAACGTGAGGAAAGAAGGAGAGTATTATAATCTGTTGACGAATGGGTTTAGAGATGGCACAGGAAGAAGAGAGAGTGCAAATGAAAAACCGACATGAAAATATTTGTCCTTGTTGTTGTTGCTTACTTTAACAATCATCCTTTATAGCGATCCTACCAAGCCCTCCCACTCACAATACACTCACACGCCCCAGACGCTCAGGCCTTGCAAAACACCACGCCGGCCGACCGCCCTTTATACACGCTGCGCCGCCATGTCGTCCTCCCTTGCCCCCTCCCTTACGGCCCAGCAGCAAGTCTTGGAGGTCGTTGACCTGCTCCGGGAAGTTCTGGCATGCCTTGGCACCGACGTCGCAAAGTGCCATGCCGCCTTGCTCGTGAGCCGCTTCTGGTTCGTTGCCCTTGACAGGTACGTGTTTGTGTGTTTGGGCGGATGTATCTGCGGGGCGTGGCGTCTGCGTGTGGATGTGTGCTTGCGCGTATCTCCTCTCCTCACCCCCAACCTTCCCCAGCATCACCAATAAAGGTAGCGGGGTTGAGGAACAAGGTGGAGGTGGTGGGTTTTTGGGCAACCTGCCCATCAAAACTTTCAATCTCCTCGACCGGAAGGCGGTGGTTGAGCTCCTGCTCGGACCATCTGCCGAGGAGCTTTGGGATTTCCTCTGGTGCGTTTATCTCTACTCCCCCTCGTCCCTCCCCTCTCTCTTTCCGTCCTTTATCGTATATACTCAACTGACGTTTCTTCCCTCCCCTCCTTCTCCTCCCTCTCCCTCCCTCTCCCTCCCTCTCCCTCCCTAGTGAGCGACATGGTGGGTCGACCTTCCTGGCCAGCATTATCATCGGCGACGTGTATACAATGCTCTGCAAGGCCCCTGCGCACATCCGACCAACAGACCCGTTGTAAGTTTCCTCCTACCCCCCCTCCCTTTCTTCCCTCGCTTTAACCCCTCCCTGTCCGCCCTCGCCAACACATCCTTTTAGGGGGTGTCGCTCGACCCTCCCTCCCTCCCTCCCGCCTCTCATTTCCTCCCTTTATCCTTTCTTCCCTACCAGCACCACGAAGCTGGAGGTCACAAACTTTCTACTGCTTAATCAAAAAGTCTTCTTGTACCTGCAGGACTGCACTTGTCATCACGAGGGTAAGGAAGAGAGCTTTTCACAACTTTCGTCCCCTTCTTTTTTCCCCCTTATTTATTCTCCCCCTTCTTCCTTTGCCCAACCATCCTAGTCCACGCTTCGCATGTTGTTGCTTGTAATCTTTTTTGGGGCTTCTACGGGGTCTCCATGCAGGCGGGTCGACTGGTGCGCCGTGTTAAGAATTAAGTATGGGAGGGGGAGGGAGGGAGGAGATAAGGATGGGGGGACGAGTTGACATGGGTGGAGGGGGAAGAGGAGGAGGAGGGGGAGGGAAGTAGGGTAAAAGAAAGCGGGGGGGGAAGTGACACCAGCCAGATCTGCGTGGACGAGGCTTCGCTATTAGCCCTCTTTAGCACGCGAAGCACATGTTTGCAGTTTGTGGAGGGAGAAAGGTCATTAAGCAATTGCCACCGGCGGAAGATCGTGTCGTGTATATTTTCATGGTTGATCTACTGGCAAATCGAGTTGAGAAAATGAGCAAGGTGCAATACAAGGTGAAGGAAAGAGATGAGGGATCTAGCCTCGTACATGTTTGCATTATCGCGTTTGGCTTCCATTCCTCCGAGCAAACCTTTGTGTTGACTCCCAGCATCGAACAAGAGGTGGTTGCCTCCGGGGTGGAAGACGGCGGTCAAGCAGCGACAGTCATGTTGTCCGTATTGATTCTGGGTGAGAGCACGTACAACGGTCCCCAGAGCTTCGCTTCGATATTGGAGTTATGGAAGTTGTTAGAGATTTGTTTGACGGGGAACTATGAGGATACTGATATCTATGCATATGAGCAGCACTTCCTAGACATCTCGCCTTCGACGTGGCACAAAACAAAAGTGGAAAAAATCCAAGGAGAAACACCCCTCCCCCTTCCCCCCCTGGGACAGCGCTTCAGAGATGTCAGCAGAGAAATAGGACCTTAAAAACGAAAGCAAAACAAAAGTAGAGGGCAGAGAGCGAATGCAATTTGTTGCTGCAGCCGAAGCAAAAATGCAGACACACAAATACCACTTGTAAAATACAGGCGGCCACTCATGGGTGCCATCATGAGCCACCACACAATATGTCGCCCATTCGTTCTACCACATCTCCCCTCATTTACAGGTTTCTCCTTTCACTCCCAAAGCACGCACGCCTAGATATCTGGATCAGCATTCTGCGGAGGAGGTGGATGAGATGCTCGCGACCTTTCGAGAGCTAAGCCGGGAGTGGGGCCGCCGCGGTGGGCTTGAATCCAACCGGTGGGCGAACGAACAGGCGGCGAGTAGCTAAGAGAGAAATCATCGCTCTTAGTTTCAGTGCGGCTTGCATTTGCGTATCACTAAAGCTTGCTTGCTTTCCCAGTGTCATCAACAGTAGGGAATGAAATACATACGAGGAACGAGCTGCAAGAAAGGAACGACCACGAAGATAAGAAATAACCCAGAAAATATCATCAAGTAGCTAAGACAAAGAAGCGAAGAAAGAAAGATGAAAGATTTAAGACGAGGAAAACCCAAAAGCCAAGCAACAAGATCCTAGATGCTCTTTTCTTTTCCCTCTGTCACCATGGAAGGCGTTCCAGTGCGCGCTCACTTGCTGTGCGATCCTCCACATCCACCAGAGGTTGCCCTGTAGAAGGCAAAGGGGGCAAATACCTCACTCTCGGCCCTCTTCAATATCGATACGCTAGTCCCTCTCCTCCCTCTTTCCCTTCCCCTTCTTCCCTGTCTTCTTTTTCCTCTCCTAAGCTCTCTCCTTGCAGCGCTCCACCCGCTGGAGTGGTTGACGACATTATTCATGGCCATGCTCGTGGCTCTAGTGCTGCTCCTGTGGCTTGCCCACCTTGTCCTCAACGTTCGGTTTTCCAAGCCTAAGACATCGCTCACGAGTCGGGACGCCTCAGACCGTCCACTTATTATTTTGCCTGTTCCCCTGGTGCTTATCATCAAGCGTATGGCCATTGCTGAGATCTTGGTTATCCCCTTGCGCTGTCTGACTTTCCTCCCCACACTTCTCCCACCCCCGGCACGGCATTGTCAATCAGCCTGGATGCCTCCGACTACCATGCATCAGGTCTTCAATCCTTTTGTCTCGCCCCGCACGGGTTGTGAAGATGCTATCTTCAGCGGACACACTTTGCACGGCACCCTCATCAGGCTCATGGGTTTTCGCTATTTTTCCTACCACCGCTTCCTAGCCGCCTTGGCAAGTGTGAATCTGGCTCTTCTCGCGCTCTCCCTCATCATCTTTCGCTTCCACTACACTGCGAACGTGGTGACGGCCTTGTATGTGACGGCGGGTGGATGGTTTCTCCTACCGCGGGAGCCGCCGACACTGAACGGATATGGGTTGCATGCCAATGTAATGGTCCGCCCGACCAGCTCTTTGCCCACGGGCACGGATCGTCAAGTGGCGCATGATGTCCTGCAACATTTGGCCATCAAACCCAGGTCCTTGATTGGCGGGTAGGGGAAATTGGTGGGGGGATGATCGCGCTTGTTGTGGTTGTGAGGATAATGGTAGACTTGCCCTTGCGCGTAGTAGACGAGGTTGCGGGCGGCAAGATGTAAGTACTCCACTACACCAAAGCCCAGGAGCCACGGCCATTCATGCCGCAACAGAGCCCACTCGAGACGAAGCTGCCATTTCAGTTGGCGACGCGATTTACAGGTGCCTGGGAAAAGCGGGACGAGGAAGCGAAAGGAAGGACGTTGGCGTCGTTGCTGTGAAGGAGGCGAGGCTGGCCTTGGGAAGGCAACGTTGTGCTGCTGCGGTGCTGTCTGTTGCCTCTCTCCATATTCCTCTTCTTCCTCCTCTTCTATGATTTGTGGCAGGGACGGCAGGCGGGCCAAGGACGGCGGTGGCCGTGGTGGCATTTATGCCATCTGTGTGGTTTTGAGGGGAGTGGGTGGGGTGGTCTGTTGTGATGCAGGCATACACCTTGATAGCTGAGAAAGGAAAAGAACAAGAGCAATAGACTTTCTTGCATTTAGGCACATGCTTTGCGGTTGTCGAAAGAGAGCACGTGCCGTGCGCAGAATGCCTGGGAGGTCGACGAGACTACGAACTCCAAAAACTCACCTGAATTTGTGCATGAAATGCCACTTTTCCCGCACGCCTAGTGTTTTTCGACAAAATACTTTAATTTGGGAGTGGTAGCTTAATTTTCCATACAGCCACTCCTTTCCCAAGGGGTGTTGCTGGCGCTCTGGCGCTCTGCCAGAGCGCCTTTTTTGGGGAGAACACGGCGGCCGTTGCGCAACGGCAGGCCCATTCTTGCCCTTCTCCTCTTGCTTGCTTGCCATCTGCTGTGTGTGGGTGTGGGTGTCAGCCGTGGCCACGCGCGTGTCTGTCCTACACATCCCATGACTATGTGCATGCATACATCTCAAGCCAGTCGCGTGACCTCGCCGTGCTTCCCCCGCCCTGATTTGACACGACACTCCCCTCCACCCAACAACACACCCATACCCATCATCATCGTCATCCGCGCACTCACACACATACAGGCGAGAAGCCATGAGAGACAAGAACCCTCTGCACGAGGCCCCGCCCTTGCTTCACGTCATCAGTTCCACCGTGGTGCCGGTGCGAGGCGCCGGTAGCAGCAGCAGCAGCAGCTACAGCATCCTCAGTGGCAGCAGCAGCAGCGAAGAGGCCGTCCTTCACACCCTCCGCCTCCAGCACAACGGGTGGACCTGGCATGTGCCCGTCCACTACGCCCAGCTCAAGGACCTGGCCACGGCCCTCCGAAAATGGCGCTGGAAGACCTTTTTCTTCCGCAAGCTTGTCCCGCCCTTCCACCCCGCCAGCACCAGGCAGGAGAACGGCGCGCGGCGCGTGCGGCGGGGGGGTCGAGGGAGGACGCATTCCAAGGACGACGATTACGTGGACGGGTGGTCTCACTCTCATGCAGCCCCGGAAGAGGAGGAGGAGGGCGTGGAAGAAGAGGGCGAAGAAGAGGTTGTGGCAAATGCACCTCGAGGCAGCAGCCGTGGGAGGGGCCGTGGGCAGGAGCGGTGTGCCTCCGACAGGCACGTGCAGCGACGGGCAACCTCGGCCCCGCCTACATCAGCCGAGAAGGAGGGGGAGGAGGAGGAGGTGCAGATGGAGAAGGAGGAAGCAGAAGAGCCAGTCCCGCCTCTCTCGCTCGAGCACGACGACGCGGCAGTCAGGGAGATGGACCGAGAGCGGGCACGTTGGCGTCAGCGCAACGGCCGCCTCAAGCAACGACGAGCAGAAGCAGAGGGACATCGCCAGCGTCGGTGGGCCTACCTCTCGCACCACACCTCTTTCTCCTCCTCCTCCTCCTCCTCCTCCTCCTCCAAGGCCATGCCCACCCCCCAGATGAATGACGTTCGTTGTCCCCTGACCAAGGAGCAGGCCAAGAAGACGGACGCGGCCTCTGTGGCCCATCAACGCACCGTCTACGAGCATTACCTCCGGGCCGTGCTCGACGACGTCGTCAATCGCCACTGTCCCAAGCTCCTGGAATTCCTGCAGGTCTCTCCCCATACCTTTGATTTGGCCCAAGGCCCGTCGCATCGGGAAGGGCGGGTGCTCCGCTGCGTGTGGTGGTCGAGGGAGGATGAGTCGGCGGGGGAGGCGAGGCAGGAGGACGAGAAGGGTTTTGAATTGAAGGGCTTGCGGCCGCACGAGGGCAAGGCGGGTGGGATTTTAGCCTCGACCCTTGGAATCAACGGAGAGAAGGAGCGACGGCGTCTTCCTTCCTCGGCGACCAAGCTGAACAATGGATGGGCCGTCCTCAAGCACTCCTTCTTGGCTTTTTACAAGGACGGGGGCATGCACGCGCACTCCACCAGCAGCAGCAAAAGGAGCAGCAGCCGTACCAACAGCAGCGGCAGCGACTCTATCACCACCACCGTCATTGCCACCACCACCACCTCTCTGCCTGAGGCCGTCCTTTTGTTCGACACGGGCACCACGCTGCAAGCATCCATTTTTGAAGAGCCCACGCGCCTCATCCTCCGCAACGCCCTCTGGCATTTTGAGCTCGCCTTTGCGTCCCTTCTCGACCAACGTCAATGGGCCGCAGCCCTGGCCACGGTGCTGGCACAGTCTCCCTGGGTGGAGCGGAATCGGTTTGAGTTTACTCGCTCTCTGCCCATGTCGTATCTGGACGAGAGCTCGCAGAGCGCCGCGCAGTGGTTCGTGGACGGGGACGCGGCCTACCGCAGCTTTGAGGCCGCGATGCGGGGTGCCAAGAATTCTATCTTCTTGGCCGCCCAGTGGCTCTGTCCGGATTTGTATCTCTTGCGCCCGCCGCATCGCTACCCGCACTCTCGCTTGGATCGGCTATTGGAGGCCAAGGCGCAGGAAGGGGTGCAAGTGTACGTGCTCCTCTTTCAGGAGCCTTGGGGTGGGAACATGCTCTGGAACAGTCGGCAGACCCAGGCGCGGCTGATGAACTTGGCGCACGGGGGGCGGCTCCACGTCTTGTTGGCCGACAACTCGACTTTTCCTCAGGCCTGGACTCACAATGAGAGCCTCTTGTGCGTCGATCAGGAGCTGGTCTTTGTCGGCTCGGGCTTGTCGTTTGGCTTGGGCAAGTACGACACGCCGCACCATGTGCTCAAGGACGATGTGATCGTGGCACCGGGGCGGGGGGGGCGTCGGGAGCGGGGTCGCAGGGTGGGTGGAATGGAGGGTGGAGAGGAGGTCAGCGCGGCGGCCAAGGAGCGCAAGCCGGTGTGGTGCGGGCGGGACTACCACAATCCGGCGATCAAAGATATGTGCCAAGTCGAACTTGCGCACACGTCGGCCGACCTCCCCGGTCACGACCGCGGCTCTGTGCCCCGCCTGCCGCAGCACACGGCTACTGTCGCGCTGACAGGGGGTGGTTGCCGCGACGTGTGTTGGCACTTTATTAGTCGCTGGAATCTGGGGCGGGCTCGGGAGCAGGTGGCGCGCCAAGCGATCCCCAGCAAGCGGCTCCGGGAGGAGGAGTACCCCTTTGCCGTGCCGCCCGCCTTGTTCCCGCTGCACATGTGGCGCGTGGGTCCGGTAGCAGGCGGCCGGCAAGGCGCGTCGGTGGCGACGGCGGGCCCATGGCAAGGACAGCGAGGGGCGCACACTGGCGCGAGTGACATCATGACCCGCAAGACCGTCGCCCGCCTCGTGTTTGGCGCCAGCTCTTCCGTAGCGCTCCCCCCGCCGGTGACCGACGACGAGATTGGGCGGGTTCCGACGGACGTCTTTGATGCCGTGGAGGCGGATGCGTCCAGGAAGGTGACGGAGTGGTTACGCCCGCGCGGGGAGCGGGTGCGACGACGGTTGTTGGAGTTGCAGCATGATGTCAACACCCTGACGCAAGCAGAGCTCCTCCAGTACCAGAGCATGGTCGAGACGCCTCTTGCCCCCACCCCTCGACGGCCCGGGGGCGGGCGTGGACGGCAACAGCAACAGCTGCCCTCGGTCCTGCCCCCCCTGCCCCCGGCGCCGATGAACGAGGACCTGTACGACGACGTTTTGCGCGGGAGCCAAGGCCGTAAAAGTAGCACCACCAGCAGCCAGCCGTCCTTCGTGCCCAATGACCTCAAGGACGCCAAGAGTGGTGCGCGGGCGCATGCGTCGTCCTCGTCCGCTCTGCCGTTCGCTCCGTCCAAGCAGCAGGTCCTCCTCATGGCGGAAGCTGCGAAACAGCGCGCCGCCGCTCATCAGAAGCATCGGGAGCAGCGACAGCGCGTGTACCAGTACTTGCGTCTGCGCCGGGCACTCTATGTGCGAGAGCTCGAGGAGGAAGAGGAGGAGGAGGTGTCGATGGGTCCGCTGACTAGCTGCCACTGCCGTGTGGTCCGCAGTTTGGGTGGTTGGAGCGGGGGCCTGCGCGAGCCGCAAACCAGCATTCTGGAGGCCTACGAGCAGGTGATTTCGACGGCGGAGCACTTTTTATATTTCGAGAACCCCAGTTTCATCAGTGGCTTGCGCGGGGACACCGACGTGACGAACCGGCTGGCCGAGGCAATCTTGAACCGTATTGTCCAAGCACACGACCGCCAAGAGGCCTTCCGCGTCATGGTCCTGCTGCCGCTCCTCCCCGCGTACGACGGCAGTCTGCACGGCGCCACCAACACCATGCTGACCTCCGCCCTC
>Ga0209390_10010669_pt1 | contig 10700 bp, 16 predicted proteins | sample BON01_FD_187212 | JGI IMG/M metagenome (GOLD analysis project Ga0209390, IMG submission 187212) | Freshwater microbial communities from Lake Bonney liftoff mats and glacier meltwater in Antarctica - BON-01 (SPAdes) (version 2) | ecosystem: Environmental > Aquatic > Freshwater > Ice > Glacier... | reverse complement strand
CCGAAATGAGTCTTTGATGAGTCGTATCCTAGTGTCGAGTTTTGAGATTGCTGAAATGAGGAATAAAACTTGTCACACAGAGTTGGGCACTTACAAGCTTTCCTTGACCCCCTCGAGGTCTGTATGCGAGTGCTTTCCCACGCGGTGCATGTAGACCTGGTGTGAAGGCTTTGGGTGCCCGCCACACGTCTGCAACCTTGCAAAGCCAGTCAGCCCCTTTGAAAAGAGAGAAAAGAAAAGAAACGGAGAAAAGGGCGGAGAGCATCGAAGGCTTACCGCAACAACATCTGATCCGCCTGCAGCATGTAAAAACTGGAGGGCCTTGACGGCGGAGCAGGATTCAACAAACATCACGGTAGCACTGCGTGGTAGATAGTGTGGGAGAGAGGGAAAGCAGGAGGGTGCAGGAGGGGGAAAACAAAACGGAGGGAGTACGAAATAGTGAGAGTGGGAGGGGCGCGCGTGAGAGAAAGAGACAATTCGAGAGTGGGAGAGAGAGAGAAAGAAAGAGAGAGAGAAAGAGAGAGAGAGAGAAAGAAAGAAAGAGAGAGAGAGAGTAAGGAGGGAGAGGGGATGGGGAAAGAGAGAGAGAGTAAGGAGTTAGGGGGGATGGGGAAATAGACCTGCGCATCTCAGTGTCAATGATGATGTTCCGAATAGGTCCGAAGCGCAGCATCGCCGCCTCCAGCTGCAGCTGATCGTTCATCGTAGGACTCGTACTTGGAGCATCCTTGGGGCACAGGAACACCACGTCATTGGGAAGTCGAGGCACGTCAGCCAACTTGCGCGGGAGTGATCGGGCGACTTGCACATTATTCTTGTTAGCGCAAACTGTCCGCGCTTTTGCAAAACTGAGCTGGCCATGCCACACCGAACTCCTGTAGAATGAAAGAGTGAGTGTGTGGGGGGAGGGGGGAGGGGGAGAGGGAGGGAGAGATGGAGGGGGAGAGGGAGAGGGAGGGGGAGGAGAAAGAGCAAGAGAGGAACAAGAGATAGACATACTCACACATACAGACAGAAAGACACGCAGACAGAAAGACACGAACAGTCACAGACACGCAAACACATATGCATGCATACACACGCACCTTTTGTCATTGAGACTTGTTTTGGCATGCAGCGCTTCTTTTTCGTTGGTGAAGGTCACGAATCCATTCCGCCAATACTTTTCGCCCTCGACCAGCGAGGTTTTGCGGCAGATATTTACACTCTGCACAACACCAAAGGGCGCAAAGTCCTGCGATATCTACTCTGTCAGGTTTCCGCTATCATCGGCCGCATTCCCTCTTCATCACTGCCTTCAGGCCGCACCGCAAAGGGAAGTGGTCTCACAGACACACACGCATATACTTGCAAAAGACAATTTAAGAGAGCAGGGGACATGAGGGGGAAGAGAGCGTGAGAATAGAGAATGGGTTTGGGGGGGGGGGTGAGGAGTAGAGAGGGGGAGACATGGCGGATATTGTGCTCTTCATATTTCTCAGGGATCGAGGCGAGATGCAGTGTGAGCTGCTGCCGCAAGTCGGTGTCGGCGTCTGTGAGCACTCTTTGGGCCTGATCTGAGAAGAGGCGAGGGTCGTGCTCCTTGCAGCACCTGGTTCCAAATGCGCATTTACCAGTGTCGTGAAAGTAGCCGCAAGATTCGCGATTTGTCCCGCGTTTGCTCTGGTTGCGCGGATGAATGCTTCGCACCTGTGTGCTGCCAAGCTGCAACACGAACATTTCCTGCATGGTGCATGCACACACACAGGAGGAGAAGAGAGCACACACAAAAGAAAAGTATGTCAGTCACGCGGCAGGCCGATCCGTATTCGAGGTGGCGTAATAATAGATACAAGCTGCAAGACACACATTTCCTGCAAAGGTCAAATCAACGCATAAGTGCCGGGGCGGGGTGCCACTATGAGCTGGCATAGTGATGATGTGTGCAGTACCGCTGCACGCCCACACCCTCCGACAACTTCTCTTGGAATCTCCAACAAGACAGTGACGGTGTGATGGTTGGCGTCGTTCTTGATCAGCCTCCCCTCAAACACCTGGTGCGAGACACAGCCAAGGACTTTGTTTCAATCTTGAGACTCCAGAGACTGACTGATATATCACACTGGGAAGCTGGGCTGCTGATGGTAGACCCATGCAGCATGGAAGGGAAGTAGTGTGTGAATGAAAAGGCGAGCATACGCACCGTCTGAAGATTGTGGAACTGAGGTGCAGCGTGCAGAATCTTTTCCGTGGTGACAATGACTACCTGAAGACACGAAAAGAGTCAGCCATGCATGCACCGTGGACTCAATGTGTCAGATGAAAAGAGGGCGCACGGACCATTTTGTCCAGGAGTTGGCCCACGTCGTGTGCAATACCGCCCTCGGGCACATCTGCAAGCACGCACGTCTGGTTAGCAATGCTGGCTGCAGCAGCAGAACGGCCTATGGCAGAGTGGGGGGTGGTGCTTACTGATGGATGAAGGCTTGCAAGGGCGGCTGCTCGGGCTGGCGCCCAAGTCGACATTGACTGGCGATCTCCACGGTGGCGACTGCGGGCAAAACGGTGGGCTGCATGGTGAATGGGGCGTCAGAATGGTGTGATGACGCCAGCATGCGAGGCTACTGCATTGTACAGACAATGACAACCCGCAGGCAAACCTGGAGGCGGGGGAGATGCTGGTGTTGATTCGGTGGGCACCGGGCGAGCGGTGCATGATGCCACAGGCAGCGCAGCGAGGAGCGTCTGGGTGGGCGTGGCGCACGCTGAGGGAGCGGCATAAGTGTCAGTGTCGCTTCCATGAATGAACGTGGATTACGCCTCTGCCACGACGGTTTCATTGTGACGTGAAAAGAAAGGGCGCAACTGACAGTCCTCCACAGTGAGAGCACCTGTGAGAGCAGGCGGGCGAATGGCGCGGGTGAGCGAGAGGGCGGGACGACGTGGAGAGAACGCGGGGTTGGATGCGTGGGAGGCTTCGGAAGTGGGACTCAAAAATGACCGAAAATCGGAGAAAGACCTCGACGCCCTGCCCGTCAAATCCCCGTCGAATAGTCTCCAAGATTTGATGTCTTCGGAGGATCCGGTTGAGCTCGCATATTGTCCAGTGGGAAAGCTCAAGTCAAAAGCGACCCAGCTTTCTTTCGGATTTCGAGTGTACCGTTCCGGCGACAACGAGTCGTAATCTGGAATATTTGTACCGGATGACGACTAACAATTTGTACAGCATTGCCACTTATCTGCCGTCTGTGCGGTGCGGCGCGCCACTCCAACCCAGCATGCGGATACGCGAGCACATGGAGAAAGGGCCCCAAAAAAGCGTCCTTGTTTTGTGTTTCGGAAAGTCTACACACTCGAAATCGAGGGTGTATATAAACACAGGTGAGCCGTCGGTCCCTCATTCACACCTCCAGCACGCCATGTTCTTCTCGGAAGAGCTCTTGCGCCGCAAGACGCCCATCGGAAAGATGTGGCTGGCCAGCCACGGGGGCATGACGGGCACTCTGAAGATGTTGCACAGGCAGGAGATCGAGGACTTCGATATCGCTAGTGGGAGCCCCGCTCCCCCACTTCTGTTTGGGCGAACATGCGGCGACGTGTGGCTTCGGGCGTGCTGCTGTCAGCGTGCCGGGGCGAGTCCCTGACAGTCGTGCATGTGCGTGCATGTATGTGTACGTGTGTGTGTGTGTGCGTGTGCAGAGGGCGCACAGTCCGTGCTCGAACCCACGGACGGGAAGCCGCACGCGCTGCGGCTCACTGGGAGACTCCTCATGGGCCTCGCCAAGATCCACGGGAAAAAGGTCAGCACCCGCATTCCCTCCTGCACACACCCTAGTGTGCGACTCGACTCGCCTAGCAGGCTCGCTCGACAGCAAATTGTCGCTGCAAGCGGTAGACGTGTACGCCTTGTCATCACTACTGACAACGCACATACACATATGTACATTGGTGCACATGTGTATGCATGCGTACAGAGATGGATACAGGATTGAGTTTCATTGCGCGTATTCATAATGAACCCTCACATGCAGCATTCTCGCCCCCAGCCGGCGATCAACGTAGGGTGTCGCGCGTGAGCTGCATGCGGCGCATTGCACACCTCAATTAGATTCGTGTGTGTGTATGTGTGTGCGCGGGTGTGCGTGTGTGGGAGAGTGTGTGTGTGTGTGAGTGAGTGTGCGAGAGGGAGTAGGGGAGAGAGAACGAAAGACATTGACGCAGCTCTCAAAACATGATGGTGGTGTTTGTGTGTGTGTGTGTGTGTGCGTGGTGTTTGTATGTGCGTGTGCGAGTGAGTGTGTGTGTGAGAGAAAGAGCTGCAAATCATCCGTGGCTGCACAAAAATGTTGCAGGTGGTGTACCGCTGGTGGGCTACATACTGTGACCAATTCACCCCAAGTTTTTAGTAATATGCAAATGCGTTTATAGATCATGCCCATATATTCTACGAATTTTCAGCCTGCGTGCACAACATTCTGCGCTCTCGTTCGATGTCCTCTGACACTCCCATCGCCTCCGTGCTGCAGGTTGAAATATTTGACTGCGTGATCAAGGCAGGTACGTGCACCTTTGTGCGCCCATCCTGGTCTTGATAGGCATGCTTGTACCGCCCCGTACTGACTTGTCGTTACCACTTGCGTGTTGTTGTTGCAGTACATGCACGCCTGCAAGAGAACCTACAAAAGCTCATAGGCTCAACCAACGTCGACCTCAAGAACACTAAGTGCGTTCTCATGCTCGCACCTGCAAATGTGTCGCATCTTGCGCAGCAGAGACTGTGGTGCTACGTCATACGCAGCAGAGACTAACACGCTGGGTGGTGTGTGCAGGAGTCTAACCAAAAAGATTCTTCAAGACATCACTCTCAGCCTAGATCACGCGCCGTTCGACGATTCGCTCACGCTTGACTTGCCCTCTGTCTTGCCCGACCATCTCGCTGGGGGCGAGGAGGCGCGGCTGACGCAGTCCAGCCAGGGCATCGACGCGATCTCATTGCCTGGTGGAGGCTCGCGGCGCGGCTCGCAGGCGAGCTCACTGCGCTCTGAAGTCCGTAAGAGCGCATCCCTTGACCTGCCTGACCACATCTCAATGGCCTCTGGCTCTATCAGCAATAACCTGGACGACTTTTCCGATCTCTTGCAAGCTGGTAGCCCCCATGCCTGCACGCACCACCATGCCTGCAACCAACCCGCCTTGGGCTATCCGAGTCGTCATATTCCCTCTCTTTGATGTTGCCGCCATGTTACACACCTGCGTCGCCCTTTTCACCTGACATCTTGAATTGTCTGCCACCTGCGCCATGTTCTCACGAAACGAGAGGGGCTGCAGATATGGAGGATGCAGTGGTCGGCGACAACCCGCTTGACCTCCCTGTCGAAGACTTCAATGGGTCCATCGTCAGCGGCTCTGAGCCAGTGCCTGTGTCCGCTGGCCTGTCTCCATCGCACAAGACTAGCTGCAAGCTATCCTCCTCGGCGTCTGCATCTTCTGTGCATGGAAATGTAGTCTTGGGCGGTGGTGGAGACATGTCCGAGTACGACTCGCTTCAGGACTCCATTGACGCCAACGATGTGCTGCGCATCCCAATGGAAATGGACAACAATGTGAGCCCCTTTTCCCCTCTCTCCTGCCTCCTTGCTTGTGAGACCTAGTGCGAGCGACATTGGTGCTAAAAAGTACACTTGAACAAAACGAAAACGAGCTTACCAGGATGCTGGCGATGTATACGATCGAGTGGACAAGGATGCCGAGAACGGCGAGCTTGCTGATATTGACACGGCTTGCTCACCTTCTGTTGCCAAGCCTCTTGCTGTCGCTTGCAAGAAGATGACGAGAAGCAAGTACGCCAAGCTCGACGAGAGCACGCACATCGCTAACACGGATTACAGCAAGATGCGTGATAATGAATATAGCAAGGTTTGCCTCCATCACTGCCACGTTTAAATGTGCTGCTGTAAATGGCGTGCTCATCTCTGACGAGCGACGCACCTGCAGATCCATCTATGCCGTGAGCCCAGGCCAATGCCAAAGAGGAAGGTGCCGTCCTTGGCAATGGCCCTCTCGCTCCCCTTGCAGGCCGGTTACGGCAAAACTTTGACGGCCCTTTACCTGTACACACCCTCCCTGATTCTTTATCGTTTTGATTACGTCTCTTTGCCGTGGTGCACGCTAAACTTTCCTTCTGCTTGCAGGAGTCGGGGGCATTTGGCAAACAAGCCCATCAAGGAAAAGAAGGCACGCAAGAGCAAAAAGGAGGATGACCAAGGCCATCCGAACGAGAACGAACACGGCCAGGAGCATGAACCACCAAGGAGCCCGACCATGAACGAGCAATATGAAGTCATCGAACATCATAGCCAGCAGGAGCCTGAGCATCGGGAAATCGAGGTTGGCATCTTTGACGACATGGACTTGGGGGTTTTGGATGGCGACTCGTCGGGAGGATCGGCCTCGCTAAGCTACATGGACGAGAAGCCTGAAAAGCTGCGTGCTAGTAGTTCGGTGGATGGTGGCAGTGTAAGGGCATCCTCGAGGAGATCATCGAGGATGAGCGTTGAATCCTTGACTCGTGACATGCCCGAGACCTACAGCGCAGACGGCGAGGAGAGTGTGGCTCGCTCAGGGCGCACTTCCCTGGCCTCGAGTCGCCGCTCCAAGCTCTCCTCCGTCTTTGGAGATGAACCCTTCGGCATCGACAATGGCCTTTACACAGACTTCAGCCTACGCGATGAGCCAGAAAGCCACCCGAGTTTCCTCAAGAATCACAGCCAGCTTCCGTCCAGCCAGGTCCCTTCCGCTTCCAGTAGCTGCCTTCATCCTCCTCTTTCTTGCTTGCTTTGCGTTGCTGTGAACGTGGGAGTGTGCTCTGATCTTCAGCTGTGTATGAGCAGCGCATTCCAGAGCATGCTATGCAAATCGCAGCTAAAGTTGCTCATCACCTGCCTTACGAGGACTCGAAGCTGTCCTTCCAAGATTTGGTTTCATCTTCCAAGGGCAAGCAGCGCGCCGCACGTATCTTCTACTCCATGCTCATCCTCATGTGAGAAAAGCTTGCTGCTTGATCTTGCTGTCCGCTGTCGTGTACTTTCCCCTGACGTATCTCATTGGTGTGTAGGAACGAGGGCGTGGTTCTCTTGGTGCAGACCATTCAGTATGCTGACCTCGAGATTCACCCAACTGCCATTACACCCAACTACGCCTAATAACATAGCTTTTCATGTGGCCAGCGCCCTCAGCATGCACTTGCAAGAGATTTGCACAACCAAATACGCACACTTTCAAGTTAAAGCTATATCATCAGAATAGAAAAGATTGAATGCATCTTATATCATAATTCTGTACGATTCTGTGATTTAATAAATCATTTCTCTGTCTCTGTTGAGTTGGGTTTCGATGTGTGCTTTCTCATTTTCATTGATTTGTTTTGGAAACCTTTCTTGTAATAAGCTGACACAAACGCGCACACATGCACACTCGTTTATATATATATACGCACACACACGCTCGCGCACGAACATACACACACACCCATACACCCCACGCACACTTTCACACATATATGCATGCACACTATTCCCCCCACTGCCCCCCCTCCTCCATACATGAACAGATCTGTTTATATATGGATACATATGTGTATATATACATATATATATGTATATATATATATACATTCATGCTTGTCTATGTCAGTAAACACTAACACATTATGCGTGTGTGTATGTGTGCGCGCGCGTTCGTGCATGTGTGTGCCTGTATTGGAACGTCACTGTTTCTTTCTTTCTTTCTTATCAGATCGACAGTGCTGTCTACGAGTGCATTTTCCATGTGTGTGTGTGTGCGTGTGTGTGCGGGAGCATGTGTGTGCACCTGTGTATGCACGTGTATGTGTGTTGTTTGCTCGCCTGCTATGCAATCGGTACCGCCAAGTCTCGCTTGATTTGGGAGGAGGCAAGCCTCGAGCTTCGGCAACTCGCTTGGTTCCAAAGCTGTTAAGAGTCAGGTTTGTAGAGTGGTGACCGCAGGGTCTCTACATGCCAATGTAGACTTGGGGTAAGCATGTGTGGTAAAGCTGAGGCTGGTCCATAGATTTGGTTATTGTCGCATGCAATGTCTCGACACCCCTGACCTGGCCAGTGGGTGCCAATGAAGATGGCGTATGCGCAGTAGTGCTTGACGGTGCCGATGGCAAGGCGTATTCAAGTAGCTGGCATTTAAATGCTCGAAGCCCCTTAGATAAGGAGGAGGGTTGCCTCCTGTATACCTGTACTCACATAAAGTCAAACAAGTCGGCATGTAAGCACAGATACACAAAATAGAACATGAGACATAGATTCGACATGGACCACGCATATTTACACTAAGATTCACATAAGCTTACCTGAGAAATGCTGCGATGAGAATCTACATTTTTGCTTTTTGGTGTTTTGGTGTGTTATTACACATCCACACATACACATAAATACACACACACACTTACACGCAAACACACCTACACACGCACACACACACACTCACACACACCCACTATCTCTCTCTCAAACACAAAGAGAGACACACGCACGAGAACACGCTCACGCACACATACACGCGCCACACGAAACATTGAGGAGGGTTTGGTAGGGCAAGCAATCTACAAGAGAGCAATAGAAGGTTGAGGCAGTAGGTAAGGGCGAGGGGTCGCTGGGAAATTTTTAATGTCGGTGTATCTATGATTGAGATAAGGAATTGGTAACGGGCTACAAAATGAGTCATGAGTCAAATCACCTTGAAACTGAACCGTCAAAAAAAACGTGTCAGTTTTGTGAGCACGACCGTATTTCGGGCAGCAGAAGCAAGAGACGAGGAGACGACGACGGGAAGAATTTCTACAACGTGTAGCGCAGTGAGCTGGTACCCCGAGTGCAGCCGTTGAATGAGTGGGTTTCTTCCGCGAGCACCGCTTGTGCGGACGCTAGGGGCAGAAGAGTCATACGTATGTATATGTATGTATAAGAGAAGCCAATGAGCTGGAGAGAGGAATTTCATGATATACGCCGAAGAAAAGAACAAGTGATCGATTGCACACATTGGCCGACTACATATCTGCAACGCACCTACGCTTGCACAGCCGACAAACCTACATACAACCTACACTCCTACAAATTTTACACCCTACGCTCCTACATACATCCCTACACTACAAACTTACACTGCAAACCTACACGAGCCTACACACTACCAACATACCAACCTTACAAAAGCCCCTACACCCTACATACTGACACTACCTTACACACCTACAAACCCCTGCATGCCTACATACCTACCAAACACTACAACCCCTACACCCTAATCCAAGACGATGTAAAACCAGCTTAGTTGGTCAGAGCGCGGGACTGTCGGTCACAAGGTTGCTGGTTCGATTCCGGCAAAAACTCCAAAATTCGAGAACTCAAAGTTACATTCGAGCACATAGAGCTTCGAGCAAAGCTACTTCACTATTTCTTACGAAGTGGTAAAAGCAACATCAATCAATCACCCTACACTGCATACCCGCCCTACCCCTGCACACCTGCTCAATGAGCATGTTGTTAGGCGGTGCGGTTGCATTTTGCCAGTGATAGGATATTATGTGCTGCGACATTGATTGGCGAAATTATTGCATTTGAATTTGATTAAATTGTTGAGATCCTACTGAAGAAGGAAGGGGTATTGAATTTCCCCGAAAACTTGCGATGTTGGCAGATTGCACAACCATTATAGAAACCTGAATAGGTGAAAAAAAACTTATAAAAGAGACCGATAAGAAACTTGAACACGTGAAAAGAGACTGATAAAAGAGACATATAAAGTCAAATTTGGCGTGTATTTCACCTCTTGGGTCTCTCCGCCCTTGTCTGTTCCTCTCCTTCTTCCTCTCTCTGTATTTCTATCTCGTGCCTCTACATCTCTCTCTTGCTCTCTCTCTTTCTTCTGCTTCTCACACTTTCTCTGACTCAACAGTGCTACTGCTGCAAGAAAAGCTGAAGGAAGTGGTGGACTCTAATTGATGGTGCATCATTTAAATGAAATCAGATAGTACGGTATGATTCATGCTGCAACCTTCAAATCAATTTAAATGACATTGTCTTATTGATAGTGCGCCATTCTGGTGCATTGCAAATGGAAACGTACCACAGTACAACATATTGCACGTACACGACACACTGGGGAACAGACTGCAAAGCATAATCATTACAAGTCAGCTTTTTGAGGTCACCTGATGATCAATACCAGGTCACTTTGAGAGGTCACAAGTTCGAGCCCTGCACACCGAGCATCCACATCCACACAGCGGGACCGGCCGATGCACAATGGGGGGGAAACATCCAAACTGTGGAGCGTTCCGGGCACGAAACACAACGTCCTGGTCAGGGAGAAGCCATGACTACTGGCTCAGTCTCTTGCGCGACCTCGCAATGTGATTTTCTTGGGGCAGGCCTTCGCCAATGAAGCCAAGCAGGCTCCGAATCGGTTCGAAATTACCTGGCCAGGTAATTTCGAACCGGTTCGGAGCCTGCTTGGCTTTGTTGGCTAAGGACGGCTCCAACAGTGTGCGTGAGTGAACACAAAAACAGATAGATACATAGATAGATAGATAGATGGATAGATAGATAGATAGATAGATAGATAGATAGATATATATACACATATATATATATATATATATATATATATATATATATATATATATATAT
>Ga0209390_10010666_pt1 | contig 10704 bp, 15 predicted proteins | sample BON01_FD_187212 | JGI IMG/M metagenome (GOLD analysis project Ga0209390, IMG submission 187212) | Freshwater microbial communities from Lake Bonney liftoff mats and glacier meltwater in Antarctica - BON-01 (SPAdes) (version 2) | ecosystem: Environmental > Aquatic > Freshwater > Ice > Glacier... | reverse complement strand
ATATATATAAAAATATATATACACAAATATATATATATATATATATATAATATATATATATATATATATATATATATATATATATATATATATATATATATATATATACATATATATGCATAATATATACATACATATATATATGTACATGTATATATATATATATATATATATACACGAAGGGGGGTCACCTCGATGGCGGCGGCGCGGCTCTCCTCGTCCGCGTGGGCGCGCATCGCGGCGATCAGCGCGCCCACGATACGCCGGACCTGATAAAACAAAGAACACTAATTCGTTGGAGCAAATCTCTCTCTCCCTCCATCTCCCTCTCTCTCTCTCTAGAGAGAAAGTGAGAGATCGTCCGCGTGGGCGCGCATCGCGGCGATCAGCGCGCCCACGATACACCGGACCTGGTAAAACAAAGAAAAACACGTTCATTGGAGTAAATCGAGAGAAAGAGGGGGGAGGGGGGGTCCGGGGAAGGGGGGGGGAGAGCGAGCGCGCGCGCGCGAGAGAGAGGAAGTGTGTGTGTGTGTGTGTGTGAGGGAGAGAGAGTGTGTGAGCGAGCAAGCGAGAGAGCGAGGAGCGTGCGAGCGAGCGAGAGAGAGAGAGGGAGAGAGGGAGGGAGGGAGAGGGAGACGGACAGCGAGAGCGATATATGTATATATATATATATATATATATATGTATGTATATATATATATATATATATATATATATGTATATATATATATATATATATGTATATATATATATATATATATATATGTATATATATATATATATATATATGTGAGAGAGGGAGAGAGAGATAGAGAAAGAGGGCTGATCTGGTGGCCTTATCCTCTGCAATACATATACTATATTTATTTATATTATATGCATATATAGATATAATATATAGACACCCACATATATAGACACATATTGATACACATATATATAGACACATATTGATAGTTATGTGTAGAAATCTAAATACGCATATTATATGCACCTGCTGTGCGCCGAACTCTGCCGCTCCCAGCTCGAGAACGACCGAATCTATATCTATATCTATATAACATATAAACACACACACAAATATATATATACATATTGATAGTTATATGTAGATAGGCTAGCGGGTTGAACTGGGTGATGGTGTAGTAGATAAGTTCTGGCCGACGTTATTAATGACTACGACGGTGATGATGATGATCGACCGCATTCTATACGATTAGATTAGAAGTATTGGTAGCAGTGATACACGTATGCGTGATGTGATTCTTACGTGGAGAGAAGCAGATATGAATATATATATCTACCTGTTGCGCACCGAACTTTGCGGCTCCCAGCTCGAGAACGACCGAATCTATATCTAGTTCTATTTATCTATAGAACATATAAACACACACACAGACATATGTATGTACATACTGATAGTTACATGTAGATAGCTACAGATACTACCACTACAACTCATCGGTCAGGCTGCGATTCCAGCTAGCCAAACAGCCACTCCTTCACACGATGGCGCGGCTGCGAAGGTAGGCTGCTACTACTACTACCACTACTACCACTAGTACTACTACTACTACTAGTACTAGTACTAGTACTAGTACTACTGCTACTACTAGTACTGATGAAGCTGCTGTGCTACTACTACAAGATATGTATATAGATCTGTACCTGTTGCGCGCCGAACTCAGCGGCTCCCAGCTCGAGTATGACCGAATCTATATCCATATCTATATATAACATATAAGCCCACACACACATAGATATATATACATATGGATAGTCATATGCAGATAGCTAGATATGGACATAGATAGGTACCTGCTGTGCGCTGAACTCGGCGGCTCTCTATATATCTATCTATCTATCTATAGCTATATATATGAGAGAGAGGGAGAGATAGAGGGCTAATCTGACGACCTTATATTCCGCCATACATCATATATATATATATATATATATATGTATATATACATATATATATATATATATGTATAAATATATGGATATGTATAGCGAAGCCTCTTGTCGAGCAAGGTCAACTCGAAATCCACGAGCTTTTACCACAGCGTCCGTGCGGCCGGCCAGGCTACACACAGGGAGGGAGGAGGCGGCATAATAAGCAGAATACTTGGATGTATATATAGATATAGATGTAAACTGCAAAGCCTCAAGCCCGGCGAGGTCGACTCTAAAGCCACGGTCTTTCACCACAGCGTCCGTGCGGCCGGCCAGGCTACAAATAGAAAGGGAGGAGGCGGCATGATGAACAAAATACTTGAATGTGTATATAGATATAGATGTATACAGCGATGCCTCAAGCCCTGCGAGGGGTTAACCCGGGGGGGGGGGGGGGGGGGGGGGGGGGGGTTAATCCCGGCCGGCCAGGCTAGACAACAGAGAGGAAAGCGGTGTCACAGTGCGCACAATAGGTGGATGTGTTTATAGATATATATGTATACAGCGATGCCTCAAGCCCGGCGGGGTCGACTCTAAAGCCACGGAGTTTCACCACTGCGTCCGTACGGCCGGCCAGGCTCCAAATAGAAAGGAAGGAGGAGACATGATGAGCACAATAGGCGGTTATATATATAGATATAGATGTATACAGCGATGCCTCAAGCCCTGCGAGGTCGACTCTAAAGCCACAGAGTTTCACCACAGCACCCGTGCGGCCGGCCAGGCTACACACAGGGAGGGAGGAGGCGGGTTAACCCAAGAGGGAGGGGTGCCACAAGCACTTTATATATATATCGTCAAATATATGTATGTATATTTGTCAATGTGGACAGATGTATATATGGATATGGATATGTATAGCCAAGTCTACAGCCCAGGTCGACTCTGGAGCCGCACACAGGATGGCAGGATGTTTAACAACACATAGTCGGATTTATGTATGTAACTATGTCGATGTATAGATGTATATGTATGAGCGTATGGATGTATATAACTACCGTCTTGTTAACCCGATGAGAGATCGACTTTGAAGCCACACACAGGATAACAGGATGTGTAACAAGCACTGTATATATAGATGAATACATATATGTATATATGGCGATATATATGTGTAACTATATATATATATATATATATATATATATATATATATATATATATATATATATATATATATGTATATATATATATATATATATGCGTGTATATATATATATATGGATATGGATATGGATGTATATAGCTACGGTCGTGTACGTACTACAGTGCGTGTGTTACCAGAGCAAATCGCCATGCCAAACACCGCGGTCGCCTGAAGCCACGGCGCCGCGCATCTCGTCGACAGCGGAAAAGGAAGAAGTGTCGTCGCCGAGCAGGTAGCCCGCCTCCACATTCCAGCCTTCAATTCGAACCCTGAAAGGACAAACGGGAAGAAGGAGGGATATCGTGAGAACGTTTAATCGATGCATACCCTAAGCTATAAACAACGGGAAACATATTTGAACTGGACAAAAACAGGGCGATCTAGGGGAGGTAGCCCGCCTCGACATGCCAGCCTTCAATGCGGTCCCTAAAAGGGGAAAAAGTCGCATAGGGAAATAGTGGGTTACCCGCAGGGTTAGGGTTGGTCTGTAAGCGTCAAATCGATGCGCACCCTCAACATTAACAACGGGATAATAAATCATGAAAAATTAGCCAGAACATAGAGGGCAGGTAGCCCGCCTCGACGTTCCAGCCTTTAATCCTAACCCTAAAAGAGAGCAAAGAACAATATATTGGGTTATATCCCGCATGGGCAGGGTCGACCTCTAAGCGTCTAATCGATGCACACCAAAGAAGGTTTAAACTAATAAAACAAAGGGATATCGAGTGAAGGTGGCCCGCCTCAACATTCCACCCCTCAATTCGAACCCTAAACAGAAAAAGAAGAATGGAGGGGTTTTGAGTTAGCGTATAATATGCACGCTACCCACCCCATAAACAACGGGAATTGATTTGAACTAATAAAACAAAGGGATATCAAGGGGAGGTAGCCTGCATCGACATTCCAGCCCTCAATTCAAACCCTAAAAGGGGGGGAAATGGCATGGAGGGATATCGGTAAGGGGAAGTAAAGGAGATATCGGGTGAGCGTTCAATCGATGCGCTACCACAACGGGAAGAGATTCAAACTAAAAAGGAAAGACATCTCGAGAGGAGGTGGCCCGCCTCGACATTCCAAAAACTATAAAAAGGGAGCATGCAAAAGAAAAGTGAGCGTCTAATCGGTGCGCACACTAACGGTCTCTCTGGAATATACGTAGCAGCCTCCCCTCGACCAACAACTCGGGTTAACCCAAGGTTAACCCTAGATTCGGGTTTACCCGAACTATATCTAACTCGACGTGTAAACCCGTTTCGTTTGGTGATGGTATGTATACAGTGCTAGTGCGTGTGTCGGGTGAACCCAAGGGTTACCCCGATTGTAATATTGGTACGCACCTGCCGGTATCGTCGTCGACCGATATGGAGTTATTCCAAACGGTGATACCTTCATTCCGGTCCAACACCGGAACGTGCAGCGCGTCGGGATTGCCCACCTAATGAATGGGGGGGGGGGATAATATTGAGTAGAAGTAGCAGTTTAAATAGTGCATAGGGTTAGGGACACCCTCTTTTCGGTCCAACCTTGGGGTTAATTCAATACTGAATTATGTGCACGGCAGGAAGAGCCTTGCCCACAGAGACGGATTAACGCCAGTTGTGTCATATATTTGTGTGTACGTATATTAGGAGTGCATTACCTTAGCCTCAGAAACGAGCCTTGCCAGCAGAGACAGAGTCACGTGCTTGATAGCGTAGATGTCGGAAGATGTCTCGGTGGTGGAGAGCACGTTGCTGAGCGATCTAATTAGAATGGTATTATTAGTTATAGTCTGTGTATATGTGTATGTTATTGAGGAGTGAATTGCCTTAGCCTCAGAAGCAAGCCTTGCCAGCAGAGACAGGGTCACGCGCTTGATGGCACAGATGCCAATAGAAGTCTCTGTGGTAAAAAGCAAGTTGCTGAGCGATATGATTAGAATGGTATTCTCAGTTATAGTATGTTTATATGTGTATGTATATAAGGAGTACATAACCTTAGCCTCAGAAGCGAGCCTTGCCAGCAGAGACAGGGTGACGTGCTTGATGGCACAAATGTCGGCCGACGTCTCGGTGGTGGATAGCGTGTTGATCAAGGTTATTATCACAACGGTAGTATAAGTTGTATGTTGTATGTAAGGATGTATATACGGAGTGTACTACCGTTGCGGCAGCGGCTAGCCTTTCAAGCAGAGACAGAGTGACCTTCTTGATGCCGCAGATAGCAGTAGACGTCTCGGTGGTGGATAGCGTGTTGTTGAGCGATATAATTAGAATGGTATTATTAGTTATAGTCTGTGTATATGTGTATGTTATTCAGGAGTCAATCATCTTGGCCTTAGAAGCGAGTCTTGCCAATAGAGACAGGGTGACGTGCTTGATGGCACAGATGTCAACGGATGTGCCAGTCAAGTAATAGCGCATTGCGCAGTTTTATTTTCATGACGGGGCTCCTATTCATAGTACTAGTATGTATATGTATATACAGCAATTCACCTTTGCGGCAGCGGCTAGCCTTGCCAGCAGAGACGGGGTGGCGTGTTTGATGGCACAGACGTCAGCATAAGTCTCGGTGGTGGACAGCTTGGTGATCAAGGTTCGTATTGCAACTGTAGTATTAGTTGTATGTTGCATATATATATGTATATACGGAGGATATTACCGTTGATTCAGAGGCAAGCCTTGTGAGCAGAAACAAAGTGGCGTGCTTGTTTGCGCAGGTGGCAATATACGTCTCGGTGGCGGAGAGCACGTTGCTGAGCGACATAATTAGAATGGTATTATTAGTCATAGCCTGTTTATATGTGTATGTTATTTTTAAGGAGTCAATTACCTTAGCCTCAGAAGCTAGCCTTGCCAACAGAGACAGGGTGACGTGCTTGATGGCGCAGAGATCACCAGATTTCTCAGTGGTGGATAGCTTGGTGAGCAAGGTTATTATTACAACGGTAGTATAAGTTGTATGTTGTATGTGTGTATGTATATAAGAAGCGTATTACCTTTGCGTCAGAGGCTAGCCTGGCCAGCAGAGAGAGGGTGGCGTACTTGATAGCGAACATGTCAGCATAAGTCTCTGTGGTGGATAGCTTGGTGAGACAGTTTATTATTACAACGGTAGTATATATTGTATGTTGTATATATGTATGTATACAAGGAGTGCATTACCTTAGCCTCAGAAGCGAGCCTGGCAAACAGACAGAGTCACGGGTTTGATGGCACAGATGTCAGCAGACGTCTCGTGGTGGAGAGCACGTTGCTAAGAAATATCATTAGAATGGTATTATTAGTTATAGTATGTTTATATATGTATGTATATAAGAAGTAAATTACCTTAGCCTTGGAAGCGAGCCTTGCCAACAGAGACAGAGTCACGTGCTTGATGGCACAGGTATCGGCAGACGTCTCCGTGGTGGAGAGCAGGTTGCTGAGCGCCATAATTAGAATGGTATCATCAGCTCTAGTATGTTTATATGTGTATGTATATAAGGAATGTATTACCTTAGCCACAGAAGCGAGCCTTGCCAGCAGAGATAGGGTGACGTTCTTGATGGCGCAGATGTCCACCCATGTGTCTGTCAAGTGATAGCGCATTGCGTAGTTTTCTTTTCATGACAGGACTCCTATGCAAAGTACCAGTATGTATATGTATATCAAGCAATTCACTTTTGCGTCAGCGGCTAGCCCTGCCAGCAGAGACAGAGTCACGTGCTTGATTGCGCAGATATCAGCCGACGTCTCGGTGGTGGACAGCACGTTGCTAAGCGCCATAATTAGAATGGTATTAACAATCATAGTATGTTTATATGTGTATGTTATTGAGGAATGTATTACCTTAGCCTCGGAAGCTAGCCTTGCCAGCAGAGACAGAGTCACGTGCTTGATAGCGCAGATGTCGGAAGATGTCTCGGTGGTGGAGAGCACGTTGCTGAGCGATCTAATTAGAAGGTTATTATTAGTTATAGTCTGTGTATATGTGTATGTTATTGAGGAGTGAATTACCTTAGCCTCAGAAGCTAGCCTTGCCAGCAGAGACAGAGTCACGTGCTTGATAGCGAAGATGTCCACCGATGTGTCTGTCGGTGATGGCGCATTGCGATTTTTTCTTCCAATAAAGGAACTCCTATTCATAGTACCAGTACGTATATGTATATCAAGCAATTCACCTTTGCGTCAGCGGCTAGCCTCGCCAGCAGAGACAGGGTGACGTGTTTGATGGCACAGATGTCGGCCGACGTCTCGGTGGTGGAGAGCACGTTGCTGAGCGTCACGTCGGGGAACTTGCGGAGGAAGGCAGAGGCGGTGGCGACAGGCAGCGCCTCTCCAGAGCACATGACGTGCGACAGCGGGATCGCGTCGCAGAGTTCAGTGCACATTTGAAGCTGGAAACAGAGTGTGCATGCAATATAAAGTTAGTCAAAACACTATATACAACAAAGAAGCCGACGGGGAGCGCCTCGCCAGGGCACATGACGTGGCCGAGGGGAATCGAGTCGCACAGGTCAGTGGACATTTGAAGCTGGAAGCAGAGTGTGCACACAACATACAGTGAGTCAGGCGAACAATATATGACAAATAAGGCGACAGGGAGAGCCTCGCCAGAGCACATGACGTGGCCGAGGGGAATCGTGTTACAGAGCTCGGTTCACATGTGAAGCAGAGAAGGGTGGTAGAACATTTAGTGTAGGGAGACGGTTAAACAATATATGGACAAAGCAGGCGATTGATAGCGCCTCTCCAGAGCACGTGACGTGCGACAGCGGAATCGTGTCACAGAGCTCGGTGCACATTCGAAGCTGGAAAATAAGTAAAAACGGAGTCAGAAGAAGACTATATTGCAAAGCAGGCTGACAAAATGGATGCAACACATGGTGTAGAGAGTCAACAGAATGTATATATCACAAACAAGGCGACTGGGAGCGCCTCGCCAGAGCACATGACGTGGCCGAGGGGAATCGTGTCGCAGAGTTCAGTGCACATTTGAAGCTGAGAAATATGTAAAAACAACGCATATACGGAGTCAGGAGAAGACTATATGGCAAAGCAGGCTGACACAATGGATGGAACACATCGTGTAGAGAGTCAACAAAATTTGTATATCACAAACAAGGCGACTGGGAGCGCCTCGCCAGAGCACGTGGCCGAGGGGAATCGTGTCGCACAGTTCAGTGCACATTTGAAGCTGGCACAATGGATGGAACACAATGTATTGGGGGGCTACAACAACAACAGCAAAAGAACAGAAGATATATATATATATATATGGCGACGGGGAGCGCCTCGTCAGAACACATCACGTGGTCAAGGGGAATCGTGTCGCACAGTTCAGTGCACATTTGTTACGCTGGAACAATAGATGGAACACAATATGTTGGGACTCTTAAAAAAATAAAAGGAGCGACTGCGCCTCGCCAGGGCACATGACGTGGCCGAGGGGAATCATGTCGCACAGTTCAGTGCACATGTGAAGCTGGCATAACAATAAGAACACAAAAGAGAGGGTCAGACCTAGAGACAAGTGAAGGAGCGGGCGCACGCCTCTAGGGATACTTCGCACGCATTTTGCCTAACAGGCTCCCCAATGGGGTGGCCTAGTTGTCATTAGAGAATTGTCTGCGCGTGCGCCAGTGTTAGAGCTTTGTTTCTTCATGCATGTGAGTATGTGTGTATGTGGCTATATCTCCGAGGGTAAACTTGCGGGGGAAGGCAGAGGCGATGGCGACGGGAAGCGCCTCTCCAGAGCACATGACGTGGTTGAGGGGAATCGTGTCGCAGAGTTCGGTGCACATTTGAAGCTGACAAAAAGGGGTAGAGCACATAGTGTAGGGAGACAGTAAAAAATATATGGACAAAGCAGGCGATTGATAGCGCCTCGCCAGAGCACATCACGTGCGATCGCGGAATGAACACGGAAAAGGTTTGCTTTTTTACAGTGCCGGTGAGCCCGATTCCTTGATCAAAATTATCTGGCACTTTTGTCATTTGTGTGATTCGACTGCCTGTAACGGGCGAATTCTCTTAATCGGTCGAGGCTAAATTATAAGGCTAATAAAAAATCGATTGGCGAAACGTGGAAAGTGCCAGAAAATTTCGATCAGGGACTCGGGCTCAATAGCTCTGCTAAAAAAACGAATCGCTGCCGTGTTCATAAGCAGGCCCTAGTTTTACTGTAAACTAACTCGACGGCCGTCGCAGACAGAGGTCGTCCATCGGTAGTTTGAATTCTAAAAGGTTAAACGGCTGAATAAATTAGGCCACAACAATTAAATATGAAAATGACTATTCGCCATAGTTCAATGAAATGTACGACCTCTTCTCACGACGCAATTTACTAATTATAAACGGAAAATTGGGCCTGCTCATCGTGTCGCAAAGGTCAGTGCACATTCGAAGCTGAAAAGGGAGCATCACAAATATATAGGAAGGTCGGGCCTTAACCTGAAACCTGGGACGGTGGTTGTTTACGTACTAACAGCTCGCGAACGGACTTGAAGATTTGCAAGAAGGTCAGGCCCTGCTCTAGAACTGGAGACGGTGGGTGTTAGGTAGTGTTCGAGCCGTTTCGCGAGCCGTTAAAAATAAACACCCACCGTCCCAGGTTGCAGGTCAGGGCCCGACCTTCCTAGACGGAGTCCGTAAAACAATATATCGCAAAGCAGGTGATTCGGGTTAACCCGATTATTATGTATCGGGTACATCAATAGGTTATATAGATCAATAGATCTAGATACGTATGTACAGACGGATACGGATATGCAATCCGTGTGTGTGTGTTACCTGTCCTGGAGTGAGACAGTCGAACCAGTCGGCCTTATCGGGTTATACTGAGGGCTCGGCTTAACCCGATTAATATATAGATATAGATAGATAGATAGTAATGGGTAGAGATACAGCTATAGATACATCTAGATAGATCTAGATAAATAATGCGTATGTATTATCTGCCCCGGAGTGAGACAGTCGATCCAGTCGGTCTTCGTTGCGGACAGGTATGCGATCAGCGAGCGGACGTCGATCAAAGTATATCGATAGATATATTGATATACTTATCTACAGATGGATATAGATATATAACGCATCGGTGTGCGTTACCTGCCCTGGAGTGAGACAGTCGATCCAGTCGGTTTTTGTTGCGGACAGGTATGCCATCAGCGCGCGGACGTCGACCGTCAATTCGCGCGGCACAACGACTAAAGTGCCACCCTGCGCCAGAGCAAGTTGCCAGTACCTAACGGGGCACAGTACAGGGGGGGGGGTTAATATCGACGGGGAATAGTACCGGGGGGGGAGTAGTCTATCGTCAGTTTGCGGGGCACGATAGTGCCACCCTGCGCTAGTGCAAGCTGCCAGTACCTGGCAGGGCACAGTACCGGGGGGGGGGGGTTGGCCCTTACAAGATATTGTTTTATGTCGAGGCTTTTTTGCGCAAGAATCAATACTATTCTTGCCAAACACCCGCTTTGTTGCGGCACCGCCCCCGCCTCTATATCGCCCACAAAAACGGGTTAACCCGGTGGGGGGAGTAGTCTATCGTCAATTCGCGAGGCACTATGACTAACGTGCTACCCTGCGCCAGTGCTCGCTCCCAGTACCTGGGGGGGCACAGTACCGGGGGGGGGGAGG
>Ga0209390_10010665_pt1 | contig 10706 bp, 15 predicted proteins | sample BON01_FD_187212 | JGI IMG/M metagenome (GOLD analysis project Ga0209390, IMG submission 187212) | Freshwater microbial communities from Lake Bonney liftoff mats and glacier meltwater in Antarctica - BON-01 (SPAdes) (version 2) | ecosystem: Environmental > Aquatic > Freshwater > Ice > Glacier... | reverse complement strand
TATATATGTATATATATATATATATATGTATACATATGTATATATATACATATATTCATGTATACATATATATATATATATACATGCATATATATATATATACATGTATATGTATGTATGTATACATATATGTAAGTGTATATATATATATATATATGTATATGTATATATATATATATATATATATATATATATATATATATATATATATATATATATATAGATATACACACACACACATATATATATTTATATATAGATATATATACATAAACCATTCTTATTCGTATTAGCATGAATGAAAGGATTCACGGTCGTCATTGTTGCAAATATTTGACATAGCTATCTTTGTGATGGTGCATCGCTAATCTTGCCACATTACACTTGCACATATACACTCCGAATTGTATGGATTCTGTCGTTCAACACAATGGCTATAACCAAGAATCGTTCACTAGGAATCCAAGATTCTGGAATCCAACGTTTTTCTAAATCTTTTTGAAATTTAGCTAAAAGTTAGATTTCAAAATGTCTGCACCATAGAATTCACACAATCCGAGGCTTCCGACACAGACTCCAACCTCATATTCTCCCGGTATCTTTTCATCTTCGCCTCTCTCGCACTTTCTGTCACGCTGGTGCACTGTCTTGCTCTGTCTGCGTGTACCATCTGTCTGTGCAAATCACTGTGTCTCTGCAGTCTCTGGCTCTCACAATCGGTCAGTCTGTCTTGTGCGCTCTCAGAGTCTCGTTCGTACACACCGTTGCCACAGCCGCCATCAAGTCAAATCCTGGATCTCCTGCCTTCTTTTCTGTGACAGGATTCGAAAGCTGGTCCATCTTGACTGTATCGCAATCCTTCCTTTTCTCCTCTTTAAAACTTTTCGCCCTCTCGAGCAAACGTTCCTTTCTTTCCACCGCCACCAATGCCATGGTTTCGAAATCCGTCAGCTCACCGCGTACGCCTTGCCCTCCGAAACTTTCGAGTCTATTGTGGCTGGCAGGGTCTGTTGAGAAGAGTTTTTCTATATGAAGGTGCACAACTTCCGCGGCTTCCTTGAGATACCTACATATACATATTCATACATGTATGAGCATAAACGTTTCCTTTCTCTGTCTATGAGTCTGCCTCTTGCTCTCGCGCTCGCGCTCGCTCTCTTATGCGCCAACACACTCTCTCTCCTTCCCCTCACGCTGTCTGAAAACATGTCGTTATTTTGATGCACACGCACGCATGTGCAAAAAAGTATTCACGCACATGGACCATCTCCAAACATATATACAAAGAAAGAGAGAGAGTGAGAGAGAAAGAAAGAGATGGAAAAAGAGAGAGAGACAGAGAGAAAGAGAGCGAGCAAGCGAGAGAGAAAGAGAGCGCGAGCGAGCAAGCGAGCGAGAGACGAGAGAGAGTGACAGAGAGAGCGCGAGAGAGATAAAGAGAGAGAGAGACAGAGAAAGAGAGCGAAAGAAAGAGAGAGACAAAGAGAAACAGATAGAGAAGAAAACGACAAAAGAGTGCTCGCATGTGAGAAATGGAGACAGTGAAGGGGGAGGGGGGGGGGGGAGAGAGAGAGCACGTGAGAGAGGGAGATAAAGAGCAAGAGCGAGTGAGAGACAGAGACACATGTGCACACCTTGAACGCACAGCGAGCTGATCGATCTTGACACCGTCGGAAAACATATCCTGATAGTCGACGAGAGAAGCAATCTTGCACTTTCGGAAGGCCTTCTTCATCATGTGTATTTCTATGCGCATTGCAGTCGTTGCACCCCCGACGCCAGTCACCCGTTTCCTCTGCTGCATACGGAACCACTTCTGCAAGAAGCGGGCCGCGTAAATCATCGCCTCGTGCACCGCGCGCTCCTTTTCAATCATGAGAATCGCCGACTCCTCTTCGGGCGTGTATTGCAAGTTAAACATAAACGTAGACGTCAGCATAGCCATCGTTGAAATGCCGCCGATATTCGAGAGCCCCACCACCAGACGTCCCATGTGACTTGTTGCCAGCACGTCCCCCCATCCGACCTATACATATGCAAGAGTGTGTATGTACACGTAAGTCAGGATATGGCGTCACGTCACTTCTCCCGAGCCCACCTGTTTACATGCCAAAATGTGCATACGTACATGTGTATACATACATAGGTATGTCAGCGCATTAGGATACTCGATGCAATCACGTGGCCACTATGTTCGTTTACTTCATGTACGTGCACGTGCAGATATGCGTAGACATACATGCACATATGGTGATACATGAAGATGCATATCTATACTTACATGCACGTAAATATAAACTGTGAATATACATACGCAAAGCTTCGAACAGTCAAGGTAGAAAGAAGCCCACATTTCTGATTTCTAAAAGTATACGTGATTGGATTTGTCATTCTTATGTCTGACATGACGCATTCGCATGTGGGACTAGACTGCCTCATATGCAGGACAGGACGACTGTCGGAAGTCGAGGCAGAACCAATACATCGCGTGAGGTGTTGGAGAGTAAGAACAAACGCGTCTCTTTTATAAGTCTCTTTTGCATTTTTCAGGTCTCTTTCTATGTAAATAGGTCTCGTATGACACACTCTGCATATCAAATGGGTGTTTTTCAATTTCAAAAACGACTCACGGAAGTCGACGAGGAAAACACACTCCACATCGAATTCCAAAGATATAGGTCGTTGACTTTGTCGAAGCTCTTGGTAGCTATCCACACCCTCCACTTAAGGGCGTTTTCCTCCTGCAGAAGACAATATATACATACATTTATATACATGCAAACACATGCATGCGTGTATACATATATGCAAGCATATGTATGCATGTATACATACACGTGTGTGTGTGTGTGTGTGTGTGTGTGTGTGTGTGTGTGTGTGTGTGTGTGTGTGTGTGTGTGTGTGTGTGTGTGTGTATGTGTGTGTGTGTGTGTGCATGTACGTGTGTACTTATCACGCGCGCATGCGCGAGTATAGATACCTGGCAACCCAAGTGCTCTGCAGTAGGCGACGTAAAGAATATTTCAGCGGTAGACCCCGTCGGAAGGCCAAAAAGACACGCTGTGCTTTCCATGGCGCGGAACCAGTAGCCCAGCACCAGGATCTGAATCATCCAAATGGCTATGATGAATGGCATCGCCTGCTCCGAATTGAGACATGACTCGTTCATATGTGTGACATGACTCAGGCATATCTGCATCAGCAACATGTGGCTATGATCTCAGCCAATGCCGCCTGCTCCGAAGCGAAACACGACTTATTCATGTGTGCGACACCACTGATGCATATGTGCGACATGACTCTTTCACACGCGTACCTGTTCTGAGTTGAGGACTTGCTTAAATGCAAAGGCAGGGCCCATACGGATGCTCGTAAAGGAGGCGACCGTGTGCCGGCGCGGCAGCTTCACCAACACTCTGTCGACGAAAATTTTGCAGAAGAGATAGAGGCGAAGCGTGTTCCACATCATGAAGATAGTCTCTCCCCGATACATGACAAAGTTTGACCAATTCAATAGGCCGTATTCAAAGGTGACTCCTGGGGGCAAATGGATCAGACATACTAATGCCTCTATCCAGAAGAAGCGTTTGGACAAAATGTGCCGCGGTTGAATTTGAAGATCCAGAGGCACAAGTAGACGCAAATGCAAGCGAATTCTTTCGAAGAGCTCGCTTAGATATCTCGCACGGTAAATCAGACCCACTAACGCGAGTGAAAACAGAAGATTGACGGTCTTGAGGATATTGACTTCAATGCCGCGTGGATCGTACCCGCGCATCACGTATTCGTGTTGCATACACGCTGCCACTGTCTGTGCAACACATTTTCACGTTGTCAGCACATGTGGTAATTGACGCAACACGGGTCTACAGCAAAAGGAAACATAGATTTGGAAAAATTGCCGGACGAATTTTCCGAATGATGTCAGGAGAGGCTTGGCCCACAAAGACAGTGATTTTTTGAAGAGACCCCATCCCATATATCTGTAAAAAGGTGCTATAAAAGAGCTTCAAAAAAGATGCCATGGGGTGGCTACGATTAGTAGACTTCTTAAAATTGTATGTCTCTTTTGCAAAAGAGCCCTGTAAAAGAGACTATATTCTGCAAAAGAGACCTATAATTTTAAGGAGCCTACTAATCGTAGCCACCCCATATCAAACAGGCCGATCACAATCGCACACGATCCTTACAAAAAGAAGCTTACCCCCACGAAGGCAACGACCGCCTTGTATATGCGACAAGAGCTGATCCTCGCATCTACCATGTCGCGGTTCTTGCGCCAATTTTTAGGTGCCTCTAGAGCACTCACAGCGCTGCCAGCAATCGATCGACGTCTTACTGGGGAGCTGCCCACTGAGCTGTTCCGCCTCCTCGAAGGCGAAGCTACTTTGCCCGACACTGATTCGTCCTGCTCCACCGTCTGTGTCACCACATCTCATAGCATCAATACTCAAGTACCCATTTTGTGGCATGTCTTGTTTCTGCTTGCAGCCGCTGCAAGTCCCCCCCCCATCCCCTCATCTATTCTACACACTCACATTTCCAGGAAAGGTGCCCGGCCTCTTGGCAATCTAGGAGCAGGTTTGGTATGGGCTCGGGAAGGGAAAGAGGGGGTTGAAGCAGAAAAGCGAGTGTGAAACCTGGTTCGATGACAACAAGGACGAAGGTGGCTTCATTTCCAACTTTGGACATGCAATCCCATCGACACACGGAACAACCCCGAGACTGCTGCCAAGCAGTCGCGCGGGGATCAGTCTTGCCTCTTCTTCTTGAAACTCAATAATGAGCTCTTCCACCGAATTCCTTCGCGATATTGAAGCCAACGGCGAGCAGTTGAAAAAAGTGTTAATTGCAATATCTGCATCTTGCTCCGACTCAGCCATCTTCACAATCCTCCGCATAGCCCCGTACAAGTCCTCCCTCTGCTTTACGCTCATTTCCTTCACGCGCGACGTGAGCGTTGTTACAACAGACAAGACTCGCTCTTGCTCATCTGCAGCGCTGGTCGGCATCACCTTTTTATGTGCACCAACAAACTGCAGCAGAACTGATGTCTCAGCCTCCCAATTGTCCACCGTAGATTGAGAGGTCAAGGGCCTGTGTTTGTTAGAATTTGGTTCCATGAGAAATATACATGTGCATAGCAATCGTCAATGTGTGTGCACTTGTATGCAATGTACTGCAGTGTAACGGCATTCTCAGGATTGAAATAATCGATTTCACAGAATAGGTACGATGAGCGCATATGCGTGTGTTTACAACCAACAAAATGTACGTCCTTGTCATTATGTCTTTGTGTGCGTGGGAGAGAGTGTGCATGTATACAGCGTGTACGCGCACGCACGTCGTGTGTGCGACATAATACAAATGCATATTTACACGTACGCACCCTCACGCTCACACACATGTACACACAAGTGCTCCTGTCTGGAGGAAAACATGCATACATATGACTACCTCGCCCAACTATGACTATTATCCACGTTTTCCATTGCCAAAAGAGCAGAGACGTTTCCGGTTTTTGGACGTTCGGATGCTGTCCATGACAGCGTGCGCTCTTTCGCTTTTGTTGGCATGTCTGATGAAAAGGGAGACAAGAGCACAGTCCAAAGCCACAAAACACATGCACTCGCACACACACAGAAACACACACAGCCGTACGCGCACACAAACAGAAGACAAACACGCTCATACACATACACATAAGTCTCATACACATACACACCACATGAATATGTGATGGTCAGGACCAGTACCCAATCAAAGCAACACTCCATTTATGGGATCGAGAAAGAGAAGGAGCAGGGGCAGGGGCAGGGACAGAGGCAGAGGCAAAGTTCGAAGCAGGAAGATGTAGTGTGGCTGGACGCAGCAAGGTTGAGAAAACAGGCGCTTTCCATGAAAAGGCAAGCGCAACCCCGTCAAGTTCGTTCGGATTATAGGTTCTCACCAGTTTTCATCTCCATTGGCTCAGGCTGGACGCGGCTGCCTCGCATAAACGAGGCATTTTGGGTAGGTCGATGCGCTGGCACATCTGACAAAACGAATATGTCAAACGCAACACATACGCTAAGCACGCACGCATATTACGGCATACGCACCTTCCACAGCACTGATGCCATTGAGGTGTCGAACAACCTCCCTCTCGGCCTTGCAGTGTGCCTTCGAAATGCTGCGTTCACCACTGTCCGCAGCGTACAAATCGCTTCTGTGCTGAATCGCTGGTTCGACAAAGTCGACGGCATTGCTCTGATAAGCTGGTCGCGATCTCTGCGCCATCCCCAAGCTTGTCACCAGGGGCACAGGTTCAAATTGGCGTACCCCGGTCTAACCACTGCTGACTGCCAGGAACAATGCGGTTGAACAAAAATAAATGAATTCATTGGAAAAGAATGTCCATGTCGGAACAAAAGGTGAAAACAGTCCCGTGGGTAAATACTTTGAATTCTAAAGTTCGTTATTCTCAAATCTCGAAGAATCCATTTCTTCTATTATTCGAGTCACCTCAGGTCCTACACTTTGTGCTGATATGAAAAGAATAAAATAAAAAATATCATGATTTGAAAAGATTGACAAGTGACCTGTCAAGTTGCACTTGTTCCACCAACGCCCCGGATATACCCCGGATAAACCCCCATATAGACCTCCAATTCCCCAACCCCCCTAGTTTGGTCCTGCCCGGATGGCGCGCGGCAGCGTAGGCGCGGTGCTCGCCGCCACGCGCCCAATCCACTCCACAGCCCCAAGGAATGAACACAGTAAAACGGGTTTTCCGAGATCTGAGATTTCTGAGATTTGAAAGTTCTCCAGAACAGTTCGGAGAATCGAGACTTTTTCCCCCGAGCAAATTTGATGATTTTGCTACCGGCGTAAGTTGGGTCTTCGCCACCCAAAAAGTAAGAAAGAAAGAATTTCTTTAGACGGACGAGCCAGTTTTCAGTGTCGCAGGTATGAAGTCACCTGCCATCATGATGATTATTGCTTTGATTACTTGAAACAGTAATTTAGTACCCTTGATTCAGGGTCTGCGCAATTCAAATCCATTTAGATTAGAGTTCTCGGCTTTTGGCGGAATCGAATCGACGACCGGGCGTGCGGCAAGCGGAGGGGCTTTAGCCTCGGAGCTGCCGCGCACCACTCGCAATCAGCCAGAGCCTATACGAACAGCGCAAAAAAACGTTTTTTTTTGAAAGAAAGAAAAGAAAAGAAATAATTCTGGGTTGAGGCTCAACCTGCTTCGCGCGCGAATTGGGCCCGGGTAACCAGATTGATACCTAATCGGATTAAATGTGCGTTTCGTGACAATTTGGACAATATCACATTGGGGTTTTGTTGTTGCAAAAAAACCATTTTGTTGTTGCAAAAAAACGGGTGGACCCGGCTCAACCCACTTTGGTGTGAAAAAATTGGATTTGTCCGGTTCTGGGAAAAACTAACTAATTTGCATAATCACCAACAAAGAGATGGATACAAAAATGAATTGTAATGTATATGAACAGATTAATTGTTGTAATGCATTAACAGTCCCTCGCTCTGGCCAACTGAGCTAATTTATACTCGTCTTGGAATTCAACATTCATCACTTCAAAGTTCAAAACCGTGACAACGCTCATGTTATAATGATATCACGCATAGGGATGAAAGGTCGGGGATGGGTAATCATCAAGGACAGGGAGGGTGTAAACACACATCTTCAGGGGCAACTCAAAAGTGCTTTACTATCTGTGACGCGTCTCCGTTTTATGGAACTCGGCTCGTGCGCTCAACAGAAAGGTTTCCCCCCATAATAGGAGTCTCTAAAAGCCCGTGACTCTAGAAGTGTTATTCCCCTTAGTGTCTCGTGACACTTTCTCACACTTACATCCGCGCTGGATGCGCAGGCAGGGCACCCGCAAAATTTTGCGCAACATATACAACGTCGCGCACAGAATAACGGGAACTTCCCCCAAATAAAATCACATCACAATGCCAATTAAGACATACACAAATCCACAAATTAAAGTATTGAATACAGCTATGTTGAACTCTCTGGTTCACATACACTTATCCTGAAACTGACGCTGGCCTGCCTACTGTCCCTCCCCCCAGCGACTTAGAGACGCCGAGCGTGTTCCCGTGGGTTGTGGATCTTGCCCCAGTCGGCGTTGAGCGCCTGAGTGGTATCTGCAACAGAATTAACAGTCCCTCGCTCTGACCAACAGAGCTAATCTAGACTCGTCTTGAAATTCAACCTTAAAGGATTCAGATTTGTCAATCTGCACACACTACATGACAGTAGAAGAGTCTTCTCCCTACAAAAACTTGCACACAAACATGTATGAGACCGAAAACACGTTTGTAACTCTTTGTTTATTTGAAAAAACAACAAAACTTCTAGATTGTCGTTATATTTTTCTCGAAAGCAAGCGAAAATAAATGCCCTATTCAATCGAGTGCAAAAAAATAAATGTCCTCTTCAATCGAGTGAAAGTCGACACGCACATAAGCCTCAAAGCTGTTGTGGTGTTAGAACGAATTCACAAAATCCAAGCGCCACTGGATTTCTTCGACACTCAGAAGAGGAGCAGGAGTGTTCTCAGCGGAGATTGTCGTTTCGAAGCTCGGCACTTGTGCTGAAAGTTGCGAATCTGTGGGTGAAGGAAATAGTGTTTCAGAATTGGATATGGACGACTCAAAAAACTTTATTGCAATGCCCATCGTGGTCGAAAGCCACCGGTTCTCTTCTCTACTGCTACTGGCGTATGGAATCTACATGATACAGAGTGATTTTGGTTCTATTTTGTTCTATTTGTGGTTTTTTGCTTCATATACCAGGCATAGAAAGTAGTTGGACGAAAAACACAATGAGTGATTTTGAGGCATGTTTCTACAATATGATGATGTTGGAAGCGGATGCGAAAGTGTTCTACGCTCCCGTCTCTCCTATCTCAACGGTGGCAGTTGCGACAGATTGTCCACCGAGACAAGAAAAGGTACGTCGTCCTTTCATTCGTTTCAGAGATGGGACTACGTTGACTTTGAGAAAAGTGAGTTTCTGAGAGGCGAAGGGATGCGTTTCGAGACCGGAGAGTGTCTAAGGTCCATTGCGTGAGTGTCTTTGCATTAGGACCTCTACGGAACACCCTATTACTTCGCACCACTCGTATGCATTCCTGACGTCCTGAAAGAAAGTCCTGAAAGGGTTAGCGGTGTGGCGGCTTTACAATCAAACAAACAACAAATAGGGTATCGTGTATCATTTTGTCACGAGTCTGTTGTCTGTAAAAGTTTTTTGCTGGTACAAAACCCACTGGATCACCTGCCAGTTTCCGGTATCATGATCAGTGTCTGAAAGATTTCTTTCTTTCTTCGTCTTTTTCTTCGGTCAAGATGTCCACGAAAAAGTTGAGTCATTTTTTTACAGTGCAAAAATTTCTCAAGAAGCTGACAAAAAAATCTGACTGAATTTTTTTGATCTACAACAAATCTCAATTTTTGAGTGCGGTGAAAGTGATAGGGTCGTGGTCAAGACACTCATTACTGACCCAAAACGCGTTTTGAAATTTGCCGCGAAATATTAGTACCATGAAATCTAACTCGAATTCTGTTTTGTTACTAATTAGTACCAATACATTTTTACTCTACAATTCAAGACCAGTGTTACTGCCGGAATCCGGTTTGTCAAAAACCTATTTATTTGAGATAGTTTGGCCAGTAACACCGGTGACAAAATACTTGTCCAAAAGCCGGTTCGTACCACTATTTTTGAACATCACGTCACCACCATTAGTCCATTGATTAATTTTGGTATTCGCCACCCAAAAGAATCAGTCGGATTTTGACACGACGCTGCGAAGGCGGTTATTGTAGGGGAATTCATCCAAAAGCACATTTCGCTTCACAATCTGAATATGCGCTGCTTGGAGGACACCTTGGGCCCGGGCCAATGGTGCCGTACCTACCCTAGTGGGGGGGCACTATTACGATAAGGCGCTATGTTCCTTGGTATTTTGGGAGACTTGACTGTTGGATCTTGTTAGCCCGAGGATGCATGCCAACCCACAAACATTGTAGATTGTTTTACACACTGGCGGATCGGCCATAAAATAGGTCGGCAACGGTCTGAGATAATCTCTTGGGTCCTAAGCGATGAATTGGGTGTTGACCACCCACTTATGATGATGATTGCTTTTATTATTATAAATGGTGGTTTAGTACCTTTGATTGAGGGTCTATGCGCTCAAATCTTATATTTTAGATTTGAAATTATCAATGGTTTGTGGTCAAATCTTTTACTTTTTTTAATCGAAAGAAAAAATATTTTGAAGAAACTTGAAAAAGCAGTTAGTTCAAGATCTTATCCTGCCTCCTAGCAGATACATACTATTGCCATTGTGTACTTTGTACACATATACAAATACAAATATGCCGAGATTTATTCCATCTGGATTCTTCGGGCCCTCCAGGTGTCTCATCCCGACCCCTGGCCCGGGGCTCATATCTGAGTACCCCATACGTGCAGTGTGTGTGTGTGTGCGTATACACACAACTGCACCCACGTACACTCCAATGAGGTTAAAAATAGAGAAGACACAGACAACACCCCTATCTTTCTTTTCTGTCATAAATAAGGCAACCAGCCTGAGTGCTCTCATAGACTAGCTCAACCCCTCCAACCTCGTTCCCTAACGCTGAATGAACAAACTGCACATACGTGAGCGCATATG
>Ga0209390_10010662_pt1 | contig 10709 bp, 9 predicted proteins | sample BON01_FD_187212 | JGI IMG/M metagenome (GOLD analysis project Ga0209390, IMG submission 187212) | Freshwater microbial communities from Lake Bonney liftoff mats and glacier meltwater in Antarctica - BON-01 (SPAdes) (version 2) | ecosystem: Environmental > Aquatic > Freshwater > Ice > Glacier... | reverse complement strand
TCTACGGATTATGGACCGAGTCACAGTCTATTTGAAGGTTTACTACGATGGGTCCTTGACATGGTACGGAGCAGCTTTGTAGGCCGGACGTTTTGAGGGTTGCAATTTGTGCGTGCGGCAAGCGGAAAGGCTTTAGCCCCGCAGCCGCCCTGCACCACTCGAAGTACGCCAGAGTTCAGGGGCGCGCGGCGACGGAGAGCTTTAGCGCGCAGTTGCCGCGCGCCCACTGGATCGGACCAGAGTAATGAGGATGTTGTGTATTAAAAGATGTTGTGTATTAAAAGATGTTGTGTATTAAAAGATGTTGGGTACACAACATCTTTTAATACACAACATCTTTTCGTGAGAAGTTGTTGACGCATCTCTCGAAGGCACGCTGCACGCGCACGCATTCGGTTACCTTTGCACTCATCCTCCTCACATCCAAACGGAATATCCCCCTCACACCCATACGGAATCTCCACTTTTTTTTTCCCAATAAAAATTGTATCCTGCAACCCCCTTTTGACAAATTGTATTCTGCAACCCCCTTTTGACCCGGATTTTTTTGGGGACAATTTTCACGCCAGCCTTTTCTGGCGTGGAAAAAAAGGGCAAAGATTCAAGTCGGATTGGATGGAAATAGGACGTGTCCAGGTGCCTCAAAAGTTGAGATTGAATCCAGGGTTTGCTGGAAATTGGACATGTCCAGATTGCAATAGAAACAAACTTACATGACTGATTTGCTGGAAATTGGACAAGTCGGATTTCAACAAAAGTGGCATGATCGGGTTTAGCGGAAATTGAACATGCTCGGATTTCAGCAAAAGTGAGCTAGAAGGAAAGATTCGATGAAAATTGGACGTGGCCGGATTCCAAAAAAAGTGAAATTACGTGTCGGATTTGGTAGGAGTTGAAATTGTGTGTGTAAAAAAAGTGAAATTGCGAGTCTGAATGCCTGGCAAAGGGGAGTGAGATGTGTTGGAAATTGGATGAGAAGAAATGAAGATTGGCGGGAGATTGGGCAAGCCAGATTTCATCGCAAATCAAATTGCATGTCGGGTCTGGCGGAAATCGAACATGTCCTGAATTCAGCAAAAGTGACATTGCGTGTCTGGTGTGCTGGGAATTGGACGTGACCGGATTGAAGAAAAAACGGAATTGAATCACGGATTTGTGGGGAGTTGGACTCTTTATTTTTGTAGTAAACATGACATTGCGTGTGTGCTTGGCGGGAGCCTAGACATGTCCGGATTCGAATACACTTGAACCTGCATGTCTGCTATGATGAGCATTGGACGCGAAAACACATCGAATTTACAGCAGGAGAAAACAGATTTGAACAAAAGAGAACTTGTCAAATACAGTGAATGGAGTTCAGAGAAGTTTTCGATAGGAAGTGTGGGTCACAACATGAAGCTGTGCCTCTGAAACAAGTGGCAAATGACAGATCTTGTCCTCGTGCCACTGACAAGCTATAGAAACCTGCTAACAAGAGAATTTCAATATCAACTTTGGGACTAGAAGTATTTGATTGATTGGCCTCTTTGGTATGAGGCGCAGGGTACACAGTGCAGGGACATAGTGGGAGCTGATGTCTGTTTTTGAATTCATAAAAACATTGCCAATTGGGGAGTTTTTTGTTGTCAAGTATTTGATTGTTTATAGATTCCTACGTAGGTCTCGGAACTATATCAAGTTTAATAATTTGAGATGCACATTCTACGCTTTCGATCGGTGGAAAATGAGCAGACGAAATATGTTTATCATAGGACACAATCTTTTCATAAATTCACGAATTCGCGCGTGGCATGTTCAGGCTGATGCTTGAGCCAAAAATTTCCCGCCAAAAATTAGATGTGATGCACATTATCAGAACAATTTCGAGAGAATTGTGGCATCATTAAAACTATTCGGATATCTCCTATGGAGTCAACGTGAGATCCAGTAGTCATGGTTTTATCTATCACGTCATAGGGCAGCTACAAGCGTTCGGGGAGATTTCTGGGGAAGACTATTCATGATAGTACAGGGGTACAGGTGATCGGGGAGAAATATGGGAAGGGGGGGGTAGGGTATTTATAGAATGTATTCTCAGGGGTGGGGTATTCTGGAGGCTCAACCATTTTTTTCCCCTCTTAGTGGATGATGTTCTATACATATTTCTCTCTCTTCAGATAGCACTCAGAACGGCGTATTATGCGACGCGTGACAGGTCACACCAACATATAAACCATGGGCTCAGTGCACGGTCAGAATGAGCAAGCACCACACATTCGTGGCTACACATTTGGGGGCGCGGGGCGCGCGCGCGATTTTTTTTGGTGATGTAATGACATTTTAACTGATCATTTTTTTTTGAGAAATCATGCCAAAGTACACAAATACACATACACTTAAATCGTGACCTAGACTCAGTGTCATTGTCCACTGATAACATGAAACCTTTGGTACCCATACCCTCAAGCTGGCGTATTTCTGCACCATGCATGTACCTACGGCGCGCCGCGGCCTCAAGCTCCGGGGAAAACACTCCTCGGAGCGTGAAACCAGCGGCTCTCAATTCGCTTCATTTGATCATCATCACTGCAGGCATCTGCGAGGAGTCGACATTCTCTGTCGGGTCCCACTTCTCAAATTTGAAACCCAACGCATTCTCATCCACACGGTTCTGCAGATGGCAAAGCTTGTGCTGCTTTCACACATTCACCGCCGTGTGTCTGCTCGATCTGGTTGCGAAGCTGCTACAAGCAGGTGAGCAGCGTGATGCAGCTCTGCGAGAGGAGGACGGGTGTCTCGAAGTGCATCCCGCAGCCGCTGTGCTGCTTGTTTGCCACATGACAGCTTTTGACTCTTAAGGACAACACGGAACCCAGTCGGCTTTGGACAACCACGCATGCCAGTGTTGAGCTGTGACAATCCACTGACAACAGATTGCGCTTAGATAGCACACACCTCAACATCTATTTGCAAGCGCTCGTCTTTGTCTATCATATTGTACAGAACACTCAGCATTTCCTACCTCTTGAAGTCTAGGACCGAATCTGAAAAATACCCTATTCCTTATTCCAGCAGTCGCATTCTTGTGTGTGTTTTACTCTGAAATATGTCGCGTCATGTGTGTTTTGCTGTCTATTGTTCAGCAATTTTTTTCAACAATTTTTGCCCAAAAAAATAACGACCCTCAAAAACAGGAACGGACGGTGGTGTCGTTAAAATGCTTCCTCCCTCTTTTTATTTCAACTACTCTTTTTTTTCGTGAACCTCAAAAAATCTTTATTTCTCTCAACATCTCTATCTATCTCAGTGTTTGTGTTCCCTTCCACTGCTGTACGGATTTGTTTGGGGGGGGCACGGACCCCCTCTCTCTACAGTTCCTTAGTGTCTGGACCGTTGAGGGAGAGGACCCGTAGGGTCAAAAGAATAACAAAGACAAAATAAAAGATTTTGTGAGATTCAAAAACAAAAATAGTGCGTCCGTTCCTGATTTTGAGAGTCGAAAAAAATTTCGGAAAAAATTTCGTCATAATGAGACACGCAACCGAACTGGTGTCAATCCTGACAAAGGAAAAAAAATTGGGGGTTACGTGACTGGGAGACCCGATGGTTGGGGCCGTCTCGGCAAGAGGTAAAGAATGAGGGGCGAAAGTACCTCCAAACAATTGTCATTTGCCTGTAAGCAGTTTCTGATCAAAACCTTGCTCACCCTGACCGTGTACAGTAGGGTTCCGAGACATAGAAACTGGCAGATGGAAACTGCAGCCAGGAATTTAGCCGGTTTCTTGCACTTTTTTAAGAAACCTGCTGGCAGCACTTTGGGCAGTTTCTTAGTAATTTATAGAAGCTTCTCCAAGATTAAATCTTTTCAACAAACAGAAAATCTAGTAAAAATCAACATAAAATCTTTTGAAAAAACATAAGATATCTTCAAAAATCATAAAATCTCTTGAAAGATCAACATAAAATCTTTTAAAAAATCTAACATGAATTCTCAATATAGAAATATTTTTTTGGCCAGTTTCTTGCACTGTACTGTAAAAATCCGCTGGCTGGGGTGGCAGTTTTTTAATGGTTTATAGAAACAAGAAACAACAAGAAACAACCAACGCTGGCAGGCTGGGTGTTGGCTTCATCAATGTGTGCTTAGAAACACGCTGGCTGGGTCATTTCGGTGGTTCTATGTCCCGGAACCCTACTGTAATTAGCCGAATGTGATCTAATTCATGCAGGGAAAGCGCAAGAGAGAGAGAATAGGGGAGAGAGCGAGCGAGAGGGGTCAAGAAAGAAGGAGGCAGGGAGTGCGTGAGATACAGCGCGAGTGCGAAAGAGAGCACAAGAGAATGCACGCGCGAAAGAATGAGAGAACATGTGTGTGTTTGTGTGTGTGCGGGCACGCGCGTGCGTGTGCACATATGAGTGTGTGTTGTCGTGTGTTGTGATTTTGTGTGTGTTTGTATGTTTGTGTGTGTGCGTTGGGATATTCAGTTCAAGTTTTTGCAATGGTGTGCACAGGGGACCCCCAAAATACCACACAATATGATAGAGTCGTGTCGCACGCATGGATTGGTCGTGTCACACGTATGGATGAGACATGTCACACATATAAAAGAATAATGTCACATGTATGAAGGCGGTACATCACACACTGAGAGTATGGGTCTACAGCGAAATGGTACAGGTTAAACGAAGGCAGCTGTTGTGCTCATTTAAACTCCCTTGATGATGATTGATAATAAAAGCAATCATCATCAAGGGAATCAAACTAGCCCTTAAACGAGTGTGCCAGTGAGCTTACGCCACAATGCAGACTTCTATTAGATAAATCAGAAACGATCCCGACGACAATTGATATCCCGATGCTTCAGGCTCGTATGCCACGCTTTGCACAGGTCTTTCAGACAACATATCTTGACGTCCACGACTCCCTCGAATCAAGGTTGATCCTTGGACGTCCCATTGTTTCTATCTTCGGTTCTGTTTCTAATAAGGGCAAAGGGGCAAAGGAGGTATGTATGAGTAAACCCTAAACATTTCTCACTTGGCTAGATAATAGTCAACCCCAAGTGTGACTGATGTGAGTCACGGTCTACACGCGCCAGAGTCACACAATAATTCTGATACTCCCCCCTCACTCAAATAGTGCATGGTATACGAGAATGTCATGTTTGAGCGAAAGACCCTTGTAAAAAATCTAATTACTGAGAACATAGAATCCAAGATAAGACCAGAAGAAACATTTTGAATACTGGTGCACGGGCATAAGAAGGGCCAGATGAACATTATTTGCCCCAACGTGCTTGTCGCCAAGAAATTGATTTGTAAAGGATTCGAAAGGTACTTTATGCAAAGTTTTAGTCTCAATGTTGGATATCTGCACTGCAGTAGGGCACTCTTTAGCCCTGATGATTCCTGAATGAAGCAGATACAAAGGGCAACATGCTTACAGCGCAAACTGGAATGCATGTTGTGCGCTGGGGGGACACAACCAGAGTTTTCTTGACAGATCGAAATTTAAGGTGGGGTTGTGCATTTCTCGAACGAACGTGGATTCTCAATGCAATCCAGTTTACAAGGCATTTGATAAAATTTGATGTTGTAGAAACGAAGCACTTCGTTAGTAGTAATGCAAACGTGATCTTCAAGTTGACACGGCAAATATCTGGCCAGCGCTCGAACATGACCACAGGAAGCAAATGCCGAGCGCTTAAAAATCGTTTTTAAGGGCAAATTTGCCATATGATTGTTGATTGCTTTTATTACTTGTAACAGTACTATAGTACCCTTGCTTGAGGGTCTATGTTCCTAATACCAAAATGTAGAGGAGACTGAGATCTAGGTCTGTGCACCTTTTAGGTACTTGTGTACAGAAAACAGCTGCGCAATGCCAAATTCCGGTTTTTCCTGCGGCCAAACACGTATTTTTTCGGAAGTCGCCACTGCGCAGCAGTTTCCTTTACGCACGTACCCAAAAAGTGTACAGACCTAGATCTCAGTCTCCTCTACATTTTGACATCAGAAACATATAGCAAATTTGCTCTCAAAACATATTTTCTAGCGCTCAGCGTTGCTCAAGCGCTGGCCGCAGGTTTGCCGCGTCAAGATTAATTTTCATTACAACCCGGCAACGGGTTGGGTTTCCGCAACGATGGATTCGGTGAAATGCCTTGTAATCTGGATTATTCTGAGATTCTCCGTGCGTTCGAGAAATACTCAACCCTAACTGCAGAAAACCAAGTTCCATGGCAAGCTGGACCGCCCATACAAACACACAAGAACAGCCAGCCAGCATCATGAGCTCCGTCGCAGATATGCTTTTGGCAATTATTCGGGAAAGAGTCGCGTGTCAAAGAAAAATGTAGCACCATTGACCAGCGAAGAGATGGTAGGCCATCAAGCTGCGCCTATGATTCTTGTCAGGAGCCCAATTGAAATAGACAGAGAGCGACTGAGAGGAGACGCAGATTGCACCGATGATAACAGACAAGAGCATACGATATTTCAAGGAAGGCTTGCGATCTGTGACACAAAGTAGATAAAGAAGCATATGAAAGATGAGCAGGCGTTGCTTTTCAAAAATAACGAGTAGAGTAGCTCATCGAAGATCGGAGCTGCGACAGTATTGATGGCAATGTAAAGAAGTTCCCAGATAAATGCAGCATAGGCATGCACAACGAGATTGTCTGGATTGTCAAGGAAGGGCAGAGAGACCAAGTCAGCGCCTGGTTTCATGACCATTATAACAAACTTCTCAAATTCTTGCAACAATTCCTCATAGGTATGCTCCAATTCCTCACAGTTATGAATGCCGTTATTGTGGACTTAGATTACAAGGATCGCCACAGCAGTAGTATGACAAGATGCGCTGCAGAAAATTCACTGGCATTTTGAGAGAAATCGACAATGATGAGCAAAAGTTTGTCAGCTTGACGAAGAGAATAACATTGACGAGAAACTTGTACAAGCTGATGTGAGCTTCTTACACAGAGAAGCAGTTCCTCAGTTGTTATCATAACCAAGTGCCAGTGGCGCCTCATGTACAAGTTTTTGCTTTGAGCGAGAGTACTGGAGATAAAAGCACACACTGTGTTGTAATCTAAATCATGCCAACTGAAAATAGCCGAAAGAGCCAAGACACGACGAGTTGTCCTTCGGAAACAATTGTGCACAAAGCAACGTTCAAAGAAATCACGACCTGACTTCCGTTGATTATTGAGTTCAACAAGGTAAGCATGATGCCACTGCAAGCACAGTTATAGAACTTAGGCTGGCCCCAAACGATGAGGAAAGTGCCACAATCGCTTTCAACGCAGGTGTAGCGCAAGGTAGTATCACGTCTCCGCAGCTTTTCAACATTTTCATCAATGCCCTGCTACGCATGCTCACGATTACCTGAGGACAAAATGAGGATATTAGTCACGGGCTGCAGATCGGCAAGGATCAGAAAGGAGACAACCAGCGAGATGAAAATGATCATCAATTCAACAACATAGGGTTCATGGACGATATCTCAATCTTTGCTGACACACTTGAGGGCATGCAACAGATGCTAAACGTTGTGCAGGAATTTACGGTCTGGTGTGGAATGCAAATCAATGTGAAGAGAACGTATTTGTTGATAATAAATCATGATTAAATGCGTAGAGAGCAAGACCCAGCGCCGCTATTGACAATCAACGGAGAAACTTTTCAAGCCATGAATCTCGATGACGCATGCAGATATCTGGAATGTTGGGGCACAGGAAACGGCGATATGAGAGCAACCAAGGAAGTGGTCAGGCAAAAGATTATTGCAGCACGTGGCCTGATCAAATGCCATCCTCTCACACCAGAGCTAGCAACGGAATTGTTCACAAGCAACGGTATGGGAGTCTTCTGTTTCTCAGTGGCATTCATTCAGTGGTCTGAAAGCGAATTGAACAACGTGAAACGATTGTGCGTCCAAGTCTACAAGAACGCTTGGCACTTGCCACGGTCAACAGCAAGTGCTCTCTTTATCTTCACGAAAACACACACAGGTAAGGAAAGCACACTGCCCATGGCAGTACTGACACTGGAGTTGTTGCTGCATGCCGAGAGATGCATGCGACATGAGGATGTGTCTTGAAAAAATCATGCTTGCAGGGTTAAACCGCACCGTAGACGAGTGGTTATGCGACTCTTTTGTTGAGCTGATTGAGGAAATGGAACTTTGGAAGTGGGATGACGCAACCGGAGACTTTTGGTCGAGACTAGCAAAAGCACTGCAACAGAGCAATATCTCAGTAATGTGGGCAGAGCAGTTGGACAGCAGACTGGCATCAGTGCATACCACTGGAAAAATGAGCTGGGCTGCAGCAGCTAGATCCATTAGGGAATGCAAAATGAGGATTGAAAAAATGGGAGGGTCTCGCCTAGATACAGATTCAGAGGTATAGGGTCTCGATCAAACAACTTGGGAGCTGATGTGGGCGGGAGAATCAGCCATGCGAAAGAGCATTCCCACTCTAAGGCAAGCTGGATACAAAAGTATTTCCGACTTGCCTAGAATTCAGCAGAGAAATATTGAGAGAACGCATTAGTGGTGATACCACTGATAATGAGGATATGTGCAACGTCGAACGGCGAGCAAAGAGTTCAGGTTTTGATTCCGTTAGTGCAAGGACTGTCACAGAAACAGCGAAATCTTATGCAACAGTATTTTGAACTAGTGGATTGGCAAGGACTCAAGCTGCCGTCAGCCGAGAGGAGACAACGAGATAGTTTGAATTTTTTTGAACACTCAGTCGAAGTGTGGAAAGACTGGATACGTCTTAAGAAAGCATTCACAACACTTGGTGAAGAGATACCTCCAGCGGAATTGTTACCAGCCAAGCGCAAGAAACAGAGTCCGGATCCAACAAAGATGGACGCAAGCAAAGAGGAGCTCGGACGAAGAGCGCCAGCAGGGTTCAAAATGTGGGATTCGTTGTCATGTGTACTGACATTTTGGGAAAGTTTTGACAAAAACAATTTAGAGATAGGGATAGACAGTGTGGCAAGACAGATGAATCAAAAGACGGTGCAGCACTACTGGGTCAACATATCCAAAAACAGGTCACGGGGGGGGTGTGTCTCACACTCAGAGACACGTTAATTCAGCCAACAGAGGCGGCTTTGAATCAAACCATGTTTCTGACACAGGCACGAGCACTGTTAGGCAAAGCGATTAGCGAGCATACAGCGCAACAAAACGCAGGGGTTAAGAGTATCATGAACAAAGACCGTCGAGTGACGCCTAAACGGATGCCACTTGGCGCGCGCTTCGCGGTGAACACACATAACATGGGGGGGCATTTTGTAGAATCAGTAAAAAATGCACGGTGGTCGATGAGCCCGCAAGAGGTGGGAGATGGACTCGAAAGCATAGTTAAGTTTCAGGTCCAGATCAAAGGACACAACCAGCGAGAGTATGCGGACAAATGGCAAGGATGGCAAAATTGGACTGATGAAAAGCTTACAACAAAACTGACGACGGATGACCAGCAGCCAGTCTTGTTACTACCAGCCAGGTGGTGGCCTGACACGTTGCCAGAGTTTGAAAGTGGAGGATGGTGGCAAAGGCCACACACGCGAGTGAGGTGTAGGCAGTGTAAATGTAGCTTAGTCGAGAATCCTATTTTTAGAAGTAGCAAGTGTCAAAAAGTAGCAAGTGTGTGGGTGTGAGAAGCAAATGAAGACCAAAGACAAAAGACTGGGCAGCATAGTTTTCACCAATACCAATCCACGATATGCAGGGAAACTTCATGATCCGCAAGGAGGTGACACAACAATGCTGATGTAGCGAGCAAGAGAAGTCATGACGGTCAATCAAGAAATGCAAGACGAATCAAGTTGAATCTGACTAACGTTGGAGTAGGTGGGGCTTCCGTTGCGGTCGAAATTTGCACATGAGAATCACGGTGAAGCCGGAAGTTCGAAACAATGCAATGACCAGTGTACTGATCAAACTGCATTTTTTTGGCGCCTATCATCTCAGATTTCATTCGAAACACAAAAAGGGAACTCTATGATGAGAGGCTCGAAGATGTGCTTAAAATACTAGATTTGGAATGGAGCAAAGACGATGACACCAACATGCATTGGAGATCAGAATTGATCTTCCCATTGGTTTTCCAATAAACAACATTATCTCTCTGCAGTGCAACCGGTTGAACACCAGTCCACTTCACCGAGGAAACGCGTCCAACGAAAATGGTCCAGCACGGGTAAAACGGCGGATGCAGTGGGAAGTGCCTTCCAAACCGCTGGCCGTTGATGACCCTCTGCTTCTGCCGGAACGAGAAGTGCACGCAAAAATCGGCATAAACTGATTTTTAGATTGAGAGATACCAAAAGGAGGGTATGTCAGAATTCTAGCAGAGTCGCTACTCTGAGAAGAACGCCTTGGTATAACAAGAATAAGAACTACAGAGGGCCTGACTACATGCATGGAGCCGCACAGAGGGTGGACAAGTGCGAGCAGGAGTTGGAATTTTTTACGAAAGCGATGGTTGGACCGAGAACAAAAGCTGATCACTGTCATCCAAGAGGAAACTAAGCGCACGGAGGAAAATGAAGAAGCTGGGTATAGATCACCAACGTGGTCGATACTACGAGCACTGCAAAAGATCCACGAAGCCAAGAGACTGGAAGGCACGTCTGTAATGTCCGCCCCTCCCTTCTTTCAGTCGGCGAGACGAGGAGACCTCAAGTTCTGGAGAGAGGATGACGGA
>Ga0209390_10010655_pt1 | contig 10714 bp, 12 predicted proteins | sample BON01_FD_187212 | JGI IMG/M metagenome (GOLD analysis project Ga0209390, IMG submission 187212) | Freshwater microbial communities from Lake Bonney liftoff mats and glacier meltwater in Antarctica - BON-01 (SPAdes) (version 2) | ecosystem: Environmental > Aquatic > Freshwater > Ice > Glacier... | reverse complement strand
GCGACACCCGTGGAATCATCTCGACGGCACGCAAACAAAAGCGCCCCATCCTGGAAACCCTCCGCTGCCTCCTCGCCGCCCCCGCCGCCCTCGGCAGATCCCTCGCCCAAGGGTCCTGAATAGTTACCAAAAAAATATCAAGCAATGAGGATATGAGACTATCTGATCATCCAACAGCCCTTCAATGATAACCACTTCCGTCGAAGTCAGGTTGCTCTGAGGATCGTTCCCGTGGCAGCCTCCACCGGCATTTCCGGGGGGATCTCCCCGTCCGCGACGTAGGTGCCGCCAGCGTGAGCGTGGTAGCCACGTCCGTTGACTCCTCCTTCTTTTGTGAGGATCGGACACGCCGCCAACCGGCGAATGGGTGGAAGGTGCTGCCCAACTGCGTCCGAGGCTAAAAGAATTTTGGCAGGACTGACAGCCATCCGGCTACGCCGCCAGATGTATCTACCCTTATCCCCGGTCTGACTCACCTGCCTCTTTCTCCGGACTCCACTCTTTCAAGAGTGCGGTCCCGGTCGGCTCATCTCCGGGGGCAGCCCACACGGCTGAGGAGATCTTTATCCATAGGTCATAGCCGGGGCAAGGTGGGATGCAAGCAAGCATCGCCTTGATCGTCTCCGGGGCAAGCTTGTCGTGCTTCGCGGTGGCACCGCTGCCGGTGGCTTTGCGGTGCTCCGAGGCACCTTCCCCACGCGTCATCAATTCGCCCCCGGCTTTTTCCACGAGCTTTACGGGTAGCGCGGTGGCCGGGTGCCAATTCACATACGCATCAGGGTCGTAACTCACATAGCAAAGCCTCACGGGATCCTTGGTGCTGGCGTCAAGTTCCATCCCGTATTTTTCGCGAAAGTGTGCTTCTATGGCGATGAACGCGGCCGTATCCTCCACCACGGTTTCACAAACCGGAGTGCCGATGAGGGCTTTCACTCCCTTGTTCTGCCACCACCGTGGGGGGGAGTGGGGCGATGTCTTTGTAGTCAGGCTCTGCAAGGTTTTATGGATTGAATAGGTCGTCAATTCAATTCCGATCAGCCGCTCCATCTCCGGTCGGCGATTCCAGGGGCGAAATGTGTGTAGGCCAACGGGGAGGGGGAGACGGAATGGCGAAGTCGTGAGTGTTCCCGTTTGGAAATGAGATCGTCGATCAATGATTCTGGTTTTCCAGATTTCCCCGCAGCCATGAACGCCGGGAATACCTTGAATGAACTGGATCGGATCTTTTTTAATGTTTTAGCCTGATTCACGTTGACAATGAACCTCAGAAGGCATATTACCAACCTATGAGATTAAAAACCTTCTTGCTTGCAGCTCATTTTTTTGTCTTTGGCTTGGTGGCTCCTGCCTCCGCTCAATTCATTACTTTCGGAACAGGCACCAAAGTCGTGTTCCAGCAAGAGGTTATCGACGGCTTCACCGTGACCCGGGCCACTGCAACCGTCACCGAAACCGCCGTCGACGGAACCATCACCGTCCGTCGTCAATCACAGGTCATCGTTCCCGATGGCTCGGGCGGCTTTGAAATGCGCGAGACCCAGGAAACGACCATCGCCACTCCTGATCCCACGGACCCGGGCGTTTTCAGCGTGGAAACCACCACCGACCTGCTCAAGACTCCTCTTGATGGCTCCCAGAATGCCACCGGATCTACCGTCACAGCCCAGACCGTCGTCACTGATCCGTCCGTCAATGAGGGAGACCTGAATCTTCCTCCATCCACGACGTTTGTCCCTCTGGACGAAGACCTCGATGAACCAATCGTCATCAGCCCCGCTTAGTCCCTCCTTTGCAGACAACCTGACCAACTCAGATCACTTTTTTTACCCCTTCAATAACCTCTGCCTATGAACACGAGACTTCTTCCTCTCTTCACAATCGTCCTCTCCGCCTCCCTTGCATCCCCGGCCTTCGGTGCCACGACGGTCACCTATGACTTTCAGTCCGAAACCCTCGGGGACCTCTTCACGGGGGGAGTGACCGGCTGGAGCCAGGCCACCCCCAATCCGTCTGCCTTTGGGACAACCTTCCCGCTCGCCTACATTGCCTCCACCGGCTTCGGTAGCGGCCCAACCAACTCGGGACACCTCGGGACCCAGTTTGCCAACACGGCCGACAATTCACCCACCACCGTCTCAGGGACCCTCGGTCTCTCGGGATCGGTCATTGGTTCCCTGACCTTAAATCTTGCCATCCTTGACAACACTGCGGACAGTTTTCCTGGCCGCGATGCCTTTAGTGTTTCCGTGGTCAGTCCCTCCGGTGCCGGCATCGCTCGGTTGGGTCTCACGCCAACGGTCGGACAAGAAACACAGTGGGACATTTCCATTGGCGTCAACGGGGCTCCGCTCACCCCCACGGTGGCAAGCGTCCAGTCCCTCTCTGGATACATCTTTCAACTCGATTTTAGCACGGCTTCCACGTCGTTCCGCTATGGTCCCCAAGGTGGATCCCCCAGCGTCCTGATCGGGGATCGGGCTGCTCCCTTCACCTTTGAATTCGGAGAGATTGCCATGACCCACACCCCGATGGCTGCAGCGGGTACTTCCGCGAACACCTTGGTCTTCGACAACATTGTCGCAACCATTCCCGAGCCTTCCTCCGCACTCCTTGGGCTGGCCTCGCTTGTCCTCCTGTGCGGGTGCCGCCGCCGTTAAGTTCTTTTTTCCTGGAAAGATGGTGAGACGGTTTCAACCATGACTCGGAAAAACTTCTCTCGCAAAGTAGCATTTCTTGTATTAGGGACCGGTTTCGGCCGGTCCTTCTTTTGCTCGTGGAATCGAAGCAATTTGAAGTCTTCCTGCTGACCCGGGTTATTCCGGGTTCCACCGGCGCTGCCCTCGGTCCGCCCTCCGGATTCTCGCAGGCGCAAACGATTTCCCAGGCCTCGGCGGGTTCCTCCGAATCAGAAGGTGGCTTCGGGCTTTCCACGCTCTACGCCGCCAATGTCGGTCAGGATTTCGGATTTCGGAATGATGGGGGATTCCGTGGAGTCGGACTTCCTCTTCACCCCCGCGCTGAAAGCAAGTGATCTCCTCGGGAATTCAAGGGTTCAACCTGGGGCGAATGCCGGGCTGGAATACAAAAAATTTCATCGGGATGATTCCGACAATCTCGACTCCCATCTCGCCACCGATTCCCGGGACGGCGTGCAGGTCCGGGCTGGTTTGACCCGGGCTGGTTTGACCCGGGCCTTCCCGCAAATCATTTTCAGTGACTTTATTTTTTAGTTTTTTTGTTCACAAGCAATCCCTCTTTTTAGTATCTACCCGCCATGAAGTGCCCACACCTCCTTCTCCTCTTTTTTCTCCTCGTCCCGTGGAGCCCTGCCATCGCCCAAGAGTCTGAGTCGGTCAATCTTCGGGAGAGCTATACCCTGCGGCCCAATGATCTCGTTGCTCTCTCGGTTTACGAGGAGCCGGATCTTTCCACCTCCGTCACGATTCAAAGGACCGGGCGCGCTTCATTCCCGCTCATCGGTTCGGTTCAGATCGGCGGCTTGGGCCTTGAGAAGGCCGCCTCCCAAATCAAAGACCTCTACGCCGCCAAGTATATCAGGAATCCCCAGGTCACCCTGACCGTCACCGCGTATGCCACCGATTTCGTGCATGTCATCGGCCAGGTCAAGCAACCCGGGCCGGTTCCCATTCCTCCGCTGGGCAATCTCGATCTCGGCGCGGCCCTCGCCACCGCCGGAGGCATCACCGAAACTGCCGACCCCGAGAACATCCAACTCATCACCGCAGACGGAGCGTCCCGGGTTCTCACCCTCGTCGGTATCCAGGGTGAGGCGGGCCGCTTTGTTCTCAAGTCCGGTGACCGCTTGATTGTCAACGAGAGCCCCTTCGCCCGCGCGGCGGTTACCGTGATTGGTGAGGTCAAAAAGCCCGGCCCCGTGGCCATCCCCCCGTCCGGCAATCTCGATCTTGCTTCCGCCCTCGCCACCGCAGGCGGGCTCGGCCCAGAGGCCGATACCTCCCGGATCAAGGTCATCAGCACCTCCGGGAAGACGAGCAGCTATGCCTATCAGGCCATCCAATCCGGGACCGCCGGGCGCATGGCGCTCGGCAGGGGGGACCGCGTGGTCGTCCCCAAGAGCCCCTTCGTCAATACCACCGTGACCATCCTCGGGCAGGTCAAAAACCCCGGTGCCATCGCGCTTCCCATCGATGGCAGGCTCGACCTGATGACCGCCATCGCGATGGCGGGGGGCTTCACCGACCTCGCCAATAAAAAGAAGGTCAGCGTGATCCGCCTTGGTCGAAAGACCATCCTTGATATTAACAAGTTGTCCGAACTGCCTGGCCCCATCATGCTGGCTCCGAACGACATTGTTTCGGTTGGCGAGCGCTTTTTCTAGGAGAGCTGCCTTAAACACCCCATCCTCATTCGTCTCCGGAACTCTCGCCTTGCCGGGAAACTTTTCTCTCACCGTCCCGTCCGTCCTGCCCGTCTCCCCATCCCATCTTTCCGGAAAAATTATCCCAATCATTGCATGCCGCCGCGTAACAAAAGAGTCCTTTCCAACGAAGACCCCGAATGGGATGACGAGGATAATTATCCCGGAGGCCGCGATGGCTCGGCGACCGAACGACTGCAATTGCTGATCCAGGAACTGCTGGGCCGCTGGCACTGGATTGCCCTCGGCCTCATCTTGGGAATTTTGGGCTCTCTCTATTACCTCGCAAAGGCTCCCAAGATCTACCAGGCCACCGCCAGCCTCCTCGTCAAGCAGGGCGCTTCCTCCGTGATTTCGGGCGATCGCGAGGAAGACATGGATTTCAGATCCGAGGCAGCCGTCAATACCGTCGCGGAGCGGGTCAAGAGGGTCGAACTCCTCACCCGCGTGGCCTCGACGGCGGCCGTCCAGGAACTCGACGGACTCATCCCGCCCCCGACTTCCTTGCTCCCCGATTGGTCGCAGACCTGGTTGGGCACTCCGCCCGCGGAAAATTCCGGGACCAACCTCCGGGAACCTAAAAATCTCGCCAACCTGATTGGCGGATGGATGTCTGTGAGCGTGCGCCGCAATACCCGTTTGCTCGACATCGCGGTCTCCCATCGTTCTCCACTCGTGACCCAGGTCCTCGCCGATGCCATTGCCACCGAATATGTCAAGGAACTCGCGGACGCCCGCTCCAGCGGCGATACCTCCTCGTCCGATATCCTCGGGAAGACCGCTGCGGAGATGAAAGGAGAGCTCCAAACCTCCCAAAATGCCCTCGCGAACTATCAACAGGCCCTGCAGACCCTCAAGGAGTTGGTGGAAAAAGAAACCCTCTTCAGCGAACTCGACCGCCGCTACCTCCCCGCGCACCCCAAACACATCGGGGCCAAGGCCACCGTGGATGAATACCAGGGCCGCTTCCTTTCGGAGTTCGATTCCGTCCGCAAGGCCCTCGCCGACAAGGATTACTGGGAGGGAAACCGCGCCGAGTGGGATCACGCTGATCTCGATACCGGAGCGCGCCTCCAGATTGCCAAGCGTCTCCTCACCGCCCGGGCCAACGTTCTCGAGGGTGAGATCGCAAACATGACCGAGTTCTATAACTCCATGATCACCAAGCTCCAGGTCACCGGTCTCAACCAGAAGGCCCTCAATGCCGAGGTCGAACTCAGTAGTCTCTCCCAGCTGCCCAAAGGGCCCATCTCACCCAGGAAGCCCGTGGTCCTTGCGGGCGGGATCTTCCTCGGAGCCGGCATGGGCTTCGCCCTCGCCTTCCTCCTGACCAAGCTCGACAACAAGATCCACACCGTCACCCAGGCCGAACTTCTCACCAATCTCCACGTCCTCGCCACCATCCGCGACGTCCAGCCCAGGATCCTCGAGAAGATCATTGCCGAAAAAGGGGAATTGCCCGAGGCCCTGCCCCCGGCCGCCCAAAAGTGGGACCCCCGCATCGTCTTCCGTGCCGGCCTGGTCGAATCGATCTACGCCGAGACCTTCCGCGTTCTCCGCGCTTCCGTCACTCTCCTGGGCGATGAAACCAAGCGCAAGGTCACCCTCTTCAGCAGTGCTCTTCCCGGCGAGGGCAAAACCTTGATCTCCGCCAACTTTGCCATCGCCTCCGCCCTCCAGGGCAAGAAAACCCTCCTCCTCGATCTCGATCTCCGCAAACCGACGATCCACAAGGTCTTCGGGCGCCAGCGCGAGGAACTGACATGCGGGGTCACCGAGCTCCTTGCCGGGAAAGTCACCTGGCAGGAAGCCCTCAGTGTGGAAACCGGCCAGGAAAACCTCTCCTGTATTTTCTGCGGGGTCAAAGCGCCCAATCCCGGCGAACTCCTTAACTCCAAGGCCTTCTCGGCATTGCTCGCCGAGCTCGAAGGAGAATTCGAGGTCATCGTGGTCGATTCTGCGCCCCTCCTCGCCGTCCCCGATACCCGTCTCCTCATCCCGACCGTCGATAATTTCTGCCTCGTCGTTCGCGCCGAATCAACCCCGAAAGGGGCCCTCCGAAAAGTCATCGATCTCCTCGAGGACGATGGGGTTGAACCTGCCGGAATGGTCATCAACGGTTATGAGGAAAAAACGGGATTCCTCGCCAAGAAATACCGATCCGGCTACGGTCACGGGGGCTACGGACAATATGGAAAAGGCTATGGCTACGGAAGCTACGGAAGCTATGGCTCGGATGACAAGTAAGGAATCAAGCGAATCAAAATTTCCCTCTCAAACCTCGCCGAGTTCCACTTTCATCGCGAGGACCAGAGATGAATCTTTTCTCCATCACCCTCCGGCCACTGGAAATTGCCCGTCTCGACTATAGGATCTCGGGTTCGGTCGCCGCCATGAACGATGGCGAGCCCCGCTTGATCAACGACATCGACCTCATCCTCGCACTACCGTAGCACACGCGTCCCGCTTGTGTTCTCCGCCCGCAACCTCCGCGCCCTCAACCTCCGCGCCCGGGATCACCGGTCGTCCGCAAACAAGCGGGACGCCCGTGCCACCGTAGCACACGCGTCCCGCGTGTGTTCCCCGCCCTCAACCTCCGCGCCCGGGATCACCGGTCGTCCGCAAACAAGCGGGACGCTTGTTCTACCGTAGCACATGCGTCCCGCTTGTGTTCTCCGCCCCCAACCTCCGCGCCTGGGATCACCGGTCGTCCGCAAACAAGCGGGACGCTTGTTCTACCGTAGCACACGCGTCCCGCTTGTGTTCTCCGCCCCCAACCTCCGCGCCTGGGATCACCGGTCGTCCGCAAACAAGCGGGACGCTTGTTCTACCGTAGCACACGCGTCCCGCTTGTGTTCTCCGCCCCCAACCTCCGCGCCTGGGATCACCGGTCGTCCGCAAACAAGCGGGACGCTTGTTCTACCGTAGCACACGCGTCCCGCTTGTGTTCTCCGCCCCCAACCTCCGCGCCTGGGATCACCGGTCGTCCGCAAACAAGCGGGACGCTTGTTCTACCGTAGCACACGCGTCCCGCTTGTGTTCCCCGCCCCCAACCTCCGCGACTGGGATCACCGGTCGACCGCAAACAGGCGGGACGCTTGTTCTACCGTAGCACACGCGTCCCGCTTGTGTTCTCCGCCCCCAACCTCCGCGCCCGGGAACAACGGTCGTCCGCAAACAGGCGGGACGCCCGTGCCACCGTAGCACACGCGTCCCGCGTGTGTTCCCCGCCCTCAACCTTCCGCGCCTGGGATCACCGGTCGACCGCAAACAGGCGGGACGCCCGGGCTGCTTTTCGTGGTGGGTTTCAGAAGAACCAAGAACCAAGAATCCTGGAACCAAACCTGCGAACCCCATCATTAACAGTCATGAAAAAACGGAATTCCCCGCCAAGAAATACCGATCCCGCTGCGGGGGGGAAATATTTTGGTTTGGATCATGATTAATCTCGATTAAGTGTTTTCATTTTGAGAGTTTCCGTCAGAAGGAATTCTCGCAAGTTCGGTCTTCAATCGTCTTGGACCTTTTGTTGTGAGCCTCTCCATCGGGGGGCTTAAAAGTCTAAAAGTCTCTGTTGGGACAGTTAAAGTTCATGAGGGTTGCACTCGCCAAAGTTCAACCAATGGCGGTAGCGTCTTCCCAAGTTCTTGGTTTGGCAGCAGGGCGCCAGTTCTTAGTTGAACCCTGAACCCTGAACCCTGAACCCTGAACCCTGAACCCTGAACCCTAGCAAACTTCTTCCTTCCCCCCGTCCCATGCCCCCTCTTTCTCTACATCTCTTCTGGGATGTTCGCGCCGACGATGTCGATCCCGACAAGCACGCCGCATGGGTATCAAGGCGGGTTTTGGAATACGGGGATTGGGTGGATTGGCAGGCCCTCGTTCGATATTACGGCAAAGATCGCTTGGCCGAAATTGTCACCACCATCCGTTCCCTCCACCCCAAGGCTCTCGCGTTCTGCAGGATTTGGTTCGACCTTCCCGACTCAGCCTTTCGATGCTCTACGCTTCCGCAGTTCCCGTGACCCTTCTCGAAGTCCTCAGGGAGCTTCAGGATCGTGGTCATCCGAAGCCTCGCATGGTTCGATGATGCGGATGCCGAGCCGGATCCGATCTCACTCCGGGATGAAACATGGCCTGTTATCAAAGGAAAGATATCGTCCGCAATCCGCACTTTGCAGTAAGGCGCCTACTCCGTTCAAATTCCGTCTCCCATTCAAAAATCAACAACCGCCAACCGCCCACCGCCCACCGCCCACCGCAGAGCCAAAGGCTTCCCTCCGCCCTTGCACCCGTTCGAATTGAAAGCTAGATTCCGATCATGAAACTTGAAATCGAAGTTCCGGATTCCGCATTGTCCGCCCTCCGGCAGGCACCCAAGGAATTCTCCGCCTGTCTGAGGCTGATGGCCGCAGCCAAGCTCTATGAAGTGGGAGATTTGAGTCAGGAACGGGCGGCTGACTTGGCAGGCCTCTCCCGCCAGGCTTTTCTCGCCCACCTGTCCCGGCTTCGGGTAAGTCCGTTTCAAGGGGTGGCCGACGATCTTGAATTTGTGGATTCTCACGCATGACCTTGGTGTTCAATGCCTCTCCGGCCATCGTTCTGGCCAAAGCGGGCTTATTGGAAATTTTCGCTGAGCTAGGTTCCCCTTCAATCATTCCGCACGCGGTAGTGGACGAGATCCTTTCGGTGAATGATCCGGCGGATCCTGCCAGGATCTGGTTCGAGAGTTCCGGAGACCCGTTCCAATTATTTGCCACTCCTCCGATGTCACCGTTTCTGGCGGGTTGGGGGTTGGGAGCGGGCGAAAGCTCCGTCATTTCTATCGCAACCGAAATCCCTGGAGCGGTCGTAGTCCTTGACGATCTAGCCGCTCGGCGCTGTGCCCAGGCCCACGGAATCCCCATGACCGGAACGCTTGGCCTTGTCCTGGTGGCCAAGAAACGCGGATTGATTCCTGATGTTACCACTGCGCTGGACACCATCGTGAAAGCCGGGCTCTTCATTTCAAACGATATTCTTGCAGCGATTCGCGCAAAAGCTGGAGAGTAGTCGCCACCGCCAACCGCTAAGATCCGTTGGCTGTGAGCTGTTGGCAGTTGGCAGTTGGCAGTCGAATTAAGATCAGTTGGCTGTGAGCGTCGCACTTTTCAACGTCCGCCAACAGGAGAGCCAAAGGCTCCCCACCGCCAACCGCCCACCGCCCACCGATGATTGACCTGTGCCTCACACCCATTATAATGGCTTATGACCTTGACCATCGAAATTCCTGACGAAATTGCCATCGAACTTGGTGCTGACGCAACGGAGCGTCTCGCGCAGGCGCGTGAACTAATTTCCTTGGAACTCTATCGTGAAGGCCGGATCAGTCTTCGTACCATGGGACGCCTCGCTGGTGCCGGAGCGGATCATTGGAGTGCCGACGCGTTTCGAGCACGCCACGACATGCCCGTAAGCGGTCTGAGTTGCAATGAAACCGATGACCTTTCGGCTTTTCCCGGCCTATGAAACAGTTGGTCTGTGATACCGGACCGCTCAATTACTTGATCCAGATTGAGGCAGTTGAGTTCCTGCCAGAATTGTTCCAACAAATTCTCATCCCACATGCCGTATATCTCGAATTGATTGATCCTGCCGCCCCGCCACAAGTCCGGGTGTGGAGCGGTCAATTGCCTTCTTGGTGTCGACCCCTTAGCACCAATAGCAAATTGGAGGACGATTTTCGTGGGCTATCAGAGGCAGATCTTGAAGTTCTCATGATCGCTAGGGAAACCAAAGCCGCCGTTCTCTTAGACGACTTAGCAGCCAGAAAAGCAGCACGTAGCCTAGGACTTCCATTGCTTGGCACCCTGGGATTTCTCGAACTCGCTGCGAAGAAAAAACTCCTATATCTCCCCAAAGTCGTCTCTAAACTGCGACAAACAAACATCCGAATATCCGAGGACTTATACAGCCAAGTCCTACTCCGCAACGGTTTCGGAATATAGCCACCGTCTGAGCAGTGATCGGTCGTCAGTTGTCAGACCTTCGGACTTTCGACCTTCGGACTTTCGACTTTCGACTTTCGACTTTCGACTTTCGACCTCCGACCTCCGACCTCCGCCCACCGCCCACCGCCCACCGCCTCGCTCCAACCGCCTCGCTCCAACCTCCTCGCTCCAACCTCCTCGCTCCAACCTTCGACCAAGAGCCAAGAACAAGGAACAGTAACTATTCAGGACCCTTGGGCGAGGGATCTGCCGAGGGCGGCGGGGGCGGCGAGGAGGCAGCGGAGGGTTTCCAGGATGGGGCGCTTTTGTTTGCGTGCCGTCGAGA
>Ga0209390_10010653_pt1 | contig 10718 bp, 5 predicted proteins | sample BON01_FD_187212 | JGI IMG/M metagenome (GOLD analysis project Ga0209390, IMG submission 187212) | Freshwater microbial communities from Lake Bonney liftoff mats and glacier meltwater in Antarctica - BON-01 (SPAdes) (version 2) | ecosystem: Environmental > Aquatic > Freshwater > Ice > Glacier... | reverse complement strand
CCCGCCCTTCCCTCCTCTTGGGCTCCACGACGTCCTTCACCGCCCCTCTCGGGTTGCCCTCCTCCGTTAAAGGAATCGCAACACGCCCGTCCATTTGCCGCCCCCCGCCCCCCCGCCCTCCCCTCCCGCGCCTTCCGCCCCGCGCCGCGCCGCGATTTTCCCCTCTCCGCCTGCTGCATAAAGCCACCAGAAACCAACCGACGCACAGGTCTCGTAATGACATACTCTCCGCGCGCGCGCACTCACACGCCCCCCCGTTTTTTCGCATTCCCAAAACACCCGGTTTTCGGATCAACTATTTTACCTAAATCCCGCTTTCCGCCCCCCCCCCCCCCCCCCCCCCCCCCCCCGCCCTCTCCTGATTCACCAGGGCGCGTCGAGCGGCGACAGCAGGACTCTTGCCCTCGACGGCGGCGCGGCCGGTTGATGGTGCTGCTCTCCGGCACTGGCGCCAAAGGCGCGCGGCGTGTCCGGCAGCAGCGCGTCGAGGCCGCCGTCGCCGTCGTCCTCGTCCTCACCGTCGTCGTTCTCGCTGTCTCGACTCGCTTCTGCTGCTGCTTCCTCGTCCGTGCTGCCGATCCCCCCGCCAAGCGCGCCCAGCAGCCGCAGGCTCGCGCCGTTGAGCGCGTCGGCCAGCAGAATCCCGGCGGGACAGGCCGCCGCCACGGGGCTCGAGGCGGCGCCGAGCTCGGCCTCGGCGCGAGGAGCAGGTGGCGGCGGAGGAGGAGGCGGGCGGCGCGCGCCGCCGTCGGCCTGGCCGCCCGCGGCCCGCCCGCCGAGCCCGTGCCGAGGGACCACGGGCGAGGCCACGAGCGCGGCATCGTCGTCGTCGTCCTCGTCGTCGGCGCGGACCAGTGACGCGGCCCCCCGCACGCGCAGGGGGCGGGGCGCGGGCGGCAAGGGGCGCGCAAAGGCGCGCCGCACCGCCGCCGCCGCGCCGAGGTCGGCCTCGCGCTCCGCCTCGCGCTCGCGCCGCGCGTCCATCTGCTGCCAGGTGATCCCGGCGTAGCCCTCGACGCCGTCGCGCGCGTAAAGCTCGGCCAGCCGGTACATGCGCGCCTCGGCGTCCTCCTTCTCCCCTGCCTCGTCCGCCGGCCGCGCCTTGGGTGCGGCGGCGGCGACGGCGGCCGGCGGCTTGCCCGCGGTGCCCTGCTGCTGCTGCTGCTGCTGCTGCTGCTGCTTGAGCTGACCCTTGCCCGCGATCGACGTCGGCACGGAGGACCCGGCTCCGGCGCCGCGCGCGACCGCCTGCGGCGCCGCGCCGCTGTTGGTCAGGTCGCCCAACGCGCGGCGCCGCGCGGCGGCGCCGCCCGGCGTGGCTGCTGCGGCCGCCGACGGCGCGCAACCGCCCGCCGCGCCGCCGTTGCCGCCGCCGAGCATCCCGAGCGCCTTGCGCGGCGCCGGCGCCGGGAGGCCCGCGGCGAGCTTGCCCACGGTCGCCGGGGCGAGGCTGCTGTCGGACGCAGAGGACGCGGAGGCCAGGTCGGACTTGGCGCGGAACGCGGCGTTTTGCCCGCCCCCTGCCCCATTTCCTCCAAACATCTCCGTCGCGTTCTCGTCGTGGACGAGCGCGCCCGCGCCGCCAGGGCCGAGTCCGGAGCGGCAGGGATGCATGGCGATGGTTCTTCTTGGTATCTGAGTCGGGGTTTTGCTTTTGGCTCGCGCGCGGCTGAAGGAGAAGGAGTGTCCTCCACGACGCAAACGGACAGTTTTATTTTTAGTGTCGCTCTTGCCCGCTGTCGTTGATGATGGTGTGCGAGGGGGTCGTAAAGGTCGCGCGCGCGGCTGTGTGTGATGGCTCGATAATGGCGGGGGCGTGGCGGTTGTTCAAGGAGGAGGAGAGAGAAACTGTCTCTGAGAAAGCCGCCGCGCGGCCGGCGGAACCGCGCTCCTCCAGTCGCAACGATCCAACCGCGCCGTAAATCATTCACGCGCGCGTGCAACCGCTTGTTGGGGCCCACGCAAAATCAGCTGAATTTGCAAACGTTCCATCTCGCTAGGAGTTTCGAAGGCGTGTGTCTTTCAAAAAATCATCAAAGCAGAGAATAGGGACACCAGTTGCGCGGCCGCCCCCCGCCGCGGCGCTGGCCCCCGCCCGAATCCAAAACCGACAGACAGACGCAGAAACGGGAGCAAAGCCAAAACCGAAACCTCACGTCCGAGGCCCGGCGCCCTTGCGGCGGCGCTGGCTCGCGGGGGAGGGCGGAGGGCCCGCTCCGACGACGCGGCTGGCCGCCAGCACGGGGGTGTCGCCGTCATTGTTGTTGCTGCCGCCGCCGTTGCTGCCGCCGCCACCGCTGCCATTGCCGCCGTTGGCGGCCACCGCCGCCGAACCCGTGCCGCCGCCGCCGCCGCCGCCGCCGCCCTTGCCGCCGCCGCCGCCCCCGTTGGCCGTCGAGGACGCGAAGCTCGCGCCCGACGGGCTGCGCTGCGGCGGGGGCTCGAGCAGGGTCGCGACGCCGTCGGGCTCGGGCACCACGGGGATTGGCCGGGCCGTCTTGTCGCCGCCGCCGCCGACCCGCCGCACAGCCGCCGCGCCGCCGCCGTTGCCGCCGCTGGTGCCGCCGCCGCCGCCCTCGGCCCCGCCGCCGCCCGCCAAGAGGGGCCGCGCCACGGGCGAGGCCGCGCGCTGCGGCGGCGAGGCGGTAAATAAGGTGGCGCCCGAGGCGGCGGCGGCCTCGCGCGCGGCGGCCTGGCGCGCCGACGCGGCCTTGGCCGCCGCCGCCGCGCCCGCCGCAAAGCGGTCGCCCTCGTCGGCGCCGGCGCCGGCGCCGCCGCCGCCGGCGGCCGCCGCCTCCGCCGCCCTCGCCGGTGCGACAACCAGCTGCCGATGCTGCTGCTGCTGCTGCTGCTGCCGCTGCTGCTCCTCCTCCGCGCGCTCCAGGTCGAGCTCCGCGGCGCGCGCCGCGGCCAGGCCCGCCTCGGCCGCCACCGCCACCGCCGCGGGCGCCGCCACCTCCTCCAAAAACCACCCGCGCGCAGGGCCGCGCGCGCGCGACGGCGGCCAGTTGCCAGCGCCCCCCGCCGCGCCGTGGCCGCCGCCGGCCCCCGCCCCTCCCCCGTCCGGCGGCCCGTCCGCGCCCACGTGCACCACCGCCGCGTGGTACCGCTTGAGCGACGGCCGGTGCGCGATCGACAGCAGCGTCACGCCGCGCTGCAGGCACGCCTCGTACAGCCGCGCCTCGCCGTCGGCGCTCACGGCGCTCGTGCACTCGTCCAGCACCGCGAAGGCCGGGCGGTGGAAGAGAAGGCGCGCCATCGCCAAGCGCTGCTTCTCCCCTCCCGACAGCGTCTCGCGCCAGTCCTGCTGCGCGTCCCACCCTAAAGGGGCCGCGCGCGCGAGCAGGTAGTCGAGCTCGACGGCGGCGAGGCAGCGGGCGAGCTCGGCGTCGAGGGCGGCGAGGGAGCCGCCAAAGCGCGCGCGGGCGTCCGAGGCGGGCGCGAGCGGGGGGGCGGGGGCGAGGGCGGCGCCGCTCGCCGACGCCGCCGCGTCCTCGATCGCCGCCGCGTCGCCGACGCCAACGCCGATGCCGCCGCCGCCGCCGCCCGCGCCGCCCAGCGCCGTGCTGCGCGCCGCCATGGCCGCGTACCCCGCGCGCTCGTCGGGCGTGGACGCCGCCCACACCGCCGCGGGCGGCAGCGGGTACAGCAGCTGATCGCGCAGCGTGCCCGACACAAGGTAGGGGCGCTGAGACAGGTAGAAAACGCCGCCGCCTTTTGGCGGCGCGCGCACCTCGCCCGCCAGCAAGGGCCACAGCCCCGCGAGCACGCGGAAGAGGGACGACTTGCCGCAGCCGTTGGGGCCCATGAGCATGACGCTGCGGCCGCGGTCGACGCGGAAGGAGAGCTCGCGCACCAGCGGGGTGCCGTCGGGGGCGTCGAGGGCCACGCGGTCAAAGACGATGGCGTCCCCGCCGACGACACGGCGCGGCGGCGGCAGCAGCAGCGCGGACGCCGCCTCGCCGCCCCCGCCCACTCCTCCTCCCTCTTGCTGCTGCTGCTGCTGCTGCTGCTGCAGGGCCAGCCGCGCCTCCGTCGCCCCCGCCGCCACCGCCTCCCCGCCCGCCGACAAGGACGCCGCCGACGCGCCTGTGCCGCCCCGCGCGCGGAACAGGTCCCGGTGCTCGGCGTCGCCGCCCGATAAGCGCCCCACCGTCTCGAGCAGCTCTGACACCCTGCCCGTGTGCGCGGCCAAGGCGCTGACGCGCTTGTAGGCGAGGATCAGGTCGCCCACGCCGCGCGAGGTGTTCTGCAGCAGGCGCATCGAGCGGATGTAGTCGGCCGTGCGCTGCTCCTGCGACGCCGCGCCGCCGTCGAGCCCACCCCCGCCAGAGCTTGAAGCCGCCAAATAAACGGGTGCGGCGTAAACCAGCAGCGCCACCGCCGACGCCCCGTATTTGACCAGGTAGCCGTCGACGCACTGCTGCAGGAATCGCTGGGCGGAGGCGAGGCCGCAGTAGCGCACGAGGCGGCGCAGGTGGCCGTTGAGCACGAGGCGCTCGGCCCCGCCCGCGGGCGGGTCGTTGAACGCGACCTCCTCGGCGTTGCTGACGAGGCGCTGGTGCGCCGCGCGGTAGGCGCCGGCCAGGCCCGCCTCTGCCGCCGCAAACGACGCCAGCGGCGGCGACGTCGCGCGCAGCACGCGCGCGCACGCCACGTAGTACAGGTACAGCAGCGCCTGCCCGCGGTATCCCATCACCCGCGACAGCGAGCGCGTGAACAGCGCCACGTCCAGCAGCGGCTTGAGCGTGTAGCTGTAGAGCTCGGCCGCCGCCCGGACGAACTTGTCCACGTCCTCGGTGATGCGCTGGTCGGCGCCGGTGAGGCCGCCTAGAGTGGAGGCGGCGTAGTAGGCCCTGTTGGCCGTGTAAAGGGCGTGCAGGCGGAGTCCCAGGCGCTGCTGGAAGGCGAGCTCCATGGCGCGCTGCATGTACTTGAGGCCGGCGTTGACGAGGGCCGCGGGCACGCCGAGCGCGGCGAAGCGGGCGACCGAGGCGGCGAATTGGGGGAAGCGCAGCGCGACGATGGCGCGGCCGCAGGCGCCCTCGAGGCGCGAGATGTGGTCGGTGAGGAGGGTGCGGCTGACGAGGAGGCCGCCCTGCACCAGGACGAGGAGGGCCTCGCGGCAGAAGAGCGTGGGGACGCAGCTGTGTGGGTTTTGGGTGGGTTGGGTTTTTGTGTGTCAAGAGGCGCGGGCGGGCGCTTGCGCGGTCAGAGGACAGCGGCGGCGGCGGGGAGTTTGCCGTCGTTTGGGTCGAGAGACGGAGTGTGGGAAAAGGACGGGTGGTGTTTGTCCCCTGTCGACCGAACGCGCGCTCCATCTGCTCCCCCGCCAGGGACCGGGCCGCCGCCTGACTCACATGCGCAGGATGACCACGAGGCGCCGGAAGAAGCGCGCGTCGACCGCGATGGGCGCGCCGCCGGCGCCGCGGCGCGCGGCCGCGCCGCCGCCGCCGCTGGCTGCGCCGCCCGCGCCGCTCGAATGGGCCGCGGCCTTTTTCGCCGCCGCGCGCTGCAGGTCGAGCGTGAGGGCGCGCTGCTGCGCCTGGGCGGCGTGCACCCAGCGCCGGAGCTGGCGAGCGCCCTGGACGCCGCCCGCGACAACGAGGACCTGCGGTTGCGTTTTGGTTTTTTTGGATTTCAAAAGACGGGGGGCGGCGGCGGGATTTGGTGTGGGCGGGGGGCGACGACGAGAGACGCGAAGGTTGTTTCCGCGCCCCCCCCCCCCCTCTCTTCCCGCCGCTCCCTCGAACGAGCGGACGACGTACCGCCAGCGCCCGCTTCTGCGTCGTTGTCAGGCGCACCGCCGACGACATGCTTGCTGCTCAGGGGGCTGGAACAACAGACAAACCCCTCGTTCGGTCGGGATCGACGTGACGCAGCGCCCCGCACTCCAACAGAGGCACGGGGGCGCTGGACGCGCAGACGCGCGCACCCCTATTCGCGGCGCCGCGCGGCGGGGGGCCGTGCGCGCGCGAAGGGGCTTGGTTTTGGCTGATTTTTCGACTCGAACGGGTTGGTTTTTTTTTCCTCGAGCCAATCGAATCGTTTGAATCGAACGCGTCCTTGGTTGGAGCGACAGAAGGGGAGCAAGAATCGAGAGTGAGGCGCTTGTGGTGTTCGTCCGAGTGACGAACGGGTCTTTTGACACTCGCGGCGGCGGCGCGGAACAAAACGAGGCTGCGCGCGTCGGCACCGCGGGCTCAACGGCAAGGTCGTCGGCGGCGGCAGCGGCGGCGGCGGCGGCGGCGGCGGCGGCCGCCTAAGCCGCGGCGCAGCGACAAGCGGCGGCGGCCGCGGCCCAAGCCGCAGCAGCAGCAGCGGGGAGGGCTCATCGGCCGGATCGACATCGAAATCGAAAAAACAACAACAAAAACAATCTTATGGCTTTGACGACAGCGGCCTTCGCATCACCAGCGCGTCGCAGGGCGGCGGCAGGCGAGCGTAGTAGCCCTCGACCACGCCCGCAGGCGCGAACTCGCGCGCCCCGTACCACCGCTGCACGGCCGCGTGCTCGTCGTCGCCGTCGTCGCCGTCGTCGCCGTCGTTGTCGCCGTCGCCAGCGTCGCCCCCGCCGCCGCTCTGCCCCGCCCCCGCCGCTCCTGCCGTCGCCGACGATGCTGCCGCCCCCGGTCCCGGTCGCTGCGACGCCGCCCCTGCCGCCGCCGCCGCCGCCGCCCCTGCCGCGGAGACGCGCGCGTGCAGGTACGCCTCAAAGACGCCCGGGTCGTTGGCGACGGCGGCGAGCGCCCGGCGCAGCAGCTCGGACGCTTTTTTTTGTTTTTGATTCGTTTTTGGTTTTGGTTATTTCGTTTTTGTTTGTGTTTGTGTTTGTGTTTGTGTTTGTGTTTGTGTTTGTGTTTGTGTTTGTGTTTGTGTTTGTGTTTGTGTTTGTGTTTGTGTTTGTCAGTTTGGTTCGTTTGTGTCGGTGATTCGGCGTGGTCGGTTGAGGCTTTGAATGACGACGGAGGGGCGCAAGCGAGACGTGCAGCCACAGCAGGGGGCGCCCCGCCTTGCGCGCGAGCGCCGCGAATAGGGGTGTCTCTCTTTCTCACCGATGCCGCGGCGGCGGAACGGCGCCGCCACGGCCAGCGCCGCGATGTACAGCCGGCCAGTCCCGCCCGGCGCCGCCTCGAGGCGCGCGAGCAGCGCGCCGACGAGCTCCGGCTGCTGCCGCTGCTGCTGCTGCTGCTGCTGCTGCTCCCCAAAGCCGGCGACGGGCGGCGGCGGCGGCGGCGGCGGCGGCGGCGGGCAGTAGAAAGCTGTTTTTGAGTGTGTGTTGTTGCAAAAGGAAGCAGAAGGGAGGTTTGCGTTGACTGAATGAGGGACGACGACGAGGTGGCTCGCATGGGAGAAGACGCGCCGCGCTCAAGGGTGAAAAGGGGGCGACTCTGCTGCTGCCGTCGCCGCTCCTGTTTGCTTGCCTCTGCGCGCCCAAGGCCGCCGCCGCCGCCACGGCCGTCACTGCCCTCTCCCTTCTTTCCTCTTTTCTCGGCTGTCCGGGGTTGCCTCACCGAGCTGGGAAACGTCCTCGCACGCGACGGCGTCGCGGTACATCTGGTCCTGCTGGTTGGTTTTGTGGGCGGCGATCGAGGAGGCGTTTCCAAGCCGTCGTGAGAGCAGTTGGGTTAAGCGTTTGCGCGCCGCTCGCCGCCCGCCTCTGCCGCCGCTCCGTTCTTTTTTTCGCACAACCCCCCAAAATACCCACATGCAGGCGCACGGGCAGCAAGGCGCCGAGGAGCACTCGCACGGACGGCACGTGCTCCGCCGAGAGCGGCGCGTAGGACAGCTCTTGCCGGTCCTCTGCTGCAGCAGCAGCAGCAGCCTCCGCCTCCATCGCACAGAGCGCGAACGCCGCGGGGGCGGCGCGTCGCCCCCGCTTGATCGCTTGATCGCTTCGACGACGGAGAGCCGGCCTTGGGTCCCCGGCGCCCGATTCAGGCCCGGCAATGCCAAGTTGTTAGACCGGTTTGTGCGTGCGCTCTTGCGAATGCTCGTCTCGCGCGATTGAGACGCGTGGATTGGTCACCTCTCCTATCGCGCTGGTGTTTAGCTTTGATGAGGCAGTCGTCCCTTCCCTGTGGATGAGCGACTTGAAAATGACCGTCGCAACCCGATTCCCCAACCCGTGATTGCCTGGGCCAGAGACAGACCCAAACCCGAGAAATCATTTCTCAGAAATGTGCCCGGGCCCCGGGCGGACAACCGGCGGCCGACCGCGCGCCGGCGTTGCCCGCCGGAGCAACCGACCTCGCTTGGCGGCGCGCTGGTCGCTCGGCAGAGGAGCCTTATCCGCCGGCTGCCCCCCGCCCCTGGACGAACCACACTCTCTGTCTCCTCTTTGTTTATTTTTCCCAACCCCTTCCCTCCCCCCCCCCGCTTCCCGAACTCGTCCTTCCATTTTTGCCTCTTATTTTAAAACTTAGGCTGGACTCCCCTTTTCCCCACCACTCGCCCCCCCCCTTCCCTCCCCGCTCGCCCGCGCGCGCACCCCAAATATAGACCCCTCGATGTTCCGGGGCGCGGGCGCGCCGGCGGCTGGCGCCGGCGCGCCCGCGGAGCCCGCAGCACCTCCAGCGGGATCAGGAGGAGGGGGCCAAGAGGGAGGGGAGCTCGGCCCCTTGCTGTCTGCGCGCCGCCAGACCGCGACCGTCGACTGCCCCAAGTCGATGGTCGGGCGCGTCATCGGCAAGAACGGCGAGACGATCAAGGCCCTGCAGACCTACACGGGCGCGCTCATCCAAATCGACCAGACCGTCGAGCCCACGCGCGTGACGATCGTCGGCACGGGGCCGGCGCTGGGCTTGGCCGTGTCGATGGTCTCGGACATCGTCAAGGGCACGTTCAAGGGCTTTGCGCTGCTGCGGCAGATCGCCAACCCCCTGCCCGGAGCGCAGGCGCCGGCGCCGCCGGCGCCGCCGCCCTCGCCGCCGCCGCCGCCGCCGCCGCCGCTGCCACCGCCGCCGGTGGCGGCGTTGGCGGCGCATTGGCAGCAGCAGCTGCTGCCGCCGGCCGTGCCTGGCTCCTCGACGTCCGGCCGGCCCATATACGCGCCCGGGTACGGGCTCATCCCGCACCGGCAGGTGAGAGCGTGGTTGGTCTTTGAGGTCGGGTGGGGTGCCGTGCGACATGCGGAGTCTCTGTGCGGCGGGCTGTGCAAACAGCAGCCGATCGCCGGCCGCCGCCGTCGCCGCCGCCGCCGCCTCCGCCGCCGCCGCCGCCGCCGCTGCAGCGGGCGCCGCCGAGGCGAAAGCCGACACCTTCTCGTTCACGATTCTCACCCATCCGAAACGCCCTCTCGCTTAAACAAGACCTTGGAAACAAGAACCAAAACAAACTCGCAACCAAACCGACGACAAAAAATCAAACCCCAAAACACGCAGCCCGACGGAATGCCGGGGGGGGGCCAGGGGGACGAGCGCCCCTCGGGCATCCTGTGCGGCGGCACCCTCCTGGACCTGCCTCCGGGCGGCCTGACCGCCGCGCAGGCGCAGATGATGCTGGCCGCCATGCTGGCGTCCGCCGAGGTCGGTGTCGGCGGCTACGCCCTCGACCCGGCCGTGGTCGCCGCCGCGCTGGCGGCGGCGGGCGGGTTTGGCGGCGCGGCGGCAGCGGCGGCGGCGGCGCCTGCCCCTGCTCCCAACGCGTACGGCATCCGCGCCCTCGAGCAGCAGCAGAACCAGCAGCAGCAGCAGCTGCAGCTGCAGCAGCAGCTGCAGCTGCAGCAGCAGCTGCAACAGCTGCAACAGCTGCAGCAGCTGCAGCAGCAGCACCACCAGCAGCAGCAGCAGCAGCAGCAGCAGCAGCAGCTGGCCATGATGCACGCGGCGGCCGCCGGCGCCGCGGCGCCCCCCCCGACGTCGCCGGGCGCCCCCTCCGCGGCCGCCGCCTGGCCGCTCATGATGCCGCCGCCGCTGCAGCAGCAGCAGCTGTTTCAGCAGCAGCTTCAGCAGCTGCCGCTGCCGCCGCCGCTGCCGCCGCCGCTGCCGCCGCCGCTGCCGCTGCCGGCCGCAGCATTGGCCGCCTCCCTCTCTCCGCCCGCCGATCTCGCCGGCGCCGCCAGGCCACCCGACCCCGCCCCGGCGACCCGTGTCGCCGCGCCCCCGCCGTCCGGCGACACCGCCTCTGACAAGTCCTCCTCTGGCCTGGACCGCGCGCGCGGGCCTGCCTTTCGTTGATTCTTTTTTGCCCCCGCTCTCTTCCCCACCCCGCCTGCCTCCCCCGCCCCACACCCCTCCTTGACCGGTCACCTCCGAAAGCGTCTCCTCTTCTCCACCCCGTCGCCCGTGGCGCTGACTCTGCACCGGTCACTCGACCGCGATCATAAAGCAAGAAGCATTGAGCAACTCGCAGGACATCAAAAAGAGGGGGGCTGGCGCGGCCGTTTGGCGCGCGCGCCGTTTTTTTGGGTCGCCGCGCCCTCCAAACGGTAACCGGCCGCCCGCCCCGCCCCGCCCGCCGCCGCCGCCCCCCCCCCCGAGCCCCCATTTCTTCCCATCTCCGAAAATCTCGCTTCTCCCTGGCTCCTGCTTGTTTTGCAAAGCCGACCGGGTCGATGGCTCGCATGACTTGCTCATTTCTCTCCCACCCCGACCGCCGCCAGCAACCCTGTCGAGGTCGTGGTATGCCCTTTGTTCTCGCTTCCCCGCCCCCCGCCCCCCCCCCCCCCCCCCCCCCCCCCCCCCCCCCCCCCCCCCCCCCCCCCCCCCCCCCCCCCC
>Ga0209390_10010649_pt1 | contig 10721 bp, 9 predicted proteins | sample BON01_FD_187212 | JGI IMG/M metagenome (GOLD analysis project Ga0209390, IMG submission 187212) | Freshwater microbial communities from Lake Bonney liftoff mats and glacier meltwater in Antarctica - BON-01 (SPAdes) (version 2) | ecosystem: Environmental > Aquatic > Freshwater > Ice > Glacier... | reverse complement strand
ACCCTCGCCGCCGCCACCGTCGCCGCCGCCTCCACCCCCGCCGCCGCTGCAGCCCCACCCCTCGCCGCCGAAGCCACCTGCACCTCCGTGGGTAACCCGAGATTGCATCAGCGACGCGCAGACGTGCGCCGTATCTGCTGAGTGCTGCCAGGGCAACCAGGCGGGCTTCTGCGGCGAAGCCGATGGGTCCCCAGACGGCAGGGCGTGCCGCGCCAGACAAAACGGGGACGAGGAGCCCGTGCACCCGGAATACGCGGCGCGCGGCATCACGCATGGCGACATCCTGCCCGTGGACCGGTTCTGCGGCAACCCCCTCGGCCAGAAGTGGGATGCAGCCTCGATGGCGGACCCGGCCAACACCGACGCCTGCCGGTCCAAGTACTCGCAGGAGACCGGCTACCGGGGGCGCCGCATTCGGCGGTGCGAGGTCAACGCGGACCTCAAGTGCCGCGCCTCCGCCGAGGTCCTCTCGGCCGAGTGCGGGGGCCAGTCAGCGGAAACCCCGCCCCCGCAGCCCCCGCCGCCCCCGTCGCCGCCGCTGCTTCCGCCTCCACCCCCGCCGCCGCCGCTGCCGCCCCCGCCGCCGCCGCCGCTTCCGCCGCCGCCACCAGCCTCCGCCCCCCCCGGCGCTGCCCTCGACATGCCCCGACTTTGGCTTCCGCGAGCGTCCCCGGCTCTTGCTCGGGGAGGTGACAGGAGAGTGGTGCGTTTCAATCTCGAAAGCAGAGTGTCCCACGGCCTACGTCGACCCGACCGGCTACGGCCCCGGCATGGCCGTCGGCCAACCCTACGGGTTCAAGTGCACGGCCGGGTGCGCGCCCTGCACCTACGGCGTCAACCCGCGGACCGGCAACATCGCTTGCCACGGGGCCATTGGCAACGTGACTGCCACCGCGAGTGCCCCGCGCCGTGCCTGGCCGAGGGCAACACCTGCGTGGTGGGCGCGGCCATGTGCTGCTCCGGTCAGTGCGTGGAGCCCGGCCGCAGGGCGCGCGCGCTCTCGGAGCCCGGGTCGGGCGACGACCCAGGCTCTAGGGACAGTGCGGGTTATGGGGACGACACCGGTTCTGGGGACACCTCGACCAACATCGGCCCACGCAGCACCTCGACCACCCTTGGCACATGCGTGTCGCCCCCACCCCCGCCCCCGCCGTCGCCTCCGCTGCTGCCACCTGCGCCCGCGCCACCCCCGCCGCCGCTGCCGCCGCCACCTCCCCCGCCGCCCCCCCCGGCGCTGCCCTCGGTGTGCCCCGACCTTGGCTTCCGCGAGCGTCCCCGGCTCTTGCTTGGGAATGTGACGGGAGAGTACTGCTTCGGTCTGTCCAAAGAAGAGTGCCCCATGGCCTACGTCGACCCGACCGGCTACGGCCCCGGCTACATGGCCGTCGGCCAACCCTATGGGTTCAATTGCACGGCCGGGTGCGCGCCCTGCACCTACGGTGTCAACCCGCGGACCGGCAACGTCGCTTGCCACGGGGCCATTGGCAACGTGACTGCCACCGCCGAGTGCCCCGCGCCGTGCCTGGCCGAGGGCAACACCTGCGTGGTGGGCGCGGCCATGTGCTGCTCCGGTCAGTGCGTGGAGCCCGGCCGCAGGGCGCGCGCGCTCTCGGAGCCCGGGTCGGGCGACGACCCAGGCTCTAGAGACGGTGCGGGTTATGGGGACGACACGGGTTCTGGGGACACTGCTACCAACATCGGCGCGCGCACCTCGACCACCCTTGGCACGTGCGTGGCGCCACCACCGCCGCTTGCGCCACCACCGCCGCTTGCGCCACCTGCCGCCCCCTCGCCACCGAGGCCACCGCCGCTTGCGCCACCTGCCGCTCCCTCGCCACCGAGGCCACCTGCGCTTCCGTGGGTAACCCGAGATTGCATCGCCGAAGTGCAGACTTGCGCCGTCTCCGCCGAGTGCTGCCAGGATGGCCAGGCGGACTTCTGCGGCGAAGCCAATGGGTTCACGGCGGCCTATGCCGGAAAGGCGTGCCGCGTCAAACAAACTGGGAACCAGGAGCCCGTGTACCCGGAATATGCGGCGCGCGGCATCACGTATGGCGACATCCTGCCCGTGAACCAGTTCTGCGGCAACCCCCTCGGCCAGGTGTGGGATGAAGCCTCGATGGCGGACCCGGCCAACGCCGACGTCTACCGGTCCAAGTATTCGCAAGAGCGCAACTACCAGGGGCGTCTCATCCGACGGTGCGAGGTTAACGCGGACCTCCAGTGCCGGGGAATCAACGAGCTCATCTGGGCCAAGCGGGGGGGGTAGTCGGGGTCAACCCCGCCCTCGCCGTCCCCGCCGCCCGATCCCCCCCCCCCCCCCCCCCCCCCCCCCCCCCCCCCCCCACGCCGCCCATAGGTCTGCCGAGGGTGGCCTGGTCGTGCGCGGCGACCCCACGACACCTGGCCGGTGCGCGGCGAACCACTGACGCACGGCTGCCGCCAGTCCATTGCGCCGTGAGTTCCCCCGCGGTCCGTTCCACTGCCCCCGCCGAAGTTGGAGTCAGAAAATAGGGGCGTCATGGACACTCCTCAGGCCCCGGTAGTGGACACTCCTCAGGCCCCGGTAGTGCGCTTGATGGCAGCCGGTCAGAACAAAGTGGAGGCGCGCGCGGCGAACGACCCCAACGCTGTGGTCATGCGCGCCGTGTACGACAATGAGTTTGAGCCCTGGTCCAAGGAACGCCTTGTTGGGTGCGTGGAGGCGCACGCCTCCCAGACACGCGGGTTCGACAATGCGACGGACGCACGCAACGCGGCGGCGCGCGCCGCCTCGAGCCAGCCCGACGCCGCGGAGTTTGCACGACTCCACCCACTGCTCTTTCAGCAGCTCACAGACCCCGACTTTGTGCGTCGGGAGGGGATGGTGGGGTTGCTCCTAGAGATGATCGACCTGCAGTGCGACGTCCAAAGCGGCCGAGTGGCCGAACCGGTGGCGCGGGCGCGCGTCTCGGACCGCGCGCTCCAGGTTGTGATGGCGTCCACGCCAAAGGAGTGAAGCGCCCATGCCGCGCGGGTTAACCCAAACCCGTGCTGCGCGCCGCCCGCAACAATCCCGGGCCGCCGCCTTTTTTTTTGAGTGGCCCCCCCCCCCCCCAAAAAACAAGGGCGAGTCGGGTTAATGTGCTTGGGCCTCGCGATGTTAGGCCTCGATGACCTCGGCCGACGAACGGCACCTTGGCACCCCGTTGACTTCGCGAACCTCGCAACGCTCGAGGCGGCGTCCCTGGTAGCCGCGGACCTGTGCATACTTGGACCGGCAGGTGACGGCGAAGGCTGGGTTGCGCATAGTGCCAGCGTCCCAGCCGTAACCCAGGGCATTGCCACAGAAGGTCTCCTGAAGGATGTCTCTGTGCTGGATGCCCTGCGCGGCGTAGTCTGGGTACACCGGCTCCTCGTCCCCTTGCCGCTGGGCGCGGCACCGCCTGCCGACATATGGATCCAAGCTGTTGGACTCGCCGCAAAAGGCCGCCATTCCGCCGCAGCACTCGGCGGACACCGCGCATGGCTGCGCGGCGCCGGCGCACGCCGTGCCGCCGACGGGGGCCACGCAGACGCCGTTGGCGCATAGGCCGTCATTGCAGCAGCCGGCCGACTCTAGGCACGCCTCGCCCTCGGCGCGGCAGGTGCATATGCCGTCCGAGCACGCGAGGCCTTGAAAGCAGCACCCCCCGGGCCCGCACGGATTGCCCTCGCGCGCGGTGCACTTGCAGGTCTGGTCGGCTCCGCAAAACAGCCCATTGCAGCAGCCGCCGCCCAGGTTGCTGGAACCGTAGCATGTCCCCACGCGGCAGGCCTCGCCCACCACGCCGGTGCAGTTGCCCCCGACCTCGGGCGGACGCCTGGGCGGGGGCCAGCACCCCGTCTTGGCATACGTGGCGTCGTTCGAGCTGATGCACATTTCGACGGGACCGCCGGGCGCGTTCACCGTCCGGATCGCCCCGCCGTTCATAGACTCGCAACAGCCTTGGTCGGCCGAGTGCTGCACCGCCCCGTAGGGGATGCAGTAGGGCGTGCATACGCCCGCCTCGCACGTCATGGAGCTGCAGCAGTCGGCGTTGCTCGTGCACTCCGCGGCGGAGCACACGTCCCCGCACCCAAAGAGACCCGAGGGCTCCCCCGTCATGCCGCTGGTGAGCTCGACGCACGTCTTGCCACCACAGCACGGTTTGCCTCGGTGGCAGGCGCCTGGCGCGGGCGGCACACACTTTGCGACGCAGACGTTCCGGACGCACTCGTCATCGCCGCAACAGTGGCTGGTGACGCCGCACCACTGGCCTCGCGCAAAGCAGCAGGTGCTGGCGCCCGCGGCGTCGGGCTCGCATGTCGCGTTGGCGTTTGCGCAGCAGCCGCCGTGCGCCGGTCCACAGGGCTGGCCGAGCCCGACCGTGCACTCGCAGACCGCCTCGGAGTTGCAGCGCAGGCCGGCGCCGCAGCACCCGGACTCGGCGCACGCGTCGCCCAGCGTGCCGCAGGGCACGCGGCAGGCGCCGTCGCGGCACTCGAGCCCCGCGGCGCAGCAGTCGCCCGGGGCACAGGCCGCGCCCTGCGCGCCGCATGGCACGCAGCAGATGCGGGCGCGGCACTCAAACTCCGCGGCGCAGCAGTCGCCCGTCGCGCACGCCGCGCCCAACGCGCCGCACACCCTACACATGTCGCCGACGCACTTGAGGCCATTGCGGCACACATCTAGAGTCGCACAGGACGCGCCAATGGTCACACAGGAGTCCAGCGCCTTCGTATTTACCACACCTGGGTCGGCGACCTCGACCTCGGGTAGCCCCGACGACGCATCCGCGGTCACCCCAACGACCGTGTCGACGACCTCCACCTCGGGCAACCCCGACGACACACCCGCGGTCACCCCAACCGCCGTGTCAACGACCTCGACCTCGGATGACCCCGACGATACACCCGCGGTCACCCCAGCCGCTGTGTCGACGACCTCGACCTCGGACGACCCCGACGACACACCCGCGGTCACCCCAACTGCTGGGTCGGCTGGTGACGCAGCCGTTGCCGATGGTGGTTCGCTGTGGGTCCGAGTGGCACCGGACGCAGTCCCCTTGGAGATGTACAGCAACGCGCCTAGCAACACCGCCAACAGCCCGACGGCGAGCAAGTGGAGGTGCAACATGGGCGGTCGCTGAGGGGTGCTGTGATATTTCCCCCCATCGGTGCACTGCGCTGGTGCGACCGGTGCCCATTACCGCAGCTCCGCAATGTTGCGCGCATATACCCACCCCCGCAGGCGCTGCTCGGTCTCGACCAGGAGCATCTCGTAACCCTCGGTGTCGTGGGCCTGCTCCCATACCACAACCCGCTCGCCATTGTCCACCGTGCCGGACCAGGCCCGTTGCACGCGCGGCTCGACGCGCAGCTTGGTGCGCGCATGGACCGGGTTGCACATGGTCACGTGCAGATCAGCGGTCGCCGGCGCGGGCCGCAGGGCGTGCACCGTGTGCGTCGCTCGCGTCAGCTCGCAGACCGGCGGACCCGAGCGCGACAAGATGTGCGTGCAGAGCACGGGCAGCAGGTGGCGGTCTGCGTGGCGCAGGTCGGGCATGTGCGCCTCGTTGGCCAGCCGCACGTTGAAGCCGTCGGCGGCCGACAGCCGGGCAAACTCGGTGGCCACCACCTCGGCGCTCCGCGTCGAGAAGTAGTCGTGGCCACAGGTGACGAGCCAGGGCTCCGCCTCGCGCGGTATGGCGCAGCCGCTAGTCAGCGGCCCGACGTTGATTGCCACAAACGGGCCTTGCTAGGCGCAGCGCAGGAGCATCGGCAGCACCACCTGCCCCCCCCGCGACTCCACCACCACGAGCGCCGGGGTGTACCCCTGTTGGATGTCGGCAATGATGGCACGCGCGAGGCCCATGAGGCTGTCCGTGCAGTCGGCGTCCACCGGCACGGTCATCATGTCGTGCCACCCGGGCGGGTACTTGTACCCGCCGTCGCGCGTGCCCATGGCCGCGTACCGCACGGTGTGCTGCGACGACAGCGCATGGAACGCCTCGGCGTTCTGCTGGGTCCCGGCGCTGGGGACGACGACCAGTATGCCCGATGGCGCGCGAGGTGGGCTCGTCCACGTCTCACCCCCGTCGTGCGACACGACAACCATGGCCGGCGTCCTCATATGCGGGGGTGGTGCGAAAACTGACACGCTGGGTCTCGCGCTCATCATCGAGTTTTATACTTCAACGATGTGCCCCTGTGGCATGTGCAAACTCAAGGACGTGCCCAACGCGGGTCGTCCGCCGTTGACGCAAGCCGCTGCCCCCAACGACACATCGGGCACCGCCCCTTTCAGGGGCGGGTCGCGATTGAAGTGTCCGATGTGTTTGGCGACCGCTTGAGGGGTGTGGCCGATGTGTCTTGGTCGAAGTGTCCCGTGTGATTGGTGACGGCTTGAGGGAGGTTTGGCCGATGTGCCTTGGCCGAAGTGCCCCGTGTGTTTGGTGACAGAGGTGTCTTGGCCAAAGTGTCCCGTGTGTTTGGTGACCGAGGTGTCTTGGCCAAAACAGACTCCCGTGGGCTGCAGTATGTTGAGCGCGTCAATCTCGGCGATCGAGGTGTGGGTCCGAGGTGTGTCATGACCGAGGTGTGACCGGGGTGTCCGAGGTGTGTTTTGACCGAGGTGTGACCGGGACCCCTTCAGGAGGGGTGTCGTGGCCGAGGTGTAGCCGATGTGTCCGAGGTGTGTGGTGACCAAGGTGTGTCGTGGCCGAGGTGTGTCGTGGCCGAGGTGTGTCGAGGCCGAGGTGTGTTGTGGCCGAGGTGTGGCCGATGTGTCCGAGGTGTGTCATGACCGAGGTGTGTCGTGACCGAGGTGTGGGTCCGAGTAGTCGTGGCCGATGTGTGGGTCCGAGGTGTGTCGTGGCCGAGGTGTGGCCGATGTGTCCGAGGTGTGTCGTGACCGAGGTGTGTGTCCGAGGTGTTGTGGCCGAGGTGTGGGTCCGAGGTGTGTCGTGGCCGAGGTGTGGCCGATGTGTCCGAGGTGTGCCGTGACCGAAGTGTGTTGTGACCGAGGTGTGGATCCGAGTTGTCGTGGCCGATGCGTGGGTCCGAGGTGTGTCATGGCCGAGGTGTGGCCGACGTGTCCGAGGTGTGTCGTGACCGAGGCGTGTCGTGACCGAGGTGTGGCCGATGTGTCCGAGGTGTGTCGTGACCGAGGCGTGTCGTGACCGAGGTGTGGGTCCGAGGTGTCGTGGCCGAGGTGTGGGTCCGAAGTGTGCCGTGGCCGAGGTGTGGCCGATGTGTCCGAGGTGTGCCGCGACCGAGGTGTGTCGTGGCCGAGGTGTGACCGGGACCGAGGGGTGGCCCAGGTGTGTCGTGACCAAGGTGTGGCTGATGTGTCAGAGGTGTGTTGTGTTCGAGGTGTGTTGTGACCGAGGTGTGACCGGGACCGAGGGGTGGCCCAGGTGTGTCGTGACCGAGGTGTGACCGGGACCGAGGTGTGTCGTGGCCGACATGTGGCCAATGTGTCCGAGGTCGGTCACGAGGTGTGTCGTGGCCGAGGTATGGCCGATGTGTCCGAGGTGTGTGGTGACCAAGGTGTGTCGTGGCCGAGGTATGGCCGATGTGTCCGAGGTGTGTGGTGACCGAGGTGTGTCGTGGCTGAGGTATGGCTGATGTGTCCGAGGTGTGTGGTGACCGAGGTGTGTCGTGGCCGAGGTATGGCCGATGTGTCCGAGGTGTGTGGTGACCGAGGTGTGTCGTGGCCGAGGTGTGCCATGGCCGAGGTGTGAGGTGTGGCCGATGTGTCCGAGGTGTGTCGTGACCAAGGTGTGCCGTGACCGAGGTGTGGGTCCGATGTGTCGTGGCCGAGGTATGAGTCCGATGTGTGTCGTGGCCGAGGTGTGGCCGATGTGTGTCGTGACCGAGGTGTGTCGTGGCCAAGGTGTGTCGTGGCCGAGGTGTGGGTCCGAGGTGTTGTGGCCGAGGTGTGTCGTGGCCGAGGTGTGGCCGATGTGTCCGAGGTGTGGCCGATGTGTCCGAGGTGTGTCGTTCCGAGGTGTGTCGTGACCGAGGGGTTAACCCCGCTTGCATCGGGCGACGAGGCCGACTCGGTCCGCTCGGGGTCGGGGGGCTCCGTGTCAGACGCCGCGTCGGCGCGCTCGGCGCGCTCGGCGCGCTCGGCGCGCTTGGCGTGCTTGGCGCGCTCGGCGCGCTCGGCGAGCTCGGCGCGCTCGGTGGGCTCAGGCCGCTCCAGTGCGTCGGCGGGCTCCGAGGCGCACGCCGGCCGGGGGGCGCACCGCGGCCGGGGCAAGCATCGGCCGCGGGCACCGCCGCGCGTGCCCCTCAGCGGTCGCGGCTCACCCCGCCGCGCGACGCGCGCCGACGCGGGCGAGGACTTGCTCCTCGAAATGCAGAGCGTGCTCCTCGAGCTCGAGCGACTGCGTGGCCAGGGCATCGCGCTGAGCAAGCACTACACGCTAGCCGACCGGATCGAGGACATGGAGTTCGAGGTACGCCGCCACCTGCTCAATGCTGAGGAGCGGCGCAGCGTCGAGTTTATGCGCAACTCCATGCGTCTCATGTTCACCGGCATCGAGATCGCCAACGGCAAGCTCGGCCCCTTCCTCGACCTCGATGGCTGGGCCGCCGATGTGGGCAAGGACATCAACAAGTACGACTCTGCGCTCTCTCGCCTGTACCGCAAGTACTGGCGGCGGTCGGCAATGTCGCCCGAGATGGAGCTGGCAGTGGGCGTGCTCGGTTCAATGGGCATGTTCCACTTCCAGAAGCGGGTCATGGGCGGCGTGGGCAACGTCGGTGGCATGTTGGCGGCGAGCCTGGCCCCGGCGCCGCGGGCGCACACTCGGTCCGCGCCGGTCGAGCCGCATGCCGTGAGCAGCGACGATGAGGAGGGGCCTAGCGTCTTCATGTGAGGCGGCCGCTGGGCCGGCGGGCCCCTGGGTCGGCCCTGCGGCGCCGGTGCGTGCGTGGGGCGGCGGCGAGGTCCAGGGTTCGGGAAGGGGTGGGCATCTTTCTCTCGCCAGTGTCAGATGCGACCATGGCTGCGCAAGTGGTCGAGGTCGGCCGAGGGGCGCCCTCCGAGGGGGGCACAGTGCTGCACGTGCGTCGCCCCAGCGCCCCCGCGCCGGCCGGCGATGACGCCGGCGGCGGGCGCTCGTACCCCGGTTGCGTGGTGCTCAAGGTGTGGGCCACGGGGGTGAACGGTCCCCCCAAGCCCGCCGGCGCGCTGGGCGCGCTGATCGTGGTGCGCGACGCCTGGGCACCCACAGTAGCAGCGGCCGGGCCCGACCCAGCGCGACCCGCGGCCGAGCCGGCCGAGCTGGCCGAGCCGGCCGTCTGCCCGGTGCGGTGGGCGGGTGAGGCCGAGCCAGTGGTCGGGGGTGGTGAAGCGCGCGACGCGCACGCCACCACGAGCGACGCCGTGGCGTTTGAGCGCTGGTGCCCTCGCGCCATGGCCTGCCTGGCCCTGATGCTCTTCGACCCCACACACGCGCCCGCAGCGCACGCCGCGTGGGGCCCGGTGGTCCGCGCGGCGCCGGCCCTGGCGCGCCACGCGCGGCGGGCTCAACAGGCGCTCGCCGAGGCCGAGGACGCGGTGCACACGGCGGCGGGCGGCATCGGCGCCGGCGCGGACGCCGAGCTCGAGCGAGCGCTGGTCCTGGCCACCGGGCGGTACCGCCAGCGCTGCAAGCGCGCGGACGCGATGCTGGCGCGCTGGAGCGCCGTGACGCGCGAGCTGCGCTCGTCGAGTGTGCTGCTCGCCACACACATGCGGAGCGTGGAGGCGCACCTTGCGGCCGAGCGCACACCAGCTGCGGCGCTGCGCCCACGCGGCCACGGCCGGCGGCGGCGAGCAGGCAACCGAGTCGCTGCACTGGCGCAAGCCGCTCCACGCCCTCGTGGAGCTCGAGTACGAGCAGTCGCTGCGCACTGCACGCGCCGCCTGCGACGTGGAGTGGGGGTGGGTCCCCCGGGACGCGGGTCATACCGAGTGGCCGGCCGAGTGGCCGGCCGAGTGGCCGGCCGAGTGGCCAGACAATGTGCGCTCGGTGCATATAGCCCGGTACATGCGCCGGAGTGACGAGTGCTTTGAAGCGGCGGCGCTGACGGCGGCCCTCGTGATCTACGCGGCCATTGATGAGTGCATCTGTCCACCGCCCCTTGGCACACGAGCGCGTGACCGGGCTCACCAGCACTTGCGCGCCGACGCCGCGCTCTGTTTGCTCCGCCCTGGTGGGCGCCGGACCCTCGAACCTGCAACTCCGTGAACGTTTCCAATGTATTGGCAACACTAATACTTCTGCACATGCCACCGGTGGACACGCCATTCGCATGCGAACCGCGGCTTTGGGGCGACGGGCGCGGGGGGCATGCGGGTTCCGGGTTCACATCCAACCTAGTGCGCCAACTTGACTGCGAGTTGAAGGGCCAGTTGACCGGCTACACCCACTTCGGGCAGCAATGGAGTCGCGCTGCGCGAACCGGTGGACCGGCCGGGGCGCATGCGGGGCGGGCTCAAGCTGTCCGCGAGGGGGTCGGCTCGGCCAAGGGCGAGCCGCGCCAGACCCGCACGGCCAGGGCCTCGCCCGCACAGAGGGGCGCCATACGCTGGTCGTGCTGCGCTGCGCGGAGCATCGGCGCGCCGCCCAACGCGGCCGCCTCCTGCAGCGCCCTCACGTCCGACAGGGCGTGGCGGCAAGCCTGCGCCACCACCCGGCGCGCCTCCTCCCCCGACCCGGCGCCCA
>Ga0209390_10010644_pt1 | contig 10724 bp, 10 predicted proteins | sample BON01_FD_187212 | JGI IMG/M metagenome (GOLD analysis project Ga0209390, IMG submission 187212) | Freshwater microbial communities from Lake Bonney liftoff mats and glacier meltwater in Antarctica - BON-01 (SPAdes) (version 2) | ecosystem: Environmental > Aquatic > Freshwater > Ice > Glacier... | reverse complement strand
CCCGGCTATCTTCCGGCACTTCTGCAAACACTTCATGCAGGTCACGAAATGCACCTGGTAGGATGATACGGTAGGATTTGTTTTGGTACCGGAATAATCTAAAATTGAAACCGACCTATCGGGAAAAGAACCTTCTGGATCATTTGTTTGGAGGGTTCAGGTCCACCCTTAAAGGTGCACTTCCGTTAAATTCCGGTCGTGTACCAGTCGTTTCTCAGTCTGGAACAAAGGCTTTATATCACGTGACCATTCACAACCCAATCTGACTTGGTTTCTTCTTGTCTTTTTCCTTTTCTTTTTCCCTTTTCTTTTTCTCTTTCTTGAGTCAAACCCCAAATCAATCACTTGAAACCCAAAAGATTGCCAATGTCCCGAGCCGTTGCCCGTCTATTTGCGATGAAAGATCCGCTATTGGGTAATTTTTGGAAACAGTCTAGAAGATGTACATGAAGATGAAGATGAACTGTTTGTAAGATGTCCTTCCACGGTATCCTCGGGCTAACCAGCTCCAATAGACAAATCTCCCTAACTTTCAAGGTGACTGCACCACCTGTACCAAGAGACGAAACAAGAGAACGTACTCTGTAGTGGGGACAAGGGTACTGTCGCGTCTGTAGCACCTCGCAAGTTGTATCACTTATTCATAACCACGAGCACAGACGGACAGTGCGCAGGCGGTTGTGTAAAGCATCGCTCCGTGATACCCCAAAAGAACTCATGATTCGAAGGAATTTCTGCTTTCGTCTAGAGTGCCTCGGAACAGGTTCGTTCTTCATTCTCAAACTTTTGTTTTTAATGCACCAATTTATGTTGGCCCGGACCCTTACCGAAAGGGTAGTATAAAAAACATGAGTACGTGTGTTGCCACAATGAACTATTGGGAATTACCCCAACCCACGCCCTCCCCTGGGGGCGCCCGTCCACCGCTCTTAGCCCAGTAGGGGCCATAATGTACTCAAACTCCTTGTCAACCACGACGCCCGCTGCCAAAGACATTGAGAGTCCTGATTGCGTGAAGTGGAGAGAGACCCTTCCAATACAAGAAGAATCACACCTGCAGAGCCGGAAGAATCCAGCTACAGCGCAGTATACATGTTGACCGTATAGGTGTACAAAGCACATTTGTCTATATATATGCTGGGCTGTGGGTTTTCATGATCTGGGCTAACTGCCTTTTTTTCTTTTAACATGTCTTTTCTTTTGAGAAAAGTAGAAGATGTAACGACAATCAGCAGACCACAGTCACTCACTTCAGCGGGAATTAAAGACTGTACCTCGAGACTTCCAAACAAAATTACTACATTATTTCTTTACGAGTAATAACAAAAGCAACCTTCACTTCACTCTGAAGGAAGACTAGGAAACATCCCTGTGGGACAACTTGATACAAAGTTGCTCTTGTCCCGTGAGTCGCCTTGCCACCCTGCTGGCATTCACATACGGCTAGGTGTCCACACCCACGTGTGGACTGCGGCTAAGTACCATTTGTGAGAAATGGAAAAAGATATATAGTGCGAAAGGTGGAGACACACCCAATTTCATTGAGTTGACCTGTTAGGGGACTGAAGAAGGGGGTAATTTCAGAAGTTTGCTATCAATCATTATCAAGTCTAAGAGAGGAAGAAAGGGCTAATGCTCATCAATGTTTCATTAGAATTCGCTAAGAATTATCAAAGTGAGGATGGCAGGTGGCGGATGAAAGTAAGTGTTGAGATTCTTTCTCCTGGTTGTCATGTCATGTCATAAAGGAAACTTGAATTCAAATTGAGATATATAACAAAGAATAGGTGTGAAGGTTGTTTGACGTTTCAGCCAGGTATGATGAATTTTTATGGGGAGAGTGGAGATGGTGTCTCCTAATATGAGAGAGGTTTGTTGGTGGGTTGTCGGTGATGACCAATCTGGTTGGCCTGTATCGTGGAGGAATTGTGTAAAAAGAAGAATTAAATCGTTTGCAAGGTGTGATGTGATAGAACACTGAGTTCTAGAATGATGTAGATTTCAGAGCCGACGACTTCATTTGGGCAGTAAAGGCAGATTGTCACGTAAAATACAGATATATGAATAAGAGTCTGTATGATTGTTTTCAATTGTGAGCATGCGGGTGGGGATAGATTGATGGCTTTGGTTGATTGATGTTGCTTTTATTACTCAGGCTTCATAAGAAATAGTCTAGTAGCATTGCTGGAAGCTCTATTTTCTCGGATCTTATGCAGAAGAGGGACATACGGTTGCGGTCGCCGCACATGGTGATGTAGGGAGGAAGTTTGTACAGGTCATTGCACAACAGGAGATGGTGGAGAAGAAAATGAGCATGTGGGCGTGTATTAGAAATGCCTGGGGTGGGGTTGGGCGAATTTGGGCATTTAAAGAGAATAAATCGCAACCTTTGTGTGCTGACTGTTGGTTTGAGAAATTTGGTACAGAATTTTCCTCGGTTTTCTGGTTTTTCGAGTGGCACTCAGTGCTACTGTCCCGAGCATTGGAGAGGGACGAGATGGGTTGGCCCCAGGGTTGAAATCATGAGAGTACTGTGTGCCTTGGCTATTCTGTTTTCCATTGTGTGTGAGAGGTGGGCATTGCTACATCTAAATTGACTTGATCTCTCTAGGGCGGGTCTCTCTCCTTCGAGTTTGTTTTTATTTTTAGACAACATGTGTTGCTTTGCTTGGTCGTGGGAGTGTCACAGGGAGGTGGAGGATTTCCGAGTCTCAAACCTTGGGACCCCAGTACCCAAGAAATCTTACCATCACTTAGGACCATCACAACAATAAGGCTGAACGAACTTTCGACTCGCCCAGACAACGGAGCCAACAGGGCAAACGCCCCTGGTCGTCAACGGGGTAGTTGTGGGTCTGTTTGAAGAGGAAGAGGAGGGGACCGGTGAAAAAGCGACGTAGTTAAGGTGAAGGGTGAGGATCCGGCCACCCCCAGGTTGTCTGAGGACAGGGTGGGGAGGTACGTCGGCGATTATCAATCGTGCGTGCGTGCTCGCTTGGCTCTCTCGTGAGCAAACCCCGGGACCGAATCCCCAATATTGGTTTAATAAAACAAAGAAACACGCACAGTGGAGAGTGTAGAGTTTGGTAGCAATTGTGTCAGGGTAAGGTACCGTGTATCTGAAGTGCAGAGCTACCAATTGGAGTGCCTGCTGGAGTCCAAATGGGGAGATACCCACTTCTATCAATGTGGTGTGTGGAAGGTAAAGCAGTGAAGTGTTCTTTGAAGAGAGTAAATTATTGTTTGTGCCACTGCGTCTAATTTTGTATTGTTTACTATATAACGGAGGTTATCAGTGGCCGCTTGAAAGCTAAGAACACAGGGTTGCCATTTCCTATAGAGTAAATATGGGCTAGAGCGAATGCCTATGTAGTGGGGGAGTCATATTCTAACGTAGCCTGTGCGCTGCTGCTGCAACTGTTTCATGAACTGCATTGATTTTTCAGCAAATATGTTTTTTGGCTGCCTCCATAGTAAGAGAGAGTGAGAAGGTAGGGACTTTTTTTGGGAAAAAGGGGGCTTGGGGTTTGTTTGTTTGTTTGTTTGTTTGTTTGTTTTTTGTTATAAAACCCAAAAATCCTTACTTCGCCTCCCGTTTTGGGCTCGAAGTAAACCCCTTGGGAGTATATCCACTCGGGCCACGTAGCTCTTCCTGCGGTCCTACCAAAGGTACACCACCGCCCAGAACCACTCTACGGAACATTCGAGGTTAACACTCGACAAGTTGACGTGCTGGCTGGCATACTTGAACTTACGCAAGACCTATACAAGTCGCATCCTCAGCCACCGAATAGCGTCCCCAGATCCTCCACGTCTGATCCCCCTAAGCGTTAACACTGAAGGCACTTTCGTGCCTCCAGTACCAACACTCAAGGGAGTCAGGGTAAGAGAAAGGGGGAGGGGGCAACCCATGAACAATTTGGTAGTTGTAAAAAGCGGCCTCCCGACAACAAAGTAAAAATAAACTCTCGTACAGGAGGCAGGGAAAATGTGGATGCGTCGTCACGGTAATCATATTGGTAGGAAAATAGACACAGTATGTACAAGGATCAAGAGGGCGGTGGCCTCATATTTCAAGGAAACAGGTACAGTACAGGCATGTTCACGACGTTTATGGAGGCGTACCTGGTCGAGGTACACACCAGAGTTGGGAAATTTTGGATGTATTGTCGTCATATTTTGAGCAAAACAGACACAGGATACACACAGATCAAGATTCGTGTGGTACATATCTTAACCAGAACAGGCACGGCACGGACATGGATACGACGGGTAGTGAGTAAACCCTGGGCGATCACACCTTCAACGTGGATATATTCATTATATTTCTTCATGTCACAAATACCAGGATAGTGTCGCGGGGAGAACGCAAACTAGACCGTTTGAAGAGAGAATCTAAGGGTGCAGCCAAGGAGGCGCCAACCTGTGCGGTGCCAATGCACGCCTCACAGGCGAGCTCTCTTCGGCGAGGGGTGGGGGAGGTGAGCAGCACGTGTGAAGTGGGGTGGTGAAGGAGGGTACAGGGTCCAACCAAGGCTGTTATCAGGAGAACCTGAGGAAAAATAATTCTAATGCAGCCGATCCCACTTGGGGTGACATTTTCGAAAGCTCAAAGCTCAAAGCTCGAACGTCTCTTTTGCCACGATTCAGTGAAAAGAGACGTTCGAGCTTTGAGCTTTGAGCTTTCAAACAGCATTCGAAAATGTCACCCCAAGTGGGATCGGCTGTATTTGTAAAGTGCCAAGGTTTGTTTGTTTGTTTGTTTGGTTGTTGGAATAAAACCCGAAAAACTATACTCCGCCTCCTGTTGGGAGGGAAGTAAACCCCCGTTGTGGATCTAACTCGGAGGTTTGGTGTGTGTGTGTGTTTTGCTTTGTTTTATTACTAATAATAGTAAACCGATATTGGGGAATCTTTCTTTCTTTCTTTCTTTCGTGGGTTTCGAAGACCCAACCTAATCACTGGACTAAGCGAATGGCGAACACCCGATTAGCCACTTAGGACCCAAGAACCTGTCCCGGACCGGAGGATAGGAGCATTACCTATTTTATGGTAGACCCAATCACATCCCCAACCTAGTGGGTAAAACAGATCACATTGTTGGTGGGCTGGCATGTATCCTCGGGCTAACCAATTCCCATAATTAATCTCCCTAACTACCAAGAAACGTAGTGCCCAGGGATCAATGGTGCCCCCCCACCACCCCCCCACTAGGGTATGACCGTTATCATGGCACGGCGTTATGTACGGTCCGATTTTTACACAATTGCCGCAAAGATTCTGTTCTTCTAGAGTTCTTTCGCGAGGTGACGATGCGATCGGAAGGCGATTCGACCGCGACACACGGAGATGTGGTGTCTGCGTTTCCTAAAAGGGAGACCGAGCGCTACAGCCGTCAACTACTTGTGCCTGAGGTGCGTCTGCCGCCAGCTAGTGCCAGACGTGGAAGTCGCACCAGAGTGGTCGAACATTTGTGGGCAGATGACTCGAAGCGCAGGGGCTGCCCCTTCGCTGTGAATTGAACCCCATTTTCATATTCCCTGTGTGTGCTTTGTTCAGCCTAAATAAAGGCACCATGTAATCTGGGTGCCGACTCACATACTGTCCTTCCGTTGTGCTTCACCTGGCCTGGAGGATGGGACATCCCAGGTGCTGCGAGTAGCGCCACGTATGCATAAAGATGCTCCATGAGATACGATTGAGGGATGAGAACGACTCATATGTGAGTGTGATAGCGCTTGTGTGATTGTGTGCGGTTGGGGTTGCCCTGCAGGTGGGCGTTACTGGTCACGGGCGGCTGGCGGGGTCGTCTGTGCTCATTGTTGGGTGCGGAGGGCTGGGTTCACCTGCTGCCCTGTATCTAGCCGGTGCAGGGGTTGGACGGCTCGGACTTATGGATGCAGATGCAGTGGAATCAAGTAATCTGCACCGCCAGATCATGCATACTGAATCGCGAGTTGGCGTCAACAAGGCGGAGTCTGGCAAGCAAGCATGTGGTCTTCTCAATTCCTTGGTGCCCGTGGATGTCCACGAACATTTCTTGACTGCAGATAACGCGATTGAAATTGTTAGAAAGTACGACATAGTACTCGACGCCTCCGACAACGTAGCCACCCGGTATTTGGTCAACGATGCGTGCGTGATTCTGGGGAAACCGCTCATATTCGGTAGCGCCTTACGAATGGAAGGCCAACTCACAGTCTACAATTACAAGGGCGGCCCATGCTACAGGTGCATGTTTCCGATTCCGCCGCCGCTTGAAACTGTGACGGACTGCTCAGATGGCGGTATCGTGGGCCCCGTTGTTGGAGTCATTGGTACATTGCAGGTAATACATATGCAATGTGCTCTTACATTCTGTTGCAAGTGTGTGCAGTGTTCCCTGTAGTTTCTGCGAAGGCGTTTGTGGGGTTTTGTCTGAGGCTGTGCGAGACGCAAAAAACATGCAGGCAATGGAGGCTATAAAAGTTGCATGCGATCATTCAGCAGATGCTGTCATGTCCGGACGCATGCTCATGTATACTGCAGCAACGTGCACTTTCCGCAACATCCGTCTGCGGCAGCGCCGCGCCGATTGCGCTATTTGTGGCGACGATGCCGCCGCGAATCGCGACGCTTCGCAGCTGCGCCAAGAGCCTCTCACGCGTGGGCCCTTGGATGCCTGTGCAAGTGAGTTCGTGGGTATTGTGCGTGTTTTTTTGGATGTGTGTGCTCCCTCCACCTCTATATACGTACCAAATAGTGTGTCGTTCGTGTTTGTGTGTGCGAGAGAGAGAGTATGTGTGTATGTGTGTATGTGTGTGTGTGTGAGAGAGAGAGAGTGCGCGTATGCGTGTGTCTCTGTGTGTGTGTGAGAGAGAGAGGGGGTGTTGGATGTAATGCAGGCATCGCCACTGGCGAGCTATTGGCAACGGTTAACAGAGCATCATGTGAAGATTACTCTGGGGTTCGCACGAGGAGAGTAGTGCTCCTGGATGTTCGCGAAAAGGCGCAATTTCAAATGTGCCATCTGCCCGAGGCCATTAATTTCCCGCTGGACACTCTAGAGGCACATGCTGCTGAGGTCTATCTCTCTCCTTCTCTCTCTCTCTCTCATACACACACACACTCTCTCTCTCTCTCTCTCTCTCTCCCTCTCGCTCTCTCTCTCTCTCTGTCTCTCTCTCTCTCACACACATACGCGCGCGTGCGCTCTCTCTTAATCTCTCTTTCTCTCTGTGTCTCTCTCTCTCTCTCATCCCTCTCTCTCTCTCCCTCTTCCCCCTTCCCCCTCTCGCTCTCGCTCTCGCTCTCTCTCGTTTGCGCGCCCGCGCGTGCTCTCTCTCTCTCTTTCACTCAGTTTCTTACGCATACGAACACACACTTGCATTTTTATTCACGCATACAGACACAGATCTATGTCTTCATGAATGTATACAAGCGCACTCACGCAAATGCATGTACTATTCCAGATATTACAAACATATATAAACGTGCATGCATGCATGTATACATAATACACACAAGCACACAAATACACACAGACACACGCATACACACGCACACGCACACACACACATACACACACGCACACACGCAAACGAGCACACAAACGCACACACGCACACACGCACACACCCACACCCACACCCACACACAAACATTCACACACACACGCACACACACACACACACACACACACGCACGCACACACACACGCATACTTTCCATCATACTATTGAAATTTCTCAAATCAGCGCTATAGTGAGTGTACATAGTCAATTGAGATGAGTAAAGTCATAGTACCTACTCTACAGGTGTTATGTATATGTGGCTGACAATGACGATGCAAATCAATGCACATCATGTGCATGAGTCACGAACTCTGTGTATGGGTCACAGAGTATGTGTATGCGTCTAGACCTAATTGAGATGAGTAAAGTCATAGTACATACTCTACAGGTATTTGACAAAATTAGAGGGCGGCGAAGGATATCTCACCGAAAATGGAAACTTAGCGTTGTACCACGAAAGCTGAGATACCCCCCAGAAAAGCTATCTTTCCAGTTCTCGCCAATCTTAGCTTTTGGGGGTGGGGTCATCCGTGGGAGGTAAATAAAACTTTATAGTTATTATCAACATTGTACCATAATATTTTACACAACAGCCTTTTTTGTACAATTTTGGCGGTGATATGTCAGAGGCGTAAGATTCAAACTCGAACCACCCCTAAGGATCCCCCCCCCAAGATGGAAACGAACGTGCTTTTTCAAAATACATATACACACACAAGGGATTTGAAGGAATTGGCACTAGGTATATATATATGTATCTCTTTCTCAAAATGAGACCTGTGAAAGCTAAGATTGGCGAGAACTGGAAAGATAGCTTTTCTGGGGGGTATCTCAGCTTTCGTGGTACAAAGGTAAGTTTCCATTTTCAGTGAGATATCCTTCGCCGCCCTCAGTCAATTGAGCAGCGAGACGTCAATGTATATGGTCAATCGAGCAGTTCGTGTACACGGTCAATTGAACAGCGAGACGTCAAAGTTTCTAGTCAATTGAGCAATTCGTGTACACAGTCAATTGACCAGCGATACTGTCGACATTGTACATGTGGCGTGGCTACGATTAGTACGCTCCTTCAAATTTTAGGTCTCTTGTGCAAAAGAGACCTATGAAAGAGACGATATTCTGCAAAAGAGACGTGTCATTGTAAAGAGCCTACTAACCGTAGCCACCCCATAGTCTATCGTATTCTCATTGTACCATACTGATTGTACATACAGGGTGGCGTAGAGTCACAGGATGCCTCATCCTTATTGGTAATTTCCCACAAAAGAGCCCTATGATTAGTGGCTCTTTTGCGGAAAGAGACATGCAATTTCAGGTATTCTATGCATATTCGCCACCCTGAAGTCAATTAAGGAGAGTGGAGTCCTTATACATACTCAGAGTGGAGTCCTTATACATACTCTATAGGCTTTGTACACGATCAATCGAGCAGCGAGTCTTCAAAGTATATGTTCAATTGAGCAGTTCGTGCACACAATCAAATCTGCAGACATTGTAAATAGTCCATCTTATATACTCGTTGTACCATACCGAGTGTACATAGTCAATTGAGGAGAGTAGAGTCATATACTCTACAGGTATTTTACGTAGTCAATTGAGCAGAGAGTCGTCAAAGTATATGGTGTCAATTGAGCAGTTCGTGCACGCAGTCAATTGAGCAGCGACATTGCAGTCATTGTAAATAGTCCATCATATACTAGTTGTACCATACCGACTGTATATAGTCAATAGATGAGAGTAGAGTCAATGTACATACTCCATAGGCTTTGTCCACAGTCAATTGAGCAGCGAGTCTTCAAAGTATATGGTGTCAATTGAGTAGTTTGTGCACACAATCAAATCCATTGAGCAGCGAGACTGCAGTCATTGTAAATAGTCTATCGTAAACTCGTTGTACAATACCGACTGTACGTAGTCCATTGCGGAGAGTAGAGTCAATGTGCATACTCTATAGGCATTGTACACAGTCAATTGAGCAGCGAGTAATTGAGCAGCGGAGGTCTCTTTCCGCAAAAGAGGCACTAATTATAGGGCTCTTTTACGGAAAATGGCCTATAAAGATATATGGAGACTTGGTAACACATAATCAGTACATGGTCAGTCTTCAAAGTATCTAGTCAATTGAGCAGTTCGTGCACACAGTCAATTGAGCAGCGAGACTGCAGTCATGGTACATAGTCTATTCTTTATTCATTGTACATACTTTACAGGCAGTGTACATAGCCAATTGAGCAGCGAGACTGCAGTCATTGCAAATAGTCCATCGTATACTCATTGTACCATATATCTTTATAGGCCATTTTCCGTAAAAGAGCCCTATAATTAGTGGCTCTTTTGCGGAAAGAGACCTCCATCGTATACTCATTGTAAATAGTCCATCTTATACTCATTTTACCATAGTGACTGTACATAGTCAACTGAAGAGAGTAGAGACATTGTACATACTCTAAAGGCAGTGTACATAGCCAATTGAGCAGCGACACGTCAAAGTATATGGTCAATTGAGCAGTTCGTGCACACAATCAATTGAGCAGCGAGACTGCAGACATGGTGCATAGTCCATTGTACATAGGATCCTACTCTACAGGCAGTCCACATAGGAAACTGTGCAGCAAGACGTCAAAGTATATGGTCAATTGAGCAGTTCGTGCAAACAATCAATTGAGCAGCGAGACTGCAGACATGGTGCATAGTCCATTGTACATAGGATCCTACTCTACAGGCAGTGTACATAGGAAATCGTGCAGCGAGACGTCAAAGTATATAGTCAATTGAGCAGTTCGTGGCATAGTCCATTGTTTATTCATTGTACATACTCTATAGGCAGTGCACATAGCCAATTGAGCAGCGAGACGTCAAAGTATATAGTCAATTGAGCAGTTCGTGGCACAGTCCATTGTTTATTCGTTGTACATACTCTATAGGCAGTGTTCACAGCCAATTGAGCAGCGGCACGTCAAAGTATATGGGCAATTGAGCAGTTCGTGGCACAGTACATTGTTTATTCGTCGTACATACTCTATAGGCATTGCACACAGTCAATCAAGCAGCGAGTACATTAAGCAGCGAACTCACTGCTCAATTGACCATGTACAGTGTGGCGAAGACGCACAGAACTCTCTCTCTCTCTCTCGCTCTGACCCATAAAGATAAGATATCCTAGGACTCTAC
>Ga0209390_10010640_pt1 | contig 10727 bp, 10 predicted proteins | sample BON01_FD_187212 | JGI IMG/M metagenome (GOLD analysis project Ga0209390, IMG submission 187212) | Freshwater microbial communities from Lake Bonney liftoff mats and glacier meltwater in Antarctica - BON-01 (SPAdes) (version 2) | ecosystem: Environmental > Aquatic > Freshwater > Ice > Glacier... | reverse complement strand
ATGAGGACGCAGAGGTGATCGCCGCCACCGTTGGCGGCCTGCCCGACAGCCTTGGCGGCATCCGCATGGCAATCAGCGTGGCCGAGTTGGCCCGCGCCGGAATAACGCCCGACTGGATGCCCGGCGCAGTGCCGCGCTGCGTGCCGGTGGAAATGAAACGCAACCGGCATGGCGATCACGCCGTCAGCGTCGTGGTCGGCACCGAAAGGGTAATGGTCAGTAACAAATGGCGGACAATCGACGTGCGGGCCTGTCCGGTCACCTGGCGGCCACATCCAGAACAAATCGCATCAGCGCGACGCGGCTATGAGGATTGGTGGCAGGCGCTGGATTGGGTGCGGGATGGGCTGGTGGCTGGTGGTATGCTGCGGGAGGTAAAGGTGACGGCGGCGATGCCGAAGGTTAGGCCGTGGAAGCGTTAGGTTTGGTCTGGAAGGGTGGGAACCGGACTTTCGCTGCGCTATGCACCAAGGTCAGCTGTTTTATTCATTTTCTACATCCGCGAGTGTCGGAAGCGCCGCAAACAACATCCTAGTTTCTTTTTCAGCACGGTCTGAAAGTTGCGGATAATGTTTCAAGTGTCTCAACACAATGTATCCTGCTAAGTCCACTAACTCGTTCACAGCCTCTGTTATCACCAGAATATCATTTAGTGTTGCCTTATCTGGTTTTTTTTCTGGCTCGATATTATGGGCAAGTTTAAAATCTCTTAGCGACTTCAACTTACTAATTATTGAGTTTTTCTGAAGTTTCCGATTTGCTGAAACGAATTTAGTTCTGGCCACATAGTGACTTTCAAGTTCATATTTTATACCAAGCTCCTCCATCCTATTAGCATGATGTTGCCTGATCTGTTGGTCATTTGGTAGTTTTGAACTTAACTTATGAACTGTAATTGTATCTGTCTGCTGATCAAACATCCGGGTGTTAAAGAGAACTAGAGCGTTAATTATTTCAAGATTTCCAAGGTCTAAAATGCGCCCAGACTTCGAGCCATGGACAATTCTAGTCCAGTCATCATTTTTGAGAAGACCTTTTAGATGACCAAGGTGCCGACAATGGTAGCAGCATTGCCTGTCAAGCTTGTGGTAAATGCTGGCGAATTCCTTCATTGCACAGTTCCTTCTTTGGTTAGATCGATATGAAAAGACTCGATTTTTAAAACGGAAAGAGCCACACGAGACAACGCGAAATACGACACAAAGGGCTCACAGCCAACCTTAGCAGCGAATTGTACCAAGGTTCGCTGAGGGCCGTTTGTTACAAATGCTGCGTTGCGCGCATATCGACGTGAAGGGCGGAAACCGGACTTTCGCTGCAATCGCGAAGGGATGAGGGCCAGTCGGCCAAAGCGGACAATGGCCACATGATCACATAAATTGTTTGTTGCTGGATGCATCACCACCTGTTTCCAGAACGTTCCAAGTCGGGCATTTTCTGTTTGAAAAGGCTCTGCTCAAATTCGTATAAGCTCGTATTTGGACGTTTGGGCCTTAGGGTTCAGCTCTTCAATGATACTCAAATATTAGTACGGAGCAGTATGTCAATCCGGATATTTTCTTGTGATCCAACTGTGCGCCGTTGATCTGCATTTCCCTTCAACCTGCGAATTGCACTCCGGACAATATGCCCGGCATCTTGTGCTATGACGCCGTCCAGCGTTTGAGCACGTAAAGCATGTTCCGTATAAGGCGTGCGTTCATGCGCGATTTTGATAATCGATGGGTCGATGTCCAGATCCTGAAGGATGGTGAGTGGTTTCCGTGCCTCGGTTGCCATGACGTAAATGCCGACTGTGTCAGCGTTGTTCGCGAGGCTGGCAGCAATAATCTCGCGTGCACGAGCTTCATTGCCATAAGTCTCAAGTGAGGGAAGGACGCGCAACTGGTCGAATTCGGCGTTTATTTCTTCATCAAAGCCCAGACGGCGCTCGAGGCTGTCACGCGATTGCATGCTTTCCGCAATCACCATGATAGACCCCTCTTGTGGCCCAATGAATTGCCCAAGTAGAAGGGCCGCGGTTGCCCCGGCGGCGCGGTTGTTGATGCCCACCCAGTCAGCATCCATCATCGTCTGGTTCGAGATAAAGGGCAGCGCTGCTATGCCGCGATCTTGAACACGTGAAATCGCGTCGCGCACCTGTGGGGTTTCTGGCGACATAATAGCGACGCCAGTCACCTCATGCGGTGACAGGCTATCCAAAAAGTCTGAAATGCTGTGCGGATCATTTTCATTGATATGCCTTACGTCGCAAAAGACATGGTCGGTTGAGAAGATTTCTGCAGCCTCATCGATATGCTGCACGATGCGTTCCAAAAACTGATCACCTGAGCGTGGTAGGGCAAAGACAAAGCGGTAGCTTTGGGATTTCGCCAAATTTGCCGCCTGTAAGTTACGAACGAACCCCAGATCTTTGATGGCCTGTTGCACGCGATCGACGGTCTTTTGCTTCACGCCATCGCGACCGTTCAGGACGCGATCGACAGTTGCGCGACTGACGCCAGCCGCTTTTGCAAGATCTTTTGTTGTCGGCCTGAGCATCAGTTTTTGCGGCGCCATTATGGGTCTTTCTTTTATTTTATCAGGCTTTTGCTCGCCTGCAATCGCAAGGGCACTAAAGCGTGTCTTCAAACAATATACGCAATAGTGAGGCACGTGTCTCATTTTTTTGTTGTTTTGAGGCACGTGCCTCACTATGAAGGTTTTCACGAGAGGGCGCGACGAGGAGGTCGGCCCAAGCAATAATCCATGGGAGGATAAATTCATGAAAATGAAACTGATGATGCACGCCGCGGCTGGCGCAATGATGGCCACCGGTGCTTTGGCTGATGGCCATGCAACGGATTTGACCCTGTGTTGGGCCGCTTGGGATCCCGCAAACTCACTGATCGAACTAAGCAAAGGTTTTGAAGAACAGTCTGGCCACACCATGAACTTCGAGTTCGTGCCTTGGACCAGTTTTGCGGATCGTATGCTGAACGAGCTGAACTCGGGCGGGCAATTGTGCGACCTGATGATCGGCGACAGCCAATGGATCGGTGGCGGCGCTGAAAACGGTCACTACGTAAAGCTGAACGATTTCTTTGATGCGAACGGCATTAGCATGGATGACTTCTTGCCTGCGACCGTAACCGGTTATGCTGAATGGCCAAAGAACACTCCGAACTACTACGCGCTGCCTGCCTATGCTGACGTTGTTGGTTGGACTTACCGCAAAGATTGGTTTGAGCGTCCAGAGCTTCAGACTGAATTCATGGACACCTACGGCTACGCGCTGGCCGCGCCTGAAACCCTTGGTCAGTTGAAAGACATCGCTGCATTCTTCCAGGGCCGCGACATCGACGGCACGACTGTTTACGGTGCTGCGATCTACACAGAGCGTGGGTCCGAGGGCATTACGATGGGCGTCACAAACGCGCTTTATAACTTCGGTTTCGAATACGAAAATCCTGATCAGCCTTATGATCTGGAGGGGTTCGTAAATTCCGAAGGGGCGGTTGCGGGCCTTGAGTTCTACAAAGAGCTCTATGACGTTGGTACACCTCCGGGTTCGTCCAACTGGTATATGGGCGAAAACATTGATGCCTTCCGTTCCGGTCAGGTTGCGATGCAGATGAACTTTGCGTTCGTGTGGCCCGGTGTGGAAGCTGATGAAACAGTTGGTGGCGGTAACTCTGGATACTTCCCGAACCCAGCTGGTCCAGCGGGCCAGTTTGCACAGCTTGGCGGTCAGGGCATTTCGGTTGTTGCATATTCTGAAAAGCAGGATGCTGCATTGGAATACATCCAGTGGTTTGCCCAGCCTGAGGTTCAGCAGCGTTGGTGGGATCTGGGCGGTGCATCCGCGCTACGTGCGGTCGTCGAAGCGCCTGATTTTGCAACCAGCCAGCCTTATGCGCAGACGTTCCTTGATAGCATGGCTATTGTGAAAGACTTCTGGGCAGAGCCTGCCTACGCGGATCTTTTGATTGCGACGCAAGAACGCATGCACAACTACGTCATCGCTGGCGAAGGCACGGCCCAAGAAGCGCTTGACGGTCTGGTCCGCGATTGGACCGAAGTCTTTGAGGACGAAGGCAAGCTTTAGACTCCTCCCTGTCGGATGCCTTCTCTGAGTAGGCGTTTGATACTCTCCCTCCAATTGATGTTAATGCGTCGGTTGGAGGGGTTTTTACCTAACAAATTATAAGCCACGGGCCGCATTTGCGTCTGAAGGAATCCCGATATGACAGACTCCCACATTGATAGGGTCGCCGCCAAAACACCGGACGGTGTCGCCCGTCGCATAAAGGGCCTCTCGGATCGCACCATCGCGTGGATTTTTGTCGCGCCAACGGTTTTCTTGCTGCTGGCTGTGAACATTTTTCCGCTGATCTGGACGATCCGTCTCAGCTTCACAAACTTCCGCGTTAACCGACCGAACAATGATGTGGAATGGGTCGGCCTGCGCAATTATCAACGCATTCTGACCGACCCTGATGTGTGGAACACCATGCAAGCGACGGCACATTTCTTGATCTGGACAATCACGTTGCAGGTGCTGATCGGCTTCACGCTCGCCTATCTGATCAACAAGAAATTCAAAGGTAACGACATGTGGACGACGATTATCGTATTTCCGATGATGTTGTCCCCTGCGGTTGTCGGTAACTTCTGGACGTTTCTTTATCAGCCGCAAATCGGCCTGTTCAACTACGTAGTTGCGTTCTTTACGGGCGCTGACCCGGCAAGCTTTTCAATGATCGGCGACGTGCACCTCGCGCCCTGGTCCATTGTGATTGCCGACACATGGATGTGGACACCGTTTGTGATGCTGATCTGTCTGGCGGGGCTACGATCGATCCCCGATAGTATTTACGAGGCCGCCGAATGTGACCGTGCCAGTAAATGGCGCCAGTTCTGGACGATCACCATCCCGATGGCTCTTCCGTTCCTGATGCTGGCTGTGCTGTTTCGCGGAATCGAGAACTTCAAGATGTTCGATCTCGTCGTGCAGCTTACGGGTGGGGGGCCGGGCAATACGACTACGCTCACGTCCATCGACCTCAAACGTGAGGCGTTTGAAAAGTGGCGGACGGGGTATTCAAGTGCCTACGCCGTGATCCTCTTTGTCACCGTATTCGGCCTTGCGTCGATCTATGTCAAAGCCCTGAACAAGGTAAAAGAACGATGAGCTATTCAGCCACAGAGCCTACAAGAAGCACCAAATGGTTCGCCGGTATCGCCGTTGTTCTTTACGCGATCATCACCTTGATCCCGCTTCTTTGGATTGTTGCGACGGGGTTCAAATCACCCGCAGATTCCATTGCCTACCCACCGGTCGTGGTGTTTGAGCCAAGTCTTGAAGGGTATGTGAACCTGTTTACTGAACGAACGCGTGCGACAGACGACATGCTTGAGGCAGCAGGACCTGCGGTGACATGGTACGATGAAATCACACGCAATCGCGGCACGATCATTTCCGGCCCGTCGCGCTACGGTGAGCGGTTCTTGAACTCGGTCATCATCGGGTTTGGATCTACGTTACTCTGTATGATCTTGGGAACAGCTGCCGCCTATGCGTTTAGCCGTTTTAAGGTGCCGCTAAAGGACGATCTGTTGTTCTTCATCCTGTCCACGCGGATGATGCCGCCTATCGCCGTCGCAATTCCGATTTTCTTGATGTTTCGAAATCTCGGTCTCAACGACACGCACCTCGGAATGATCCTGCTCTATACTGCAGTAAACCTGTCGCTCTCGGTTTGGCTACTCAAGGGCTTTATAGATGAGATCCCGATCGAGTACGAAGAGGCGGCCTTGATTGACGGCTACACACGGTTCCAGGCGTTCTACAAAGTGGTCCTGCCACAGGCGGCCACAGGCATCGCATCCACGGCGATTTTCTGCCTTATCTTCGCATGGAACGAATACGCCTTTGCGGTTCTGCTTACGTCCGGCACCGCGCAAACAGCGCCACCGTTCATCCCGACAATCATCGGCACCAGCGGTAAAGATTGGCCCGCAGTAGCGGCGGGGGCCACGATCTTTCTCGTGCCTGTCATGGTCTTCACCATCCTGCTTCGCAAACACCTGTTGCGCGGGATCACATTTGGGGCGGTTCGCAAATGATCACCTTTTTAAGTACATTCATAAGTGGACTTTTGCGGTTTCGCCGTGGGTCTTGGGAAATGTTGGCGACCATTCTTATTGCATTAGGGGTCTTCATGTTGATGCAGCCTTTCTTGCTGGGCCTTTACAGCTATTCCTTCATTGTAACCCTTGTCGGCACGGTGATGTTCATCATCGTTAGCCACTTTCCGGAGTGACCCATGGCACAAATTAGAATTGAAAGTGTGCGCAAGGATTTCGGATCGTTCAATGCGGTGAAATCTTCGACGTTCACGATTGAAGATGGTGAATTCTTCATGTTGTTGGGCCCATCGGGCTGCGGCAAGACAACGACACTGCGGATGATGGCGGGGTTAGAACTGCCGACATCAGGAGAGATCTATATCGACGGTGAAGAGGTTAGTCAAAAACCAGCGAGCCAGCGCGATATCGCCTTCGTCTTCCAGATGTTCGCGCTGTACCCACATATGAACGTCGGCAAAAACATCAGCTATCCATTGCTTTGCCAGGGTATGCCTAAGGCGCAGGTTCGCAAGAAGGTAGGTGAGATCGCTGAAATTCTTGGCATTACCGACATTCTCAAGAAACCTGTTGGTGGCCTATCTGGTGGTGACCGTCAGCGTGTTGCGCTTGGTCGCGCCATCGTTCGCGACCCCAAGGCGTTCTTTATGGACGAGCCATTGGGTGCACTTGATGCGGAATTTCGCGAACACATGTCCGAGGAACTCCGCAACCTTCACGACCGTATGAACGCAACGACGGTCTACGTCACCCATGACCAGCTTGAGGCCATGCAGATGGGCGACAAGATCGTCGTGATGAACCACGGTTCTGTTGAACAGTTCGGCGTACCGCAAGAGATCTACGACTGGCCTGCAACGAAATTTGTGGCGCAGTTTATTGGCTCACCTTGTATGAACTTCCTCGATTTCAAAGGTAAAGTTGCGGGCGGGCAAGTATCGGTTCAGCTTGATAATGCTGTTTTGAACATGCCGGAATTGCTGGATGGTGCCAGTGGTGACCTCACCTTCGGTGTGCGTCCAGAACATGTCCATCTTGATGATGCAGCACCTTATCGTGGCAAAGTCGTCGCCACGGAATACCTTGGTACGACGCAGATCATCACGCTCGATACCCCGAACGGTCAGATCAAAGCACGCGAAGACTCTCTGAAAAACGTCGCCGTTGGTGAGCAAATTGGCCTGCGTTTTGATGCGCGCACCGTAACCATTTTTGATGCATCGACAGGGCGCGCCCTGCGCAGTCATGCCAACCAAGGAGTGTTGTCCCATGGCTGAAGTCACCCTTACGAATGTGTCCAAATCCTTTGGTGAGGACGTTGCATTGGACGATGTGACCATGACCGTCCCTGATGGTTCGTTTGTCGTTCTGCTTGGCCCCACGGGCGCGGGCAAAACGACGACACTGCGCATGGTGTCAGGCCTTGATAAACCCGACAAGGGCGGCATCACTATTGGCGGGCGCGACATGGCGGGGATGACGCCCGCGCAACGTGATGTGACGATGGTGTTTCAGCAATACTCGCTTTATCCACATTTGACTGTGCGTCAAAATCTTGAATTCCCACTTAAGTCGCCGATCCTGCGCACCCCTCAGCCAGAGATTGATCGAAAAGTGAACGAAGTCGCCGAAGTACTGCAGATCAGCCACAAGCTGGACAACAAAGCAACGGCCTTGTCGGGTGGCGAAATGCAGCGCGTGTCCATTGGTCGTGCCTTGGTGCGCCAACCGTCGGTTTATCTGATGGATGAACCGCTGAGTTCGCTGGACGCCAAACTTCGCTCAGACTTGCGGATCGAGCTGAAAGGCATTCAGGCAAATTCCGGTGCGACGCTTCTGTATGTGACCCATGACCAAATTGAAGCCATGACAATGGCGACCCACGTCGGCGTTTTGGACAACGGCAAGCTGGTGCAATTTGGCACACCGCGTGAATTGTACGAAAACCCCGTCAGCGTTTACGCCGCCAGCCGTCTTGGACAGCCGCGCATCAACGTTCTGCCCGCAGATATCTTTGGCGGCGCGCCCGGTGCGGCCACTCATATCGGGCTGCGCCCTGAACAGATTTTGCAAGGGGACGGCGAAGACAGCACCGTGCACCGCGTTGAACATCTTGGCGATCAAACGCGCCTGCATCTGTCATTCAAGTCCCACGATTTGATTACCGTCACAGATGCGCACACTGATCTTAAAGCGGGCGATATCGTTAAAATTCGCCCGCACGAAGCACTCTATTTTGGCGCCGATGGCGCGCGCGTTGCGTAAGGGGAAATGACCGTGAAGCAGTTTATAAACAACAAAGAAGACATGGTGACAGACGCCATCAACGGAACGATTGCAGCGTCGGGCGGCAAGCTTGCGCGTCTTGATGGCTATCCACATATCCGCGTCGTGGTGCGTAGCGATTGGGACAAATCCAAGGTGGCATTGGTATCGGGCGGTGGTTCTGGTCATGAACCTGCACACGCAGGCTTTGTGGGTGCTGGTATGCTAACCGCCGCGGTTTGCGGTGACGTATTTGCCTCCCCCTCTGCTGACGCGGTTCTGGCTGGCATATTGGCCGTCACGGGACCGGAAGGGTGTCTGTTGATTGTCAAAAACTACACTGGTGATCGGCTGAACTTCGGTCTCGCCGCCGAGCGTGCGCGCGCGTTCGGACATAAGGTATCAATGGTGATCTTGGACGACGACATCGCGCTTCCAGATCTGCCACAAGCACGCGGTTTGGCAGGTACGCTCTTCGTTCACAAAATCGCGGGGGCGATGGCTGAAAACGGGGCCTCACTTGAGGAGTGCACCAAGGCCGCGAAACGTGTGATCAAGAATAGCCGTAGCATTGGTATGTCACTGGACACCTGTACTGTTCCTGGATCGCCCAAAGAAAACCGCATTCCCGAAGGAATGGCTGAACTGGGTTTGGGCATTCACGGCGAAGCAGGGGTCGAACAGGTTGCATCATCCGGCGCGAAAGACGCCGTCTCGAAAGTCGTGGAAAAGCTTGTCCCGACGATGGCAGACGCACCGCATGCTATTCTGATTAACAACCTTGGTGGCGCATCCGTGTTAGAGATGTCGATCCTAACGCAGGACCTTTTTTCATCAGACATCAGCGACAGAATCACGCATATTGTTGGACCAAGTGCGATGATGACCGCACTGGATATGCACGGATTTTCGATATCCGTGGTCGAGCTGACGCAGGACGACGATGCACTGCTGTCGCAACCCGTTGATGTGATAGGCTGGCCCGGCTGCAATCCGCGCTCCCCGACGAAAGTGCTGCCCTTGCCCGACGGGCTGTCGCCGATCCGTGCGCCCGCATCGCCACATGCAGCAACAAAAGCTTTCCTGACAACGTGCTGCGAAATTTTGATCGCATCTGAAGCTGATCTGAACGTCCTTGACGCTAAGTCTGGTGATGGTGACACAGGATCGACGCTTGCCACGGCTGGCAAAGCTCTGATCGAGGCTATGGATACGTTGCCTTTGGCAGATCACACCCAGCTTTATCGTGCGATTGGGTTGGAACTCAGCCAGACTATGGGCGGATCTTCCGGCGTATTGTTGGCAATCTTTTTTGCGGCGGCAGGGGATGCCTCGGCATCGGGTCAGCCAATGCGCGCTGCTTTGCAGGCAGGACTAGAACGGATGCGCCAAATTGGTGGTGCGAATCCCGGTGATCGCACGATGGTGGATGCATTGGCCCCTGCGCTTGACGCGCTGGATGCGGGCCTCACGTCTGCATCGAATGCTGCCCGCAAAGGCGCGGACTACACAGCAACGCTGACGACCGCAAAAGCGGGACGCGCAACGTATATCAACGCCGAACAGCTGGAGGGTCACATCGATCCAGGTGCAGAAGCAGTTGCACGCCTGTTCGAGCATTTGGCATCATGAAACATCAATTGCAGCAAACGTTGAACACTGTTCTTGCACGACGCGTGCAAGAACTTGATCTGGTCGGTTTGCACGAATGGCCGCAATGACGAGCTGCGCTGCAGCATCTTGAGTAGGTCTTGGAGGTCCGGTTTGGGCCGGAACCGACACGCCCCCCTGGCATGGTTCCTCCCTGGCCCTATCCGTATACGGGGGGGCGCAGCGCGGCATTTCGCTAGCGCGTGGCTTTTTCACCGGGGAAGCCAGGTGGAATCCACTTCGATAAGCGATCGAATTAAAGTTATTTAATAACAGTTGGTTGCGAGACACGATCTGCCCCTCGGGGTGGATTCTTGACAAAAACCCTAAAATCCACCTCGGGAATCCAGGAAGCCACTTTGGAAGCCACCCAAGCCAGCAGCATCACCTGAAAATTATGCTCCGGGAGAAGGCCTTAAATCGGCTTCGAAATTTCAACTGATAATGAACCGCCCCGGGTTTACCGGAGGGCAAAATTCTCGGAGAATTGCCCGTTTTGGAACAGACACAAAAGAAGAAGACATCGAAGCCGTATTCCCCCGAGTTCCGCGAACGTCGGTGCGGCTGGTTATGGAACACCGCGATGAGTATCAGAGCGAAGCTGCGGCGCTGACGGCGATCGCAGGCAAATTGGGTTGTTCGCCGGACAGTCTTCGCGTTTGGGCCCGGCAGGTCCAGCGTGA